>SDBV01002965.1_pt1 | contig 25288 bp, 35 predicted proteins | sample 2277081 | NCBI WGS metagenome assembly SDBV01 (sample SAMN10402039, study PRJNA504765) | marine sediment metagenome | isolation source: marine sediment core GS10_PC15, 223 cmbsf | place: Arctic Ocean: Southern Knipovich Ridge | collected 2010 | reverse complement strand
GTGTGGAGCCTGGGCTTCGAGCGTACCTTCGGTCCTCGTGAGTGGGATCCGCCGCAGCCCCGGCCGGTCTTCAAGGACGACGGCCAGTTTGCACCGGGGGCGTTCGCTCCCTTCGTGCAGGGCGTGCTGGATGGTTCGACTCTGGAGGTGTCAATGGAGGATTCTATAACGCTGCCGATCTTTGGTGACGTTGGTGGGATTCCCCGGCACTTCAGAGTGCACATATTGGGCGTCCCGACTGTCCAGAATGGTGCCGACATCAAGACGGCGACCGAGCAGCGGAAGCGTTTGGTGGACGCAATAAGCGACGGCATCGCCCGAGGTGATAGAATCTATCTGGTGAGAGACTTTGATTTCTACGGTTCCGACGTTGATGCCCATGGCCAACTTGTGGCCTGGCTCTACATTGGCGATGAGCCGTACTGGTTCGAGGACGAGATGCGGAGGGGTTCCTGATGGCTCACGGTCCCTCTACGACTCGGGATCTCCCCCTCCTCGCCAATCAGCAGACGGCTGGTGGTGACTCAATCGCTGAGCGCTCGACTAGCACCAACGGCGCCATATCCCCTGAAAGCGGCCCAGGCTTTGTGAAGGCGGGAAGTCCAATTGTGCCGGGTGGCAACGTTGGGCCGGAGCCCCGGCTGGTTGACTTCGGTGGTGATTTTGAGGCATTCCAGCAGGCCTTCGATGAGTTCGAGCAGGCTGGTGAAGGCGGGAAGTCCGCACCCTGGGAAGAGTACATTATCGACATCGTAACCTATCAGATAGGCAACGCTGCTGAGTGGCTCGGGATCAACCCCGACCCCTACTACACATGGTTTGCCTCGCATCAGATCGAGATGCTCAATGGCATCACTCCCTCGGCAGGGTTCTTCCGGGAGAACCCGGAGCTGCTCACGGTCGAGCACCTCAATGGTTTTGCACGGATGGGGATCTGGTGGCTACAAGGCCAACAGCCACACCTTGCGGACGGGCTCAACAAAGAGCCGTTCAAGAAGGGTGGGGGCGGGGGCCGACGTGGCCCGTCCGCTTCAGAGATCCGGGCGTCGTTCGACGTGGACGAGCTGTCCCGTGGCGTCACCAGTATGTGGAACGCCTACTTGATGGAGGAACCCAAGGATTCAGTGGGCATCGCCAAGGCATATGTCGAGGCCATTGTCCGTAACCCCGAGCAGAAGCTCGACTTCAAGAGCTATGTGCTGCGGGAGATCGAGGGTACGGCCAAGTACGCCGTGCTCGCCAAGAATAAGCCGACGCACCAGCCATACGAAGACTTCATCGGGCCGCTGATGGCGCAAGCCTCCAGCTTCCTCGGTGCCGGGGAGGGCTCGCAGGTTGGTGACCTCGTGGGTGATGCTGCCCAGCTCGCCAGCTCGCCGGATGCCTTTGCCCAACGACTGGGTAAGGAGCGGCAGATCACGGGCTCAGCGCCCTTCCTCCAGGCAATGGAAGCACAGCTCCGATCTGTGAAGGGCGTGTTCAAGAATGCCTAGCCAGCCAGTGCGGGCCAGCACAGAGCCCGACACTCAACTTCAGTTCTACCTCGATCAGATCCCGGATCAGTACGCCAACGTCGAGGGCATCATCACGATCATCTTTAACGACTTCCCCGAGGTGATCGACAAGTTGTCGGTGGAGCGTGTGCAGGCATGGGTTGATGAGATGAACAGCGGTAACGCTCGGAGCGCTGACGACATCCGAGACGACATCGCCAAGTGGATCATTACCAAGGACCGCATGATGACGACCTATGGTGTCTCTGCGGAGACGGCCGAAGCTCTCATCATCGGCGGCAACGAGGGCGGCATCGACTTTTCCGCCCTGACGAGCGAGGATTTCCAGCTCGGGCTCGGGACCGGAGACGTGACTGGTGATAAGGCGGGTGACGACCTGCGGCTCCTGGGTGGCATTCACAAGTGGTACAAGGATCCGAAGACCGGGCTCTACTACGCCAGCTACAGGCTCGAAGCGTCTGGGCGAGAGCTGGTCTTCGAGGCCAGTGAGCAGGACATGGACGCTATCTTTGGTGATGGCATACGTCCGTCTGCTACCAGCATAGGGTTCCGGGAGCTGACGGCCAAAGACAACGTGACCTTTTCCGGTGATGTCGGTGAGGTGACGGGCGACGAGAACTTCGTGACGGGTGTGGATCGCATCCTTAGTCTTGCACTTGATGAGGGCAAGCTGCCCGAGTGGGCTCAAAACGACCCGGTGGCTGAGGAGCTGCTCTTCATCTCGATCTCCGAAGTCAAGGGCGCCGACTGGCTGATCGAAAAGCTCGCTGAGCTGCCCACCTTCCAAGCACGGTTCCCAGGACTGGAGGCCTACAAGCTCAACAACCTCGACACGGTGGACGCCATCGCAGCACACCTGGAGGCTGAGGCCAAGCTGCGCCAGCTTGAGATCCAGGCTGGCCGGGACGGCTCTCGGATCACCCCACAGATTGTAGGGGACTTGGCTGAGGCTGGCTACGACTTCCAAACTGTGTCACTGACCTATGGCCACTTCCAGCGCATGGCCGACTTCGCTCCTGCCTTCGAGGCATTCAACGAGGTGCTCGTTGCGGCAGGGCTTGACCCTCTTGCTGGGGACGCCGATATGTTCGCCTTCCTCACCGGCAACGCTCCGGTTGACGTGTATGAGCTGTACGAGGCCAGCGCTCTGCGGGAGGCTGCTGTGGCGGCAGGCATCTCGAACTTCTTTGACGCCGATGAGGTTATCGCTGCTGCGGCCGCTGCACCCTTTGCGATCAACCTCCAGGCAGCATACGGTGCGACCAACCGGGCCGCTGCGGACATCCTCCGCTTCCGGTCTGAGATTGAGCTGGGCAAGTACGACCTCGACCCGGACGACATGATCGACCTGGCGCTGGGTATCGCCCCTCGCTCGGGCAAGTCCCAGGCAGAGATTTCACAGAATATGGGCCGGGCTCTCCAGGAGGCAGCGGGCTTCCTCAAGGAACGCATCAAGCCCTTCTACGGCTTCACTTCCAAGGGCCGTCCGCAGGCCATCAGCTTCGGAGAGTTGCGCTCGCAAAGCGTGTAATGCCAGGTATCTGGCCATCCATGATATACTGGTAAGCAATGCACGACGCCTCCTCTGCGTCGTGGGCAGGACTCTCAGGGGTACGTTGAACATTCGGCCAGCCCTGGTAGCCGGATACCAACCCGCAATTCCAGCGGTAATAGCGGACCTAAAAGAAGGAGACAACGTGCCAACCGAATTGGAAAACGTGCCTGACCTTCGAGCCCATGCGGACTCGCTGGAAGCAGACCTCGCCAAGTCGCAGGCCAAGTTGGTCGAAGCGGAAGTGAAGAACCATACCTTCACTGCCCGAGAGGCGTTCAAGGATGCGGGTTATGAGCCCAAGTTCGCAGACCTCTATGTGGCAGCCGAAGCGGATGGCGCACTCACTCCCGAGGCGATCACCGTGTGGACTGGGACTTTTGGCCTGGAGCCGACAGAAGCGACCGTTGTGGTCGAAGGCGACGGCAACTCGAAAAGCACGGAGACGGCAGGAACGAAAACGGCAGTGTTGAAAGACCTGGGCCGAGGTAGTTCATCCTCTGAAGGCGGGCCTGGCAGCTCGACGGACGAGAAGATGATTACGGTCCCGGAATGGCAGCAGTTGACGAAGACCGATCCCGCCGCCGCAAGGGAGGCCGCTGCCAGCGGTCGAATCCAGCTACGACCCGACAACGCTTGGGTCCGAGGCTACTCGCTGAGCGAGTCGGGCGGCAATCCGTACATCGAGGCGAACAGGCCAGCCGAGTAGGACGACTCCTTCCACTACCTGAAAATGCGTGTGGCCGGGTGATTCCCGAGCCACTCAGGAAGGAAGGACAACTGATATGGCAACAGACTTTGCAACCAACGAGACGAACACGACGACTTACAACGACGTGTCGTACACAGCGATCATCACCGATATGGTGGTGGACTCCCTCATGGCTGCTGTGGTTTCGCCTCAGCTCTTGGACTTCTACGACCTTGCCGGTGAGGCAAGCAACGCAGTCGCAATTCCCAAGGCCCAGGCTGTCACCGCTGCCGCTCTGACCGAGGGCACTGAGGTTCTCAACACGGCGTTGAGTTCCGACACCGTGACAATCACCGCCGCTGAGATCGGGATTCAGATCACCGTGACAGACGTGTTGGAGTTGTCTGACATACCTGCCGCTCATGGAGCCCGTCTCCGTGTGCTTGGCAAGTCTCTGGCAGACAAGCTCGACGTGGACATCACGGCGCTTTTGGACAACTTCGTGAACGTGGTAGGTACTACGACCGTGAACTTGGCGCTGGCGAACCTCTTGGACGGCATCTTTAACCTGGAAGTTAACAACGCTATGGCAGAAGGCTCCCCGGTGGGGCTCCTTCATCCACGGCAGACTGCTGACCTCCGGGATGCGATCGACGCAGAGAGTGGCGTGGCTTATTCACAGGTGGCCGGAGATCGTGCAAACGTTCTCGGTCCCGGTGGTGGCCCCGGCTTCTTTGGGTCGTGGTATGGGATCCCCTTCTGGCAGTCCACGAACGTCGCTTTGGCGAACGGTTCGGACGACAGAGGTGGAGCAATGTTCATCGCAAACTACGCCTTGGCCCTTGCTCAGAAATGGGCAGCCAAGGTCGAAGTGATGCGGTGGCCCCCCATCCGTGGATTCGTCATCACAGCCCACATGAACTATGGTGTGGGTGAGGTGCAGGACTTGGCAGGCACATCCGTCATCACGGACGCCTAACAGGCGGGTAGGCAACCACCCATAACGGAGCCCGGAGACATGGCGATGGATTGAATCTGGTACGAGGGGCCATGTACCCTCGTGCCAAACACTCCCTTAGGAGGAGACGTGACAGAATCGAAAAAGACAGCGAAGCCACCAACAAGCAACCATGCTCCCGAGCCCGAGGAGGAGCCGGCAGCCCAGACACCAGCCCGGAGGACTGTGCTCCTGGGTGGCCAAGCTGAGCGTGGAATCCCGGCCTCGGATCGTTATGTCGATCCAGACTTCCCGCTCCCCCAACCCATTCTTGACATGGAGCCCGAGGAGTTCGGGCCGACTTCCATGTTCGTGAAGCCGGTGACGTTCGATGACGCTGGCCAGCCCATTGAGTTCGAGATTCGGGAGGACCGCCTCAAGGGCCTTACCTTTGACCGGGTGATGGGCCGGGCGCTCCAGAAGAAAAAGCGGCTGAAGGTCATCAAGGCCTTGAAGCCGGACGGAACCATGATCCAGCTCCCTTGGGAACGTCGGATCAACAACGCCGTGGTCGGTCGTGATAACGATCAAATCGGCATGTTGGTCTATACGGACAAGGGCTACATGCTACTCCAGGACGAACAGAAGTACCCTTACTACTGTTTCGCCATTGACTGCTGGGCACCCGCCATGCGGACGATGCTAAAGGCCAAGTTTCCCGAGCACCAAGAGGCGATTGGCACGGGCTACTGCTCGATGGCCCACGCTGACCACACCAACCCCAACAAGAGCGCTGGGATCTTTGGTGAGGCTGCGACGACTTCGCAGACCTGGAATGTCTGAGCTTCAGCGGGAGGCCGACGAGCTGACTCGGAAGCAAGAACTTGCGGGGGGGACACCAACTCCCCTCCGTGAGATTACTGATGTTCATGCGGATGCCGAGGACGGCTTCGGGACCGAGGGCGAGTCGCTTGGCGACGGTGCCTTCATCTCGCCGGAGCCCTTCAAGGTCTACAAGCGTGCGGACGGTTCGATCTTCCGCACGGTCCCACTGTCCCAGGTCGAGGAGGCCGAGGAGCGGTTCTTGATGGACGGCGATCTCTCGGAGGAGTCGCCACTGTTGGCGAAGCCGAGCATCACGCCGACGCCTCTCAACCGTCAGCAGCGAGAGACCGTCATCGAGTTGATGGCTGTACGTCTGCTGGAGGACTATCGGAAGAAGCCTAGGGAGCTAAGGGCTTACAACCCCGTCTATGATGGCATCCCCTATGATGTGGCACCGGGCTCGATACAGTCATTGCAGCCAGGCAGTAACAAGCTCTACCCGGCCAGCGAGTATGAGATTCTGGAATGGTTCAAGCGCATCGTCGGGGTGCGGGCTGAGTTTATCAATCAGAACCGCTTTGGCAAGGGCTACAAGTCGGATGCCAAGGACGTTGTGAACACGCTGCGGATCCACCGAGAGCCAATCCAAAGCTTGTAGCGGTAAGCTGTAGAACATGGCAACAGCAGCAGTGATGCGTGCACGCATTTTTAACTACGTCTACGGCGCTGGCCATGGCAAGCGTCCGTTCGGCCATCGCATCAACGAGGGCGGCGGCTACACGGCGGGCGATGGTGTCATCACGGTCGATGACGGGACGAAGTTTGCCGTTGGAGATGTCTTGGAGATGCAGTCCGATGGCATGCAGGCTCGGGTCGAGTCGATCTCGACCAACGACCTGACTATCGAGGCTGGCATCAACGGGACGACCGACGCCAACCTAGCCGACAACGTGGTGCTCTACAAGAACCCCCGCTTTACCATCCAGCAGGCTGATGAGGCCGTCTCCTCCGTGTTGGAGATCCTGGAGGAGTACAACATCTTCATCTTCGGCCAGGGAACGATCACGCTGGTTACCTCGCAGTGGTACTACGACCTCACGGAGACAGACTTCATCGAGTCGCTGGGCGTGCTCTCACTCTATGAGATCGAGGCCAACACGCTAGTCCCGAAGCCCCTGCCGTTCGACTTCAAGACAGGGATCCACACCACCGTCTCGGCCACTAAGCACGGCATCGTTGCGTGGTACTGGGGTGACTCCACCTCCGGGGACTCCCTCTACTACACCTACGCTCAGAAGATCGACGCAGTTGGTGACCTCGAAACTCGCCACGAAGAAATGGTTGTGCAGGGGTCAGTCGCAATGATGATGGGGGCTGACATCAACCCCCGGACGATGGACCCTGGCAAGCGCACTGACCGGACTGTGCAGCCTGGCCAGAGCGCCCGAGACTCCCGCTGGTTCCAAGCGGAGTTTCAGCGAGCGCTGTGGCGAGAGGAGGCTCGGCTGATGACCGTGATAGATGACCTCCCACGGGACAGGCATACCGCTCGTATCGGCCGCTTAGTCTGGTGATAGACAGCTACTTCCACATTCGCCTCAATGGAATCAAGTACCGGATCGCAGAAGATGCGGAGGGTGCTGGCTACGACAAGCGCCTGGTTCCCCTCTTGGTACAAACGGGACAGTCCGTGCAGGGCGAGTCCGGGAAGGGCAAGCTGCGGGCGGACATACTTTCCTGGTCGATCACTGACTGGTCGGGGGGCGAGGGGCTGCTCAAGTTCAATGAGGAGGAGGCCAACCGCTACTGGCTCTCTCACAACGTCAATGTACTGGACGAGCCCGGCAAGCTAATGATAGCGGCTGCGTATGAGTCCACGATTAAGCAGGAAGATTCGGGTGCGCTGGCCGATGCATTGATGATGACTAAGGGCCGAGGGTTTTTGCACGGGTTCAGCGTTACTGCCAACGAGACACGGACCTGGGACGAGGCCAATGCCTGGTGGGACACGGCTGTTGTCAACGGGGTGGGTGGCTTCGGGACTAAGTGGGAAAATCACATTCCGACTGGGGATCAGCGGTTTGTCTACGCCAAGGAAAATGGGGCGGCGTCGATCTGGAGCTGGGATGGGACGACCTTCGTGGAGCATGCCAATGACCTACCGTCCATCGCCACCCGAACTGCCATTGTGGGGCTCGGGGATTTTCTTTACACCGCCTTCGATGCCACCCAGGCCGGTGTGATTGAAACCTCCAAGACTGCAACCCCGCTCGTCACGTCAACCCGGATCCTCGATGTGACACAGCAGGGCAGTGATGGGGGCGACTTGGGGAGCATAGGGACGTTGGTGGCTGGGGACAACAAGCTGTACTTCATGCAGACTAACGTGGATGAGACGGTGGTGTGGAAGATCACCCCGACCACTGCCAACGGGACCGGGTTTGCTGAGGAGATCCTTCGACTAAAGGGGCTTCGGGGGACAGCCATCTGGCACCATATGGGCGTGGTCTTTATCGGTGGGCGTATCGGGTTTGAGGGCAACTCTCGCCGGACGGTCGTGATGTACGTACGAGGTGGCGAGGTCGGTGTGCTCGCCAATCTTCGGGAGGGCGTGGATCTGTTGGAGAACCTGTACGCTGGCCCCGAGTCGCAGGAGTTTGACAAGGCTCACTTCATCGGCAAGTACGGTCCCGGTGACAACACGCATGAATGGACACTGTTCTCGACAGACCTCATCACAGGTGCCGTTGCCGGATCGACAGTCTTCGATATTGGTGAGGCAGGCCCGATTGTCTCACTCATGGCACATAACGGCTCAGTCTTCCTCTCGTTGGACGGCTCGGCCGCATCGCCATTCATCTATCGTACGCTCCCAACGGTCTTTCAGGACACCAGCTCTCTCACCTCACACCTCATCACCTCGATCAACGACTTTGAGCTCAAGGAAGAGAAGATCCTCCTCTCGGTGCGGGTGGAGTGCGAGCCCTTGAACGCTGCACACGACTACAAGCTAGATTATCAGATCAACCAGTCCGGTTCTTGGGTCAGCATCGGGACCGACGCAGGCGACCTCAGCACCGGGAAAACCTTTGTGGTCTCGACTGACACCACCACGGTTACGTTCCGCAACCTTCAGCTCCGCATCAGTCTGGACAACAACGGCACCACGTCAGCGCCGCTCAAGATCCTCGGCGTCGAGGTCTTCGCCACCTCGGTCAAGGGTGTGCTGGAGTGGCCGATGCTGCTGGAGCTGTACGACGACGAGTCCGAGGCCGGAGGCGAGTCCTCGACCGGCGCCGTCAAGATTAGCAACATCGTCACGGCCGGTGCTGCCGGGAACGTGCTGCAGTTTGACGACGGATACGGGGACGGTGAGTCCGGGGTGTTCAACGCCCATGATGTGACACTGGTTACCTATGACTTGAACCTGACACAACCCGGCGAGGGGACGGGTCGGGTACTCTTGCGGGAGGTTGCGTAATGCCTTATACCCCAGTTTTCCAGCTCCTCCAGCCGGACAAGACGCTGGGTGAGCGCCTCATCGACAAGAGCGTGTCCGCTAGCCGTAAGCTCATGGATCATTCGATGTCGGGTAGCCTCTTCCCTCTTACGTTCCGCCTTGAGTCCGACATCGTATCCGAGAACTGGGACGGTGCTACTCCGCTTAACCTCTCCTCAACGGCGGATTCGACAGCAACGGCCGGTTACGGTCTGGACGCTTCGGCCGGAGCGATCCAGGCTCAGACCCTTTACGCCGAGGGCGGAGAAATAGGCAACCTCGGTATCGTCAGCACCTTGACGCTGGAGACGGGTGGTGTATTCCGTACCGCATCATCAGGGGAACGGATCGAAATAGCAGCTGCAGCGATAGACCGGATCAAGTTTTTTACAGGTGATAGCTTTGAAGCTAATGGCGCCGTCATTCGAGCAAGTACTCTTGGTGTTGACGGCTCAACACGACAGCTCACCATAGCCATGTTTGCGCCCACTACAACAGGCGATACCAATGCAACACAGATTTCGTTGAGGTCGGAATCGGAAGATGATTCGACAACACCACCACAGATTTTCGCTAGTTATGGTGGCGGGTCGTCACAGGTGCCGGAATACAAACTCACCAACAACATGAAGCTCATGCTGGAGGATGGTACCGCAGCACTCCCGAGTCAGACCTACAACAGCGACTCCGATACGGGCACATACCTTTTCGCTACAGGCCAGCTAGGGTTTACAGTTGGAGCTACACAGGTCTGGGGAATGGCTTTGGCATCCGGCGACCAGTCGGTCCTGTTTGCCAACGACGGAACGGCAGATAGTCTTCGTTATGATAGCAGCGCCCAGCATTGGAAGTTTGAGCTTAACTCGACGGTCGAGATGACCCTAGGGTTAACAAGCTTTGACGTACCGAATGTCAACAATGACTTTGCTGGAACTGGCGATGATGCTGTCCTCATCGACAACAGCAACGTCCTACACATTGATACCTCTACCCTTGAGCATAAGAAGGATGTCAAGGACTACTGGCGAGAGCTGGCTGCCATGCCCCTTCCGTCCCCCATACGCTTCAAGTCCAAGCAGCAATACCACAAGGGCGTCAAGAGCCCACTCAATCCACGTTGGCAGTACGGCTATTCGATGGAGAGCCTGGAGGCGACAGACGAGTATCTCGTCTCGGTACGAGAGGGCAAGGGACACAACTATATCAACCGTGCGCTCATGGCTCTTCAGGGTGCTCACATCCTCAAGCTAGAGGAGCGTATAGCTGCGCTTGAGGCGTAGGCTTCGCCCATGAGTGACACACCATCCGTGACTGTAGATGTGCAGGCCCAGGACGTTATCAATAGCCTCATCCAGCAGGCAGCCGAGAAGGCCGGGCAGCTAGCGATGTTGGAGGCGAAGTTGATTGCGCTTAGCAACGTAATCCTTGGCCTGGAGGAGAGCGATGGCCCCGGAACGACCGACTAGAGGCGTCTTCATCCCCAACGAGGTGATCTACCTGGAGATTCAGGACTTGAAGAGAGCTGTGCTCATGGGCATGTCACAGCGCCCCACTTGGGCAGCGCTCGGCAAGATCGTTGTAGTCCTCGTTTCCATCACCGGGCTGGCGCTTGCTGCCGTTGCGATGTAGACTTCGAGTCATGGCTAAGCACAAACTCTCTCATCCCAAGACGATCAAGAGCAAGAAGCGTCCCAAGAAAAAGGGGTAGTCCAATGGCTCATTTCAACGAGGTGATTCCCTACGAGTTCTCGTCCGAAGACTGGGGCATGCTGCGTCCCAAAAAGGACGGTGTGCTGCTTCCCTACCACGTCGATAAGGTCATCATCCACTGGGGCGGCTCGGGTCATGCGTCCGAGACCCACTCGATGTCGGTGTTTCGCTTGCGGAGCTGGGATAGCTACCACCTCTACACCAAGGGCTGGGCTAACGGCATCGCCTACAACGCAGCGGTCGATAACCCCGGTCACGTCTTCCGTCTCCGTGGGCTCAACCGATCCGGTGCGAACCGAGGCGACTTCGAGCCGGATGGCAAGCCCGAGAACGAGGAGGGCTTCGCCGTCGTGTGGATCGGGGGCGCCAAGAGCGCTCCCACCGAGGCAGCCTTCGGCGCCATGAGCGACATCATCAACAGCTTGGGCAACCCGCCAGTGATCGGGCACCAAGAGATAGGTCAGCACGGGACCGGGGGTACGGCTACCGCCTGCCCTGGCCCGGAGTGGATGGCATATATCGCTGGAGAGGAGTGGTTGGACGTGCCAATAATCAATCCGAATTGGCCTCAGCCCGAGGACTGGGCCAAGCCCGCCTGGGAGAAGGCAATGCGTCTCGGCGCAATCAACAAGTACACGGTCCCATCGGACGGGATGGAAAAGGATGAGTTCTTCGTCTTTCTTGATCGTCTCGGTTTACTCGGATAGGGAATCATGCTAATTGAGACTCCGACTGTTTTTGAGGGCAAAACGTTTGACGAACACGTTTACGTTTCCGGTACGCCCGATGTCATCTTTCGAGGTTGCACCTTTCTCAACGGGTTACGAGTCAACGGTGGTCCGTCAGTTGCGCCCTCACCAGGGCTCGTCGTTGATCGTTGTAGCCTTACCAGTGCGTCAAGCCATGCTATCCACCTCAATTGGAATGCTCCCGACGCCTTGATAGTGAATAACCGGATCACTAGTCCTGCCGGGAACGGCATTTGGGTCGGGAATGGTTCCGATGCTGCGATTATTACCGGGAACCGGGTCAAAGCGCCGGGACGCATGGGCATCGAAGTGTGGAACGCCGAGGCTTGCCACATCGGTGGTAACGTCATCACGGACACCGGCAACGGTGGGATTTCGTGCCACATGAACCACGATGGCGTCGTTATCGGCAACATCCTCAAAGACCTTGACGGGTGGGGAATCGAAAACGCTGGATCGAAAGTGCTTACCGTCACTGGCAACACTGTCCATCGAGCTACTCAACGCCCCCTCTCTGCATCGCAGCCCGGCCAGGTCACTGTCGTTGTCGGCAATACGTTCATTGACTGTGGCTGGGGGCTTCAGGTTTACCAGGGTGGATCCGGCACCATCATTCAGAGCAACCACTTCAACAACGTTGGTTCGGGGAAGGGTGCTAATGGCCGCACCATCTTCATCAACCAGTCTCCCGATACGCTTGTTGAAGACAACATACTCATCAACGGCAAAGCCCATACCGCTATTTTTGGCGCCAAGGGTCACAACCACATCATTGGCTATCCTCATGGCTGATCTTGATACAGCTACCGGGCTCTGGCGAGCCTCAATCTATTCCGGGTCAGGAAGCTGGCTTGACCAGTCCGGCAGCAGCCACGATGCCGCCCTCTCGGCATCTCCGGCCCACACCTCGGACGGCTACTTTTCGTTTTGGAATACGGCAGCCGGGAACTTCTCTATCACGGATCACGCCGACTTCGAGGTAGGTAACAACGAAGAACTCACCATCCTGATACGTTACCTAATCGCTTCGGACCCCGGCGGGACGAAGGGGATGATGTCGAAACAGGCTGGCGGCGCCAACGCAGGTTGGTCATTGGAAATGTCATCTTCGGGGAAGGTAGGACTCGACCTACACGACGGCACCAACCAGAAAACCGCATTTCAAGCCACCGACCTCACCAACGGCGAGATACAGATCGTCGCCGGAGTGCGTGACACTACAGACGTGAAGGTGTGGGTTAACGGCCTCGGATTCGATGGTACCCAAACTGACACTACTGGCGACCTCGACTCCGGGACACAAAAAGTCCACATCGCCACACGGGCCGGTGCCCTAGCGTGGACTGCTCAAATCTACGACATAGCGTGGTGGCGGAACGTTGCCCTCACCGGGGATGAGCTCGATGCTGTCGCTCTCGCTTTGTCGGGTGGCGGGGGTTCACCTCGAAGTCAGGGGCGGATACTAAGAGGCAAGAGGTAGGCTACCCGTATGGCTATAGCTGAAAGAGAAGTGGTCCTTGCCAGTGCCGCACGCACGGCAACAATCACCACCACCCTCGATACACGGGGAGCGGCCGGTTGCTATGTCTACCTCGATGTCACCGTTGACCCGTCCAGCGCAATCATCACGATGAACATTGATGGTTACGACTCCTTCGCTGATGAGTCTTTCACCCTTCTCGATGGCGCCACTGTTAACGGTGTCAGCTTCAATGTCTACAAGGTATGGCCGGGTGTCTCGCCCGCTGCCAACCTCGCAGCCAATGAGTGGCTCCCCGACCGTATCAAGATTCACATCGAAGTCAATGACACGGACTCGATGACATACTCTGTTCATGTGGTGTGGTTGCGATGAGACTGTACTCGAAGCGCTACACAGGCAAGCAGGCTAACTTCCGTGATGCTGACGGCGAGACGTGGGTGATATGGGGCGACGTTGAGACCGGCGAGGTCTTTTGGGTCGCATCCACCCGTGTCTATGTCGATGGCTACGGCAACGAGCTGGAGCCCTGGGAGAACGAGCCCGTCGAGGGCCAGCCCCCGGAGCAGTTCTATCGCTACCCCAATGGTGGGTTCGGCGCCAACGGACCGATCGAGCCGGGCGAGTCCGTGTGGGCTCCCGACGTGGTTGGTGCGACCCGAGTGGCCGAGCTCCAAGAGCTGCCCGACGAGGTGGCCGACTCCCTGCTTGCCAACACAAGCATCGGTCAGTTCTTCGTTCCGTGGCGGTCAGCGCCAAAGCCAGTGCGAAAGCGCACGGAGAAGAAGTAAGCTCTCATCATGGCTTCATTCGCAGACACCACCCGCATCTTCGATCCCAACAAGGGAGCGGCTGACGTGATCCACAACGCCGGACAGGGCGACGAGGTTGCGGCCTTCGACTCCAATGGCCTCGCTCTTGTCACCGACATCTCTCTCCTCCAGAAGCACCTCGGCATTCGTGAGGTCGGCTTCCCCGGTCTGCACTACGTCACGGCTGCGGGCACCGCCACCACCACCGTCACCGTACCTTCGGGCAAGTTTTGGCGCCTCATCAGTATTGTCGGTACCATCACGACCGACGCTTCGGTTGGTAACCGGACCGTCAACGTCTCAATCACCGACGCCACCCCCACTGAGATCGAGTCCTACACGATGGCCAACGTCGCCGCCTCGCAGAATGGCGTCCCTTACCACTACCTCATCGGTGGGGAGCTGGGCGAGCTGACTGTGGGTAACGTGGGTGTTGCTGCTGCAGGTACCCTCACGATTACCGATGTCCCCGTTGGAACCATCACCTTGAACGGAATCGTCTTTACCTTCGCCGCCTCCCTCACTGGTGCCGTCAACGAGATCATCTCCTCGACCGAGGTGGCTTGCAAGGCTGCCCTGCTCAATGCTTTCGGCGCTGGCGCCGACCGTGAATCCAACGCCGATCACTCCGTCAGCGATGCCGTCGCAGAGTCAGTCAAGATGACGATGGCTGCCTTCTCTGGCGACACCGCCGTATTCACCAACGACGAGCCGGGCCTGACCCTTGGTACGGCCATCGGGTTCGCAGAGTCCTCGACCAACCTCACGATGGACGGTTCCGCTACGATGGGTGGCACCACCGAAGGCGTCAACCCGTCCCTTGGTGACAGCGCACTCAACTTCCCCGAAGACCCCGGCGCCTGGCTCGGCCCAGCGTACACCATCGTCATTGACGAGCCTGGTCTCACCGATGCTGGTGACGTGATCGAGATTTTCATCGCCTACATCGAGTACGATGCCGACCCCAACCTTGCCGCTGGCATAGGGTACAACTCATAATGAGCCACACACGCACACCTGTAGCAGTGACACTCATGCACCGCATGACCCGAGAGGCGTATCGAGCCTTTGTCGGGACTCAATGCAAGCTGCAGTGTTGTCGTTGCAGAAAGTCATAACCTACTCAGCCGAGGGGAGGTGAACTAATGTCCAACCCCATTGTCGCTGCTATCCGCTCGGGCATCCAGGCGGGCGTGGCCATCGCTGTCGTTGCTATTGGTAACGTCGTCTTGACCTACCTAGGCGTAACGATTGATGTTGAAGGCATCTCCGAGACCCTCTCGGTCGCTACCTTCACCGGATTGGTGTGGCTCTTCAATGTAGCCGGTGCTCGTTTCCCGATCATCAACACCGTCCTATCACTCGGCTTCGGCGCAACCGCACCGTCGTACGAGGTATAACCTGGGATTCTTCCCAATAAAACAAAGGGAAACCCCCCGCTCGTCGGGGGGCTCTCCTATTGAGGTTAAGTGGCTACATGGCCACGTAAGGTTAGAGCACCTCTACCTCGTCCGGACCGACTGAATCCTCTTCCATCCCGCTCTCGTCGGCGGTCCCCTCCAGTGGGGCTCCGTCCTCTTCGAGCAGGGCATCGAGGTCTTCCAGCTCAGCGAGTGGAAAGAACCGCTCGATCCTCTTGTAACGAGTCTCGATGCCGTCCCACTTCGCATCCGGTGGATCCCAGTTGATGGTGACACCGACCTCGGTGCCAACGTAACTGTCCGGGTCAATGTCGTTGAGTCCCTGCGCCAGCTCACCACCCATGCCTTCGATCAGTTGTACGATCTTCCAGCGGGATGACGTTGTGAAGCTTGTCCATTCGGTGAAGGGCAATGCCTCCACGATGAACGTCCACTTCCAACCTGGCTTCGAGGTTCTCTCGTCGCCGGAGTCGTAGTCCTCAACGCTCGACAGCACTCCGACGTAGTCCTGGGGGACTTCGATCTCATCAAAGCTGGCGTTGGAGAGAAGCTGCTCCTCCGTGATTTCAAACCTGCGTCCTGTGGCCATTATTCACCTCCTTCCGTATCGTGTTGCAACACTTCCGTCCACGCGAAATCAAACACCTCGTCGGGGAGGTCCAGCCTGGATCCGGCCGGGCTATTCCCGTAGTCCTCGAAGCTGATCCCGAACTTCAGGATCTTGCCCGCACCCTCCACAGTCAGCGGGCGCTTGAATGTGCGACCGATGAACGAGACGGCAGGGGCAAGGATCTTGTAGACCATCGGCTGGATGGCCATCGTCAAGGGGTACTCCCCCTCCTCGGGGTTGAGTGGGGTACCGTCCTCGTGGTCACCCTCGGACTTGAGCTGGGTGATGAAGGCGATGTCCATGCGTAGACCCACAGCGTCGTGGATGAGCTGGTTCATTGCCGCCCCCGTCTTCCCATACTCCCGGCGAGGGTCACGGTTGTCGGCCAGCGTCTTGAAGAGGTCGGCGCCGCCGATCAGCTCGGTCCCGAAGGTCACGCTGTCGAACACGAGTCGGTCGTAGCCGTGGCCTGGGGCTCGCAACTCCCGGATGATCTGGTGCATCTCCCCGAAGTTGGAGGGTCGGACCACGCTCACGTCCGACCGACCAACCAGTGGAGAGTCCCCCTCGGGCTCGGTCAGGAGGAGGAGCTTGGATCCCGCCCCGCTGACTGCGGCCGTGGTCTTGCCGGACTTGGGTGGTCCGAAGAGCACGCCCTTGTAGAACTCGACGGGACGGGGTGGCGAGGCTGCGGCCAGCGCAGGGGTGGACTGCGGGGCCGCAGCTTTCTTCGCCACTGGGGTACGACGCTTGGGCTGTACCTTGCGCCGCTTGACTGTGGTGGTGGGTGCCTTACGTTCTACCATCGTGATTCCTCCCCATAAAGTAAAGGGCAACGATCAGGAGTATAGCGGCTCCCATCCATACTGCATCGGTCATCGGATCTCGACGCCGAAGTACGTGGTTCCGGCCGGAGGTGTGACCACGATCACGTCGGGCTGCTTACCGTACCGATACTCGGCCATGTAGATCCCATCGAGCATGTCCTGAAAAGTGGGGAAGGGATAGCCTTCACCGATGCCCGTGTTCACCGACCACGGCTGCCACAGCAATTCGATACGAGTAACGGACAAAGTGTCGTTCCAGACGGGGCCGTACCCGTCCAGCTTGATCTCGGTCGAGGCATCCATCGAGCGTGCGTCGAGTGGCTTCCACTGAGGGTAGCGCACCTCTCTGAGCAGCCATCGGTTACTGGTCTTCAAGTAGCTGCTATCTATGTTATCTTCGGGGGATGGAATGTTCTTACCGCCCATCAGTGTCCTCCTCGTAGTCCTTGTGGGATAAATCCCTGGGCTCGTACTGCTCAAGGATGATGCGTTGTGTGTCCCAGCCTAGTAGCTCGCCCTGGCAAACGGAGAGGTACGAGCACTTCTCGCACGACATCACGCCCCACAGCTTGTTGCCGAAGACACGGCGGAAGGCCACGTCCACTTGGCCGGACTCGTGGGCGAGGTGGGCTCGCTCCATCTCCTCGACGGTGGCGATCACTTCACCAAGGATGCCTTCCTGCATGGTGTCGCTGATGAGCACGTACTCACGGGCGAAGAACTTATCCTTCGCTCTCAGCTCGGCTAACCGAATCTTGACCTCGGGGACATCCATCTGCTCGGGGGCGTGGTCTTGGATCCAATCCCGGAGCACCTCGTACGTGGTGTCGATCGTCTTGAGATAGGCGATGCGGTATGGCTTCGTCTTCGTCATCCTCGGGACGCTTGGGGTTTTCTTGCGGAGGTAGTTGAAGATGAAACCCGCCAGCTCAGGGTAGACCTGCTGCACAGCACTGATATAGAGGAGCGACTGGAGGTCACCAAAGGGCATGCCGGGGCCGGGGAGCTGAGCCGTGCTCTTGTGGTCAACGATCCAGACCTGTCCGTTACCGTCCCGCACGATGAGGTCAGGGGTGAAGGTGATCTCATGCCCGGCCAGCGTGACGGTGAACTGCTCCTCGACGTGCAGCACTTCCCACTCCTGATCGTCTAGGTAGTGCCGGAGGTACGCCCGGACCAGCACCTCGCTCTCGTCCAGCACCTCCTCGAACGTCACTGTGTCCACGTCGATCGTGTAGGGATGAGCAGCAAACTCTCCTATTAAATTATCGAGCATGGTCTCAATGTGTCCGTCGAGATAGAACCCCTGCATGAGCTGGTGGATGATGATCCCCTTGGCGAGTGGCAGGGCAACGACCTTGCGCTGGAGCTTCTGCACCGAGGCGAACTCGTACTTCTTGGGGCAGCGCTGGAAGGTCTGGATCTCGGAGTAGCTGACTCTCATCGGTAGATCAGCCACGTAATCACGGCCGCAGCGCCCATGAGAAAGAGCGAGTAGCCAAAGATCGTCCAGAGGATCAGGTAGATCATGTACGGCCGATGAACAGGGGGTTGAGCCGGAGCTCGTAGTCCTCGTCGGACAGGTAGCGGTAGGTGGTGATGTCCTTGCCCTTCCGCAGCTCTCTGGACTTGGGGCCGTCCTTATTCCAGTACTCGTGCCACACGCTGGCGGGACCGGCCGAGCAGCAGCCACAGCCGAGGAGTTCACGGAAGTCGAAGTGGTTGTGCTGGTACCCGCCGTGTGCGAGGGCATCCTGGGCGGTCTCCATGTCCTTGAACTTGAGCGCCTTGAGCATGGCGGCGATGGTGTCGTGCTTAGTTGCCTTCATCGGCCCGTTCCAGCGTCATTGTCAACCGCTCTCCCATGCGGAGCTCTTGAGCAAACGCCGCATCAGGGCCGGTGATGAACCGAAGGATGATGTCGCCACCCTGGGTTCGGGTGAAGGTGACCTCTATGTGTGGTGCTGCCAACACCTTTTTCTGCACTGTGAGTACGTTGTTGATTCTACGTGCCATCCCAATACCTCCCGGTTGTGACTTCGGCCAGCACGGGGATGTCAAAGTCGATTCCCCATCTGCTGAGCCAGCTTACATCCTCCATGATACTTTGCACTCGTTTTACTACGAACGGAACGTCCTCGTCTTTGACCAAGAGATCCAGCTCGTCGTGCACGGTGGCGATCACCAAGCCGGGCAGCTCCTCGTTCACCCGCACGAGGGACATCAGCATCATGTCGCTGGCGAAGGACTGGATGGGGTGGTTGATCCCCTCTCGCACCGCACGGCTCGCTGTCTTGAACTCGTGGGAGAATGCGTCCGGGAGCATGCGAACACGCCCCAGGGGCGAAATAGCCATCCCTGTTGCCTGAATCTCCCGCTCCATTGCCTTGTGCCAGCCCAGGAGCCCCGGATATGCCTCGAAGTGGGCTTTGTGGTACTCGGTTGCCTCCTCCATCGTTAGGACCACGTTGTAGTCCTTTGCGGCGATCTCACGGAGTTTGGCGGGGTACGCACCGTAGAGAAGCCCGAAGTTGAGGATCTTCCCGGTCTTACGCATCGCAGGGTCGCCCAGGACACGTTCTGCAGTCAGGGTGTGGAGATCCTCGCCTGCCTTGAGCGCACGGATCATCTCCTCCTCCTGGGCCACCCAGGCGGCGATGCGTAGCTCGATCTGTGACAGGTCGGCCTTGATCCAGGTGTACCCCTCGACACCACCGAACACCGCACGGAAGCCAGACACCCCCTTTAGCTCGTTGTCTTGGGGTACCTGCTGAATGTTGGGTTGCTCCGAAGAGAGTCGGCCCGTCACCACATGGAGGGGCTTGTAGCGAGGGTGCATCCGCCCGGCTGCACTGATGTTTTTCGGCCAGGATTCGAGATACGCCGAGAGGAGTTTCTGAGCCTTGCGCTGAGTCCGCAGAGCGACGATCCAAGTCGTGGCAGGTTCCTCAGAATAAAGTAATAGGTCAATCAGTACGGACTCGTCCGTGGAGCGCCCACCCTTGGGAGTGTACTTGGTGACTGGTAGCCCGAAGGCGTTGAACAGCACATGCCCGACCTGCTTGCTAGACCGGGGATTGAATATCCCCTTGGGCCAGCCCTTGGGGTACTCCGTCCCCTCCCGCCCACCGGGGGTCGGGGTCAGCTCGTCCAGCTCAGCCTCCGATGCAGCGAGCTTCTCTTTCCACTCCAGCGTGAGCGCCTTGAGCGCTTCCAGGTCGATCGGTACGCCCTGCTTGGTGACCTGCGTGAGCGCCCGGAGCGCAGGCATCAGGAGCCAGCGGTAGGTGCGGAGCAGCATCGGGTTGTCGTTGATCTGATCGGCCAGGGGACGGAACAGCCGGTTGGTGGCCACGCAGTCCCGACCGTTCATCAGGTAGATGGCCTCCCAGGGCTCATCGTCAATGTTGTCGTAGTCGATCTGCTTGTACGGCGCCATGCCGAGGTGAATGCTCGACAAAATCTCCAGCCCCTTGCGTTCGTCGGGATCGAGGAGGTACTGGAGGGCCATCGTGTCGTGCTCCAAGTAGGGGAGCCAGTCCATGAGCTGCCACAGGTAGAGGGTGTCGAACAGCCCATTGTGCATCGTCCACTTCACATCCTGCACCAGCGTCACCGCTCGGTCGAGGTAGGGGCCGGGCTTGAACACCCAGGCCGTCCACATATCGAAGGCAAAGCCCACCGCCTTGAGCCCTACATGCTCCACGAAGGGGTTGCCGATGGTGGTCTCGATGTCGAGCGAGCCCTGCGACTCGATGGCCTCGGTGAACTTGATGAAGCCGTCGTTGCCGTTGACGTAGACCACGGTGATGTCGTCCTCGGGGGGATCCACCACACGTCGGAAGGACGCCAGGTCTTCCACCCACCCGTTGTACCACTTCTGGTTGTTGGCGACGGCGTTGGGGGAGAGCGTGGCAAACACAGCGAAGTCGTCGCCCCACTCAAACTCTTTTCTCCGCTGGCGACGAAGCCCCCGCTTTTTCGTGATCCCAGTCTCGCCGGTTAGGGCGGTCAGTGAGACGTTGCCGACCACGAGCACGGCCTTGAGGTTGGGCATCGAGTGCAGCTCATGTGCTAGGTTTGGCAGTTGTTGACGCATCTCAGCAGTTGAGACCGTGCGGCCAGCCGGGGGCCGGACCTTCACGACGTACGTGAGGTAGCCGTCCTCGGGATCGAGCCCGACCTTCTCCAAGGTCTGACGCAACAGTGCACCAGCGATGCCCCTGAAGGGTAGGTTGGCTTCTTGCTCGGGCAGCCCCGGCGCTTCACCGACGACTGCCCACGTTGCGTCTTTCGACCCCTCCCCGAAGATCATGGCCGGTCGTGTCCGCAGGCGAAATGGTGGAGCGCGTGGTTATCACCCAACAGCTCGTCGTGTGGGTAGTGGTCGCTCGGACAGCCGAGCATGTGCTGCGTTTCCGGGTGGTGGTGGTAGCCCTTGTCTTCGTGCTCGTGAATGAGCACCGCATGGGTAGAGTCGAGTGGGTGATGATGGTGCAAAATCATGTTTGCCTCCTACGGGGAATAGGGGCCGGAGTAATCCGTGTCCCCTGGGTACCACATCCTGGGCGGTCGGAGCAGTCCTTTGGTCATCAGCCACGAGCGCATCTCGACATGCTGCCGGACATCCCCCACGACTCGCTCCATGACCTCTTCGATGCCTTGCTCCTCCAGCCGGTTGCCGGACCGCCACTTGGCTTGGTTCATCGACACCTTGGGGGATTCGGTCCCGGCCATGCTGCCAAGGTTCTCCTGGGACTTGCTGATCCCGCCGAGCTGGATGAGATCGGACTTGGTGCAGTGCGCCATCTTCTGTTCGAGGAGGGGAAGGTCGTACTCCATCATGGCGGTCTGCAAAATGGGGAGGTCGAAGCTGCGGATCCAGTGGCCGGTCACCATGTCGGCCAAGGCGAAGTCGTGTGCGAACATCTCCAGCATCCGCCTGCCCGAGCCTCCCTCGGGAGTCAGCACAGCCCAGTGGACTCGATCGACCTGGCCTTCACGGATCCAACCCCAGGCGATGGCCGTGGGCTCTTTGTGCACGAAGTCGCCTCCGTACCAGCCGAGGGGCCGAGCCTCGATGTCGAAGTCGAGGATGTCGAGGGGCTCGGCGCTAAACCGCATCGGAGAGCGCTGCGTCTTCGACCAGCTCTTGAATGTCTACCTCGAAGGGGAGCCCCCGCATCATGGCCTTGTCGAACTGGCCGAGGAGTAGCGGCAGCACTTCGTTGATCTCGTGAGCGGCGGCGATGGAGTACTTGAGCCGGACCTGGCTGCGGTACGCCTGGGCGATGTCAGCTCGGGTTTGCTCGGTCTTGCTTCGCTGTCTCATCTAAGTCCTCTCGCTCGTTCCCTGGCAGCGTGGTGTGACAGGATTCCCTTGGTTGAGTACTTGTACCTGGCTAGCGAGCGACTCCGCTTCACTGGACACCGCCATTCTCTGACCCCGTGGCCTCGGTTGTAGGGCCACATAGGTTGCCCGTGACATTCGCATACGGGGGCAGAGTCTAACGGGTCTACCCTTGCTTGAGCAGCCATCGGAGCGCTGCCGCTCGGGAGAGCCGACCTAGCCGTGTTGCCAGGTCGTCCAGTTCCGCCAGCTCCTCTTCCGTTAGGTAGGTGGTGACTGCCTGCGTCGGCTTGAGGTTGGGGTCAGCCTTCCTCGCCATCGTCCACCTCCTCGGCCACGATGGCTCCCCCGTCCGTTGCCCAGGCATCAATCGCTGCCGTTGCCTCAGTTGTGGGAGGTGGCCCGCTGAGGTCGTCTACGATGAGGGTGTCCTCATCGGTCAGCTCCTCAGGGCTGTACCTTCCGACCTCGATCAGCTCGGGGGTGGACAGTCCTTCGGTCGGTACGTTCTGTGCTTCCACACCCGCAACCATTGTGAGCTGAAGCTCCTGCACAGCCGTCTCTTGGATCACGTAGCCGATGAGTGCACCCGGCACGCCTTCACGCACGGCGATGAAGTTCGCCACTTCGATGAAGTTCTGTGTCGCATAGGCCAGCTCGACCGGAGTGATGCTTGTCTCGTCAAATCCCTGAAAGCCCTTGAGCATGTCCACAGCAAAACGCATGGTGACGTTGCTCAGGTCTTTCGGGATCTCGGACAGGGTGGCGACCTCGGGCCGCACTCCCTCTTCTGTGACTTGCTCGGGCATTATGCCTCCTCTAGTGCGGTCGTGGTGACCACAAGTATTCTGTAGGGGCCGGTCCCCACCATTTCCTGGTGGAACACCCAGTGCTCCACTACTGCTCTCGATGCGTTCTCGAAGTAGTCGGCCTCGTACTGGTGCCCAGCACTTACCACATTCTTCTGCGGGCCGTCGTAGACCGCCTTATACCGGATCTCCGTGCCCATCCTCATACTCCTCTCATGTCGTGCCCATCCTCATACTCCTCTCATAATTGCTTTCGTTCCTCGGGATCGGTACCACCCCACACGCCGAAGACTTCGTTCTGGTCTAAAGCGTATTCCAGGCACTCCGCACGCACTGGACAACCGAAGCACTGCGCCTTGGCAATAGCAACGTCGTGTGCGCTCGTCCCGTACATGACCTCGATACCGATGGTCGTGCACGCTGCCTGGTCCCTCCACTTTGCCTCCTGTATAGTTGACATGGGGTAGTAAGATGCAATACTACACCGACCGGGAGGTACTGGTGAACATTGATGAGCAGGAGCGCTGGCTAACACATCTGTGGGACTCTCACGGCGAGGGTTATTTCGCTTTTCTGTCCCGGCTGAACCGGGACGGCTCTCGGCAGCATGCGTGGAAGGACTACTCGGTAGCTACCTACTACGAACCCCTCGACCTCTCCCAAGCCGAGGGGGTGGACCTCTTCTTCACGCCGCTGACGTTCGATGCCGACACACGCTCCAACGAGAACGCCACCATGCCGAGCCGGGTGTTCTTCGCTGATCTCGACCACGGCTTCCGGGAGCCATCGCTGCACGTCCTCCCCCCCAACTACCTGTGGCGTACCTCCCCCGGCAACTACCAGGCTATCTGGATCTGTGACACGGTAGTTGAATACCACTTATGGTGCGATCTCAACCGACGCATCACCTACTTCATGGGTGCTGACTTAGGCGGGTGGCATGCCTCAAAAGTCCTTCGAGTTCCGGGGTCGATTAACTACAAAAGGGCTGGAAATAAGGTCAGTGATTTACTAGTCAATAAACCCATCCAGCGTGTCACATTGCGACAGCTTATTGAACTCTCCGAAGTCAAGGGCGCCGACTGGCTGAGTGACATCGGATCACCACCGTACGCAATGGTCAAGACCGATTGGGTCAACCTCTTCACGAAGCACTGGGACATCATGCCCCTGGGTGTGCGCTCCCGCCTGATGGCTCGTGCCGTCCATGATCGCAGCCTGGAGCTGTTCATGCTCAGCCGGGATCTCCTCAAGCTCGGGCTCGACCCCTCCGTGGTGTTCCACCTCCTCAACGGGGTGCGATACAACAAGTTCAAGAACCGACCCGAGATTCTATGGAAGATGGTGAACGAATGACCGATCCTGTGATGTGGCACTGCTGCGTCGATGGCTGGCGAAAAGGTTACGGGCTCGACTGTCCCGAGCGGGACGACCACACTATCCACCTCGCACAGACCGACGCTGCTCGCAAGAAAGCTCGGCGCCACTGGAAGATGCTGGGCCGATGAACGAGCCCGACCTCTCGATCGACCTCGTCCTCGACGCCTATCAGAGAATGGCGTACGAGGCGCTCCATGCCGAGTTGGTCTTCACGCCGCCCCGAGATCCCAACTGGACACCCCCCTCCATGTGGCGCCGGTTCCGGTGGCGTTGGATCCGTCGCTTTGAGCGGCTGGCAAGCTATCGGGTAGTCTCGATGGAGGACTACTCTAGTCGGTATGATTACTGAGTTGGTACTGACCGTCTTAGGTGGTGCCGGACTCCTCGCCGCAGGGTGGGGGCTGGCGCTCCTCTGGCAGAAGAACGATCCACCGTACGAACCCCTCCCGTCCCGAGTGTGGGAGCTGCCGGCGCCGTTCGAGCCCGGTCTCACATACCAAGTCCCACCCCCGCTCAGTCTCAACGAGGGTGTCGGCACTGATGATGTGTCACCCATTGGTGAAGAGATCCCGTTCACCGTTCCCGGGAATACACTAGGGAGCCAAGCTGTTAAACTAACACATAACCAATGGAGGTGCCAATGAAGCGCAAGCGACCGCTCCTCTCCGACGAGGTACTCCCCGGCGTCAAACCGCATGAGCTGCCAAAGCCGACCATAAGCATGGGTGGGGTGGCCGATCCTGAATGGATCTACTTCGAGGCCGGTGGCCGCATGATTGGGTGGTACGGATCTCGGACGGACGAACTTCGGTTGCACAACTCACGGGATTTCACCGTACGTGAGTGGGATTATGTGGAGCACCTGAGCTGTAGGCTTTCACCGTATGGTCGAGTGGTCTATACCGGGAGGCTCCGGGTCGCTCGCCCCCGACCCGAACATGTGTTCGCCCCCGGCGCGCCGCCGCCACCCCGTCCCGCCGCCGGCGCCAACCCGCCCCGGCGCCTTCGCACCGGCGACCGCCGCCACCCCACCGCTCCGCTCGACCGCCGCAGCGGGTCTCGCCGACGTCGGAACGTCGGAAACGGCGCTGACGACCGCCGCCACCGCCGCCGCCGCTCGCT
>SDBV01002964.1_pt1 | contig 25289 bp, 20 predicted proteins | sample 2277081 | NCBI WGS metagenome assembly SDBV01 (sample SAMN10402039, study PRJNA504765) | marine sediment metagenome | isolation source: marine sediment core GS10_PC15, 223 cmbsf | place: Arctic Ocean: Southern Knipovich Ridge | collected 2010 | reverse complement strand
TTGATGGGGATCAATGTCGATGCCGAGCTAAGCAAAGAAATCCTCGAAAGAATCAAAACAGAAGCCGGCATAGCCGACGCAACCTCAATTACTATCTAACTTTTCTGAAAAGGGGACTGTCCTCTAACACAATTGTGCTTAAGAAAGCATTATTAGTAAGCGCTATATTGAAAATCAAGCGCTTTTTTGCTAACATTTGGAAAGTATTGTAAATGAAGACATATAAATAGGGCATACAATTTAAATACAGCACTATTTTTAAAAGCATTAGCCTCGCCGAAAGAAAGCATTAATCAAAGCTGCCCACCTATTTAAGAGCTTTTCGAAAAAAGGATAGTTTATGTCTGATACCATTATCAAAAATGGAGACAAAACACATAAAGACAGGGTCGAAAGGGCGACAAAAAATACGCAGGTTATCGCTAATAGAGCGGTGCGCGTTAAGACAATTTCGAAAAAGCCCATTGTTCACAAAGTAGAGGTATCCAACGGAACTATCCCGGGACGTTTCTTAGAGACTGTTAAAAAGTATCCTGACAAAACAGCGTTGATGTACAAAAAGGGCCATCTTTTCGAAGAAGTGACTTATAAAAGGCTTCTTAACCTGGTGCAAAACTTCACTTTATCTCTTGAAAAATTCGGTGTTAAAAAAGGCGATAGAGTTGTGCTGATATCGGAAAACCGTCCGGAATGGGCAGTTTGTGATTTGGCGGTAAAAAGCCTTGGGGCTATTCTTGCCCCGATGCATAAGTCATTTACAGCAACTCAGATAACAGAGCTTGTTAAACAAGTCGATCCCTCTTTTTTTATAGTCTCTGATACAGCGACTCTATTTAAGATCATGCAGGTTAAGAAAAGAACTCATCAAAAAACACCTGTTATATTTTTTGATGAAAATGAAAAAAATAGTAATGAATCTTGCGAAGACGGCTGTGATTTTATATGTGCCTTAAAAAAAGTTCCACACAATGAATTCGGAGTCCAGTACGAACGACAACTAGGGACAATAAAACCTAATGAAGTAGCCTCTATCCTTTTTACTCCTGACGATAGTGGAAAATACAATGGCGTACAGCTTACCCATAGAAACATTGTTTCAAATGCGAACAGCACAATAGACGTTCTTAAGTTTAATAAAGATGATTCATTTATGTCCGTACTTCCCTTAGCGCATTCTTTGGAAAAAACTGTTGGTTTTTATATACCTATATTTGTTGGAGCGCGCATAGGTTATTTGAACAATATGACTGAGTTTACAAAAATGGCTAAAGCATTCAAGCCTACAATTATTTTAGCTGTTCCAAGAATCTTCGAAAAAACTTATCAAAGAACGCTAACAAACATAAATGAAAGTAAGCTAAGAGAGCACATAATAAGCTCTTGTTCATGCAAAGAAAAATACAAGGGAAGCATCCTAAATAGAGCAAAAGAAATCATAGTATACAAAAGAGTAAGAAAAAGCCTAGGAGGAAACATTAGATTGCTAATATCTGGCGGGGCTGCATTAGGCGCGGACACATCAAGATTTTATAGTAATGCTGGCTTACCTATACTAGAAGGCTATGGTCTAACAGAATCTTCTCCCGTTGTTTCGGTTAATAGAATCGGAAAGAATAAAATTGGAACAGTGGGGATACCGTTGCCTGATGTTGAAGTCAGAATTGCATATGACAGTGAGGTATTAATTAAAGGTCCGAATGTAACTCAGGGGTATATAAATCAAACACCCTTTAATGGTGATGGCTGGTTTCATACTGGTGATTATGGCGAGATTGATAGAGATGGTTATCTAAAATTAACCGGCAAAAAGAAAGATATTATTGTTCTTAGCACGGGTAAAAACATATCTCCGGTAGCGATAGAAGCACGACTAAGTGAAAGTAAATACATTAAAGATTCTTTAGTTGTAGGAGATGGCCAAAAAAATATAGGAGCAATCATTTTTATCAACCAAAATGAAATAAAAAACATGTTTCCATACTTAAAGGATAACCAAATTCAGAATAATGATGACGTAAAACACTTTATAAAGGCCGAAATAGATGATTTGCAAGTTGACTTATCACACTATGAGAAAGTTAATAAGTTCATCCTATTAAAAGATTTATCACAAGAAATCTTTGGCTTAAGACGACAAGAAGCGCTTGAAGAGTTTAGCAATGAAATCAGTTTAATATATAAAGAAAGCAAGAATATATCTGGCTTAGAGTAAAATGCGCTTAAAATTAATATTTCCAAAAGGTCAACAAGATAATTTTTGGGATTTAAAAACCTTTTCTATTTTTACTGGCAAAAAAGGTAGTGGAATACCGCTTTCTCTGCCCACGCTAGCTGCACACACACCATCAGACGTTAATATAGATATAGTTGATGAAAATGTCGAAGAAATTAATTTTAACGATAAACCTGATTTAGTAGGAATTAGTTTTTTTACGTCTTTTGCACCGCGAGCCTATCAAATTGCAAAAGCTTATAGAAGTCAAGGTGTAAAAGTAGTTTTGGGCGGAATCCATGCATCGATGCTTAAAGAAGAAGCTATTCTACATGCCGATTCAGTTGTAGTGGGTGAAGCAGAGCGTATATGGAAGGAAGTTATTAAGGATTTTAGGGAGACTAAGCTTAAGAGGTTTTATCAAGGTCGCCCATACTTATTTGACAAACAAGTAATTCCTAGATGGGACTTAGTTTCATTAGATGACTATAACTTTTTTTCCATACAGGCAACTAGGGGGTGTCCTTATGATTGCGAGTTTTGTTCAGTTACAGCTTTCCTAGGCCGTCGGTGTCGGTTTAAACCAATAGAGCATGTTGTTGAAGAAATTCAATATTTGAAATCATTAGACAAGAAAAAAGCAATAGTTTTTGTAGATGACAATATAGCAGCAAGTCATCAATATGCGAAAGAACTTTTTAGGGCTCTTATCCCATTAAAAATTAGTTGGTGGGGTCAAGCGGCTTTTACAATAGCAAACGATGACGAACTACTTGACCTTATGCATGAAAGTGGTTGTAGTCAAATATTTATCGGGTTTGAATCGTTATCTCAAAAAAGTCTTGATTCTATGAAAAAAGGAAAAATAAATAAATCTGTTAATTACCCAGCCGCTGTAGAAAAAATTCATTCAAGAAAAACATCTGTATTTGCTTCATTTATTCTTGGAAGTGATTTTGACGATCAGGAAGTATTTAGAGAAACAGAGCGGTTTGTAAATATTAACAATATAGCATTTGCACTAATAGGGCTGCAAATTCCATTTCCAGGGACACAGTTACATAAGAGGTTAAAATTCGAAGGTCGTCTTTTGCATGAAGATTGGGCCAAATATACTGGCCATGTACCATGCTTCAAGCCGTTGAATATGTCTCCTGAAACTCTTCAAGAAGAACATAGAGCGATAATGAGAAACATATACTCATTCGATGCTTTATATTCGAGGTTAAGTGCTTTGTGGGATAGGGGTGTATTGGTAAGGGGCGGAAGCTCAGGTAAAAACTTTTCAAAGAAAAAGTTATATGTAGGCTTAAAAAGTCTTTTTTTGAAAGACCTTGAAAAAATATCTTTTGTAAATAAAAGTCTTTGGCATAAGAATAATCCACGTTTTTCCTCTATTCTATCAGCAATTGATTTCCATGATTTAGTCTATAGTTTTCCACTCAAGGAGGGTATCCCTAAGATTGAAGTTAAGTTAAAAGAAATAATCGTTAAATAAAACAACGTTGTTAGTATTACAAATAAGTTAAACTTAGAGGTTATGAAAAAGTATTCATCTATTATTAGCGGAAAAAAAATAGATACAAAAAATTATAAATATTTTCTTGTATCTGATGATTTGGCAAAACAGCCAGAAAAAATTTTAGCACTTGAGATAAAATCTTGGTCTAGGTTCAAAAAGTACTGCTTGAAATTGGCGCCAAAGTTATTTATACGAGCAAATAAAAAGAAATGGATTTTAGATTTTGTTAAGACTTACGGAACTTCTAAAAATGAATGGCAAAAGATTGAAGACTCAATTTTTGCAAAATGCTCTGTTGCATCGCTTGAAGAAATAAAATATTCAGCCCAAAGCGCAAAAAAAGCTAGCGATCAATTGAAATATACTAGCTTAGCTGCAAGAAGTAAAATTGTTAAAAGTTTTTGGAGCCAGCTAAATAGGCAAAAAAAAGAGCTTGAAGAATTGTCGATCAAAGAAGGAAGGCCTCGCAAGGTATTTGAGAAAGAATTTGATACATTAGCAAAATTATTAAGCCCTGAGAATATTGATTTTTTAAGAAAAAGGCTGGAGGCAAAAAAGCTAAATAGTTCAGATAGTATAATAAAAGAGCCCTACGGAGTTTTTGGGATAATAACACCATATAATGGACCGATAGTTGGGGGCGTACCAGTTATTGCTTCTGCGATATTGTCAGGAAATTCATGCATAGTGAAACCTTCGTTAGAAGTACCGATTTCGACAATAAGAGTGGTAGAAATACTACATGAAGTTCTAAAAAGATATAGTATGCCTTTAGCTATTGTAGATGTATTAGTTGCCGAGGGCAAGCAAGTTATAGATGAGTGGATAAAAAATACCTCTGTGAATGGTATAGTTTTCTTTGGCCACAGCAAGCTAGGCATGGATGTAGCGGCAAGAGGTTTAAAAAATGGCAAAAAAGTGATCTTGGAGACGTCTGGAAGTGATGCCACGCTTGTATGGCACGATGCAGATTTAAAAAAATCAGCTGATGACATTTTCAACACTCGCTTTATTGGTTCAGGGCAGTTTTGTATTGCGACTAAAAGAGTTTTTGTGCACTCAAGTGTTTATGAAGAACTAATTGAAAGACTTCTTGCCAAAGTTAAAAACATCAAAAACGGTCTGCCATCTGATCCAGGTTGCGAGCAGTCGCCCATAGGGAAAGTTAACATAGTGTCACATCTAGAAAATATTGTAAATGAAGCCAAAGATGAAGGTGCAAGTGTCATAACAGGAGGTCATGTTGCTGACTATACTGGTGCAACATCTAAAGCAGATATTTTCTATCAACCCACGATACTAACAAATGTTAACCAAAGAATGCGCGTAATGCAAGAAGAAGTGTTTGGACCCGTCTTGCCAATAACTAAAATTGACAGCTTACCGCAGGCAGTTCAATTGATTAATGACTCGTCCTTTGGACTACGATCATCCATATGGAGTACCGACAAAAATATAGTCGCTTTTTTTATTCGGAATATTGATGCTGGTGGGATAATTGTTAACAGCGATCACTATTATACAAGCACACACACACCACATCTTGGGGGAACAAAATTTTCTGGAATAACCGGTGCTAAATATTTTTCAGATGAAATGTGTTTCAATAAATTTGTTCATTCTCCATAATGTCAAAAGTTTTTGCATAAATAGTTTAAAAAATTATTTACACTTTAAAGTTTTTTTCATTAACTCCGATAATATTCAATAAAGATGCATGCAATAGGTAAATTGTTGTGTCGTGGAGAATTAAATGAACATTTATGCTAGTAGTTCAATAGTGTCTGCAATAATTGGAATATTTTTGGGTTGGTTTATATATTTAAAAGGACCCAAGAGCTTAAAAAATCAGCTGTTTGCGTTATTGACACTTTTTGCTGCAGTTTGGAGTTTTTCACCTCTAATTGTTAATATAGCAAAGACCGAAACAGAAGCTTTATTTTGGATTAGACTAGTTGGCGTTGGCGCATTTTTTATACCATCTCTTTTCTTGCACTTTTCTTTTGTTGTACTTGAAAGTAACAAGCGAAAAAAAGAACGATTTTTGGTTCTAACTGCCTATGCTATCTCTTTAATCTTGCTTTTTTTCAATTTTACCCCACTGCATATAGAAAAAGTTATTATATCTAAACCTTATTTCTTGCTTAATCCAGGTCCAGCCTATCCAATATTTGTTGTACTATTTGGAACGATGTTCATATATTCACTAGCCTTGATGGCCACTGCCTATAAGCATGCGGAAGGAATAAAAAAACACCATTATTTATATATCATAACTGCAATTGCAATTGCAGTTTCAGGAGGAATACTGCATTTTTCAGTAGCATATACAAGGGTAGAGCCAATTCCACATGATTTATTGGTGATAGTTTTTGTATCATTAATTAGCTATGCAATCGTAAAGCATCGGTTAATGGATATAAGGTTGTTGGTGCTTAAGTCAGTAGTTTATGCTCTTACATTCGGTTTAATTGCTGCAGGTTACGTATCATTAACAGTTTTTGTTTTTCAAAGACTAGAAAGTACAGTCAATACAACGGTCTTAAACATAGGAACTCTATTTATATTAGTTTTTACTTTTCAACCGCTGAAAAGGTTTATCGAAAAGAATACAGATAAGTTGTTTTCAAAAGGGCATTATAAGTTTAGAGATCTAATTTCAAAAATCAATGATATTTCTATCAAAAACAGCAGGAGTGTTGGGGCTGTAACGATAAAAGTATTAAAAGCATTGCTTGAAGACATGCGTCTTGATAAAAATGCAATTGTGTTGACCTTAAACTCTGAAATAAGCGAAATCAAAGCTCTGGGTTTTAAAACAAAATCAAAAAACTTTTGGAATAAATCCACAAAGATCGCATTAGACAAAAAAGAGCTTGTAGTCTATGACGAATTGCCCGAAGATTCAAAAGAGCGCGAAGTGCTTCGCAAAGCAGGCGTTCAAGTAATGATGCCGGTGAAAAGTGGGGGGCAAATGGAAGGTATCTTAATGTTTGGAAATAAAAAATCGGGTGATATGTACACTGCTGAAGATCTAAAGCTCATTGAGCTCATAACTCCTCAACTTGCATTAGCGCTGGAGAACGCAAAATCGTTTAATGATAAAGAACAACGTATTGCAGAGCTCAAGGCCATCAACGACATGTTTCAAAATATTGAGCACTTTGTTAGTCTTGATACTTTGCTTCAAGAAGTAGTTGATGAAGCTATAAGAGTTACCGGTGCAGAGGGCGGCTCTTTGATGCTTATCAATAAGAACGGGAAGAAATTATCGATTAAGACTGCGCGTAATTTGCACCCTCTTATCTCACTAGAGACTAAAACAAAAATAGGCGAAGGAATTGCCGGGCACGTAGCCAAAACACAAGAGCCCTTAGTGCTCAACGGGCTGAGAGATCCGGAATTTAAAGAGTCTTTAAAACGTGAAGATATTGTTTCCGCTATATCGGTTCCCATGAAAGCCGGCGACGAATTGATCGGCGTCTTAAATGTGAACAGGAAGAAAGTAAGAGTTGAATTTACTGAAGAAAATTTAAACGTAATGAACGCTTTTGCATCTCAAGCAGCTGAAGCTATCGAGAAGGCCGGTTACTATCAAAAAATCGAGCGCCTCTCCATTAAGAACGACAATCAGTTTAAGGAGTTCACAAAAGCGCTTGCAAAGACTGTCGATGCAAAAGATCCGTATACCTACGGTCATTCGGAAGCAGTCACAAATTATACTTTGCAGATTGCTGAAGAAATGGGTTTTAACGAAGAAAAGCTGCGTTTGCTTGAAATCGGCGGGCGGTTGCATGACATGGGCAAGATAGGTGTTGCCGAGCATATTTTAAACAAGCCGGGCGGACTAACTGATGAAGAGTTTAAAGAAATCCAAAGGCATCCCGAGATAGGGGCCAGGATTTTACAGGACACAAGTTCGCTGAAAGGAATTAGAGATTTGATTCTTTATCACCATGAACGTTTTGACGGCAAGGGTTATCCTACCAGACTTAAAGGTAAAGACATACCGTTAGGAGCACGAATCATGGCCGTAGCCGATACTTTTGATGCGATGACTTCGCATCGGGCTTATCGTAAGGCGCTTTCTCGAAAAGTGGCTGTTGCAGAGATCAAGAAATGTAGTGGCACTCAATTTGATCCGGAAGTCGTTGACGTATTCTTGAAGGTCCTAGAGAAGAAACGTTTCCGCCTTATCAAGAACACTCGTCATCAAGCTCCATACAGGCAAAAGCCCGACATGATGGAAGTAGATGACCAGTAGAATTCAACCAGTAATCGGTAATGATTTGTCAGTCCCCAGTTAGAACCATTATGATGTCTACCACGTAATTCCTTTTTTTGATAAGCTCTTAGCATGTCTAGAAGGATAAATATTTTCGATACAACATTAAGAGACGGTGAACAATCTCCCGGTATAAGTCTTAATACCGGAGAAAAGTTGGAGATCGCCAAACAGCTGGCTAGAATGGGCGTAGATGTAATAGAAGCCGGTTTTCCGGTAACAAGCCCGGGCGATTTTGAAGCTGTAAAAGAGATATCGACAAAGGTCGAAGGTCCGACGATTGCGGCATTGTCCAGAGCAGTAAAAAGCGATATCGAGCAAGCCGCCAAAGCGTTGAAGGACGCTAATAAGCCGCGAATACACACCTTTATTATGACCTCAAAGACGCAGGTCGAGCACCAGCTTCGCAAGAGTTATGACGAGGTAATAAAAATGGCTTCAGAAGCTGTGGCGCTTGCAAAAACTTTTACCGATGACGTCGAGTTTTCTCCAATGGACGCAACTAGAACGGATTTTGATTTTCTGGCAAGAATTGTCAGGGTAGCCATCGAACAGGGGGCGACTGTCATAAACATTCCCGACACTGTCGGTTACGCGTTGCCGAAAGAATTTGGCGGATTAATCAAAAGGCTCAGAGTCGAAGTTCCAACGTTAAATGATGTGACTATTAGCGTGCATTGCCACAACGATCTTGGAATGGCAGTAGCAAATTCCATCGCAGCAATTGAGAACGGCGCAACTCAAATAGAGGGAGCGATAAACGGACTTGGAGAGAGAGCCGGCAATACTGCGATAGAAGAGCTAGCTATGGCTATAAAGGTGCGCAAAAACGATCTTGATGCACAAACAGGTATAGATTCGAAAGAAATAAACAGAACTTCGCGCTTAGTAAGTAAGCTTACCGGTTATTCTGTTCAATACAACAAAGCGATTGTCGGGCGAAATGCGTTTGCTCATTCTTCGGGAATTCATCAAGACGGTGTTCTTAAGGAAAGGGCCACGTATGAAATAATTGACCCTAAAGACATCGGTTTGAGCGAGAGCAAAATAATCTTAGGTAAGACCAGTGGACGGCATGCGTTTAAGGAGCATTTGAAAGAGCTTGGTTATAGTCTGGATGAAGGGCAGTTCAAAGTAGCTTTTGAGCGTTTTAAAGACTTGGCTGATAAAAAACAAGAGATCATTGACGATGACATCGAAGCAATTTTAGCTGACCAAGTCGGGCGTGACGGAGAGGTATATAAGTATGTCTCAATGAGCGTAGCTAGCGGAAGCGACTCAAAACCGCAAGCTGAGGTTGTTCTTAGCAAAGACGGGCAAGAGCTAAAGCAATCGGCTGAAGGTGACGGTCCTGTTGATGCTGTTTGTGCGGCGATAAAAGAAGCCACAAAAGTGGACGCGAAGCTTATTAATTATAACGTCAGCTCTATTACCGGGGGATTGGATGCTCAAGGCGACGTGTCCATAAATCTGGAAATAGATGGAAAGCCGGTTCTTGGACGTGGTGTTTCTACGGACATTATCGAAGCAAGCGCCAAAGCGTATCTAAACGCGATAAACAAGGCGTTAGCTCGCTAAAGCTTTTAGATTGCAATATAGGAGGTGAAAGAAATGGATATTCTTCCACAATCATTAGTTAGGCTAATACACATAATAAGTGCAACGATCTTTGTAGGAAATATTATTGTTTCCGGATTCTGGTTTTACATGGCAAACCGCACAAAAAAAATATCGGTTATAAATTTTGCTGCAAGAAATACAACTATTGCGGATGTTTTTATAACAGTACCGAGCGGATTATTATTGGTAATAACGGGCTTAATACTCTCAGTTGGTTACGGCGGTATTTTTGGAACCGGATGGCTTTTGGTTTCCGTAAGCTTGTTTGGTGTTTCAGGCCTAATATGGGTTGTTTTTTTGATTGGTTATCAAGTAAAAGTATTTAGATTATCTGGAGCAGATTCATCAACGAACCAAATCTCAAAAGATATAACAAAAATACTAAACAAATGGTATTTCTGGGGCCTTCTGGCAACAATAATGCCTCTTATATCGTTAGCTTTGATGATCCTAAAGCCGAATTAAGCGAGACGCAAACAAGGCGTCAGCTCGCTAAAAAAGAGCTTTCTTATTGGTCAAAAACGTTTTATTTGTTATCCTTTTAATTGGTATTAAGCCTGACCTCTTTAGGATTATCTGGTGTCTAAACTAGGAGTTAACTTGGGTCAAACCATTACCGAAAAGATCATTGCCAGTCATACGGAAGACAAGAAAGCAAAGGCCGGACAGATAGTCTCGGTCAATGTCGACTTGGTCTTAGCTAATGATATTACCGCGCCAATTGCGATTAAAGAATTAGAAAAGGCCGGCATTGATACGGTTTTTGATAACGAAAAAATCGCTCTAGTCCCCGATCATTTCGTTCCCAATAAAGATATTGCTTCGGCTCAGCAAGCTATGATGGTAAGAGATTTTGCGAAAAAGCATAATATTAAAAATTATTTTGAAGTGGGGCGCATGGGGATTGAGCACGCTCTTTTACCAGAGCAAGGACTTGTAAAGCCAGGCGATATTATAGTCGGTGCTGATTCTCATACTTGTACTTACGGCGCGGTTGGCGCATTTGCTACGGGGATGGGCTCTACCGATATTGCCTCGGCGATGGCTTTAGGTAAGACTTGGCTCAACGTTCCCCAGTCGCTGCTGTTCAATATCAATGGCAAGCTAGCGCCATGGGTTAGCGGAAAAGACGTCATACTTTATACGATCGGCAAGATAGGCGTTGATGGCGCTCTTTATAAAGCTATGGAATTCAGAGGCGATACAATCGATGATCTTTCAATGGAGAACCGTCTTTCGATGTGCAATATGGCAATAGAGGCAGGCGGGAAAAGCGGCATCATCGCACCGGACGAAATCACGCAAGAATATTTAAAAGATAAAGTAGACATTGAGATCGAAATGATCGCATCGGACAAAGACGCAGAATATGAAGCAACATATGATTTTGATGCTAAAGATATTGAACTCCAGGTGGCGCTTCCAAGCTTGCCGTCAAACAGTGTCGGTATTAGCCAGGTAGATAGGACAAAAATAGACCAAGTAATCATCGGTTCTTGTACTAACGGGCGCTTGGAAGACCTGCGGACCGCGGCCAAGATACTGAAAGGGAAAAAGGTCGCTAAGGACTTGCGCCTCATCGTTATTCCTGCTACTCAGAAGATATACAAAGACGCGATGGAGGAAGGATTGCTAAAGACATTCATCGAAGCAGAGGGAGTTGTTAGCACCCCGACTTGCGGACCTTGCCTGGGCGGTTATATGGGAATACTTGGTAAAGGAGAAAAAGCGGTAGCTACAACAAACAGAAACTTTAAAGGACGTATGGGTCATGTAGAGAGCGAAGTTTTCTTAAGTGGCCCGGCAGTAGCAGCAGCATCGGCAGTAACCGGATATATAACATCGCCGGAGGATTTATAGAATGAGTAAGGTATTTGACTTCGAGAAACTGGCCACGATGGCAGTAGAGCGTGAGCTCAGAAATAACGCTTCATTAGTAAAAGACTATGACATCGGTATCAGTGTCTTCAAAACGGAACACGTGCCCGATCCCACAAAGCGAACGGTGACCGTTTGGTTTGAAGTAAGGACTAAATTTCCTGATTTTTGGGACATAAAACCGGTCATTATTGTGTATCATAGTCATAATATCTACTTGAACGACATTTGTGATAGGACTAGAGAGTTTTTTAAAGACACGGTCAAGTCCTTAAATCGTCGCTACATGAAGCAGTTTATTCCTAAACAAATATGATCATAAAAGGAAAAGTCCATAAATACGGACAAAACATAGATACTGACGCTATTATTGCTGCCCGCTACCTGAACACAAGTGATCCGGCAGAGCTGGCAAAGCACGTCTTTGAGGATCTTGACGCCGATTTTGCTAAGAATGTACAAAAAGGTGACGTAATTGTCGCAGGAGCAAATTTCGGCTGCGGTTCATCAAGAGAACATGCGCCCGTTGCCATAAAAGCCGCAGGTGTAGCGGCAATTATCGCTCCTTCGTTTGCGAGAATATTTTATAGAAACGCTATAAATATCGGCCTTCCGCTTATTGAGTCAAAAGAAGCTGCAGAGGCAGTTGATGCAGGAAAAGAAGTCGAAATAGATATTGAAAAAGGTATTGTGGGCGTCGATGAAAAAACCTACCAAGCTAAACCTTTCCCGGAGTTTGTCTTAGAAATAATTGAAGCCGGCGGACTTATGTCTTTGACCAAGAAGCAAGTAGCTACTAAGTAAAAATTAATTAGTCCTAAGTTCATTAAAAATTGCTACAAGGTCCTGGCAGGCAATCTTCAAAAACTTACTGTAAATCTTAAGCAAGTAAGCTAAAATCATAGACTATGGAATACAAAATATTGCTGCTTCCGGGAGACGGAATCGGTCCGGAGATAATTAAAGAAGCTGTTGGTAGCCTTAATGCTATTGGTGAGAAGTTTGGGCATAGTTTTGATTATGAAGAAGCTCTCATCGGTGGAATAGCTATAGATGAAACCGGCAATCCTTTGCCTGAGGAAACAATTGGCAAGATAAAACAAAGTGATGCCGTACTATTAGGCGCGGTAGGAGGGCCTAAGTGGGACACTACCGATCCCGATAAGCCTCGCCCTGAACAAGGACTCCTAGATTTAAGAAGAGAAATGGCCGTCTTTGCTAATGTACGCCCCGTAAAAGCCTACAAACAGCTCTTGAACGCTTCAACGCTAAAAGAAGAAGTGATAAAAGACGTCGACTTGGTGATAATCAGAGAACTTACCGGCGGAATATATTTTGGAGAAAAAAATAGAAAAGAAGCCGAGGCGCTGGATACTTGCTCGTATTCAACCGAAGAAGTCGACAGAGTCATTAAGTTTGCAATTGATGTAGCTTCAAAAAGAAGGAAAAAGATAACGTCGGTAGATAAAGCAAATGTCCTGGAGACGTCGAGGTTATGGAGAGAAAGAGCGCAAAATCTGCTTAGCGGAAATGAACTTGAATATGAAGACATGCTGGTCGATAACTGCGCGATGCAGCTTATAAGAAATCCTGCCCAGTTTGACGTAGTCGTGACTGAAAATATGTTTGGTGACATATTAAGCGATGAGGCGGCGATGCTTACGGGCTCTATTGGTATGCTCTCATCAGGTTCATTTGGAGATTCAAAGCCGGCTTTATTTGAACCCATACACGGAAGCGCTCCCGATATTGCGGGCAAAGACATGGCGAACCCGATCGCTACGATATCATCTTGTGCGATGATGCTAAGACATTCATTTTCACTGGAAGAAGAGGCAAAGAGAATCGAGAGCGCAATAGAGGCGGTACTTGAAAAAGGCTATCGGACTCTTGATATAATGGAGAACGGAAAAGAGCAAGTCGGAACAAAACAAATCGGCGGGCTTATCAGAGACGAGATACTCGCGAACTAAACGGAGAACAAATGGCAATACCTGAAGTAGAAAAAATATGGATGGACGGAGAGCTTGTAAACTGGAAGGATGCAAAGATACATGTCTTAACACATGCCCTTCACTATGGCTCAGGAGTATTTGAAGGGATTCGCGCGTACAAAAACGGCAACGGGCCGGCTATTTTTCGCTTGACAGAGCATATCAAAAGACTTTACCGCTCAGCTGACATATACAAGATGAAAATACCTTATAAGTTAAAGGAGCTTATCGAGGCTACAAAAGAGGTCGTAAAAGCCAATAAGCTTGATAGCTGCTACATCAGGCCGTTAGCTTTTAGGGGATATGGAGGAATGGGCCTTTATCCTGAAGGAATTCCTGTTCAAGTCATCATAGCGGCCTGGCCGTGGGGCGCTTACTTAGGCGATGACGGCATAAAAAACGGTGTGCGAGTAAAAATAAGCTCTTTTAGGAGAAATGATCCAAACGCGATACCGCCGGCTGCTAAAGCGAGCGGGCAATACTTGAATTCGATTTTGGCAAAGATCGAGGTAATCAGCGCAGATTATGATGAAGCGGTTCTCCTAAATTCTCACGGAAATGTGGCAGATGGCAGCGGAGAAAATATTTTCGTGGTCAAAAATAGCGTTATTCATACACCGCCAACATCGGCAGGTGCTTTAGAAGGAATAACAAGAGATTCGATTATTCAAATAGCAAAGGACAAAAAATATGAGGTCATTGAAAGAGATCTGGTAAGAACGGATCTATATATGGCTGATGAAATATTTTTTACAGGAACAGCAGCTGAAGTCGTTCCTATAAGAGAAATAGATGATAGAAAAATTGGTACGCCCGGTCCGGTAACTAAGGACCTTCAAGACACTTTCTTTAAAACTATAAAAGGCAAAGAAGCTAAATACAAAGATTGGTTGGAACAAGTCTAAAACCTTAGGTTGCTAGCAGGCTACTTTTCTTTTATCTTTATCATATGGGAAAAAACCAGGTATTTTTATATGATACGACGCTAAGAGACGGTGCTCAAAGAGAGGGCCTGTCTTTTTCTGTAGAAGATAAACTGAAAATAGCTAGGCAGCTAGACAAGCTAGGCGTGCACTACATCGAAGGCGGTATGCCGGCTGCGAACCCCAAGGATGCCGAATTTTTCAAAAAAGCCAAGTCTTTAAAGTTGAAAAGGGCTAAATTGGTTGCTTTCGGTAGCACCAGATACAAAAAAACAATCCCCTCAAAAGATAGAGCGATTCAAGCAATAGTAAAAAGCGGCGTAAAGACGGCTTGCATCTTCGGGAAAAGCTGGACAGTGCATGTAGAGCAGACTTTAAGAACTACTCTTGAAGAAAATCTGAAGATGATCTCAGACTCGGTAAGGTATCTAAAGGCCAAGGGCATGGAAGTAGTTTATGATGCCGAGCATTTTTTTGATGCCTATAAAGACGACAGAGATTATGCTTTGCAGACACTAAAGGCAGCAGAAGACGAAGGAGCCGACTTTATTGTCTTGTGTGATACAAATGGCGGGACAATGCCGCAGGAAGTAGCGGAAATGACAACGATTGTTAGGACTCATGTTGATGCGCCAATAGGAATACATGCCCACAACGATAGCGAATGTGCGGTAGCGAATTCGTTGATCGCGGTTAGAAATGGCGCTGTGCAGGTTCAGGGAACGATCAACGGCTATGGGGAGCGTTGTGGCAATGCTAATCTGATTTCAATAATACCGGCTTTATCGCTAAAAATGGATGTTAAGAGCGTGAAAAAAAAGAATCTCTCTCTGTTGACCGAAACCGCCCATTACGTTAGCGAGCTGGCAAATATTAGTCCCGATGCACATCAGTCATATGTGGGGCAAAGCGCTTTTGCACATAAGGCCGGACTTCATGTCAGCGCTATGAGTCAGAACGAAGATTCATATCAGCACATAAATCCAAAGCTGGTGGGCAATGCTTCCAGGATATTGATCAGCGAGTTATCCGGAAAGAGCAATATTGTTATCAGGGCGAAGCATTTAGGAATAGACTTATCCAAGAAGCCGAGAAAAGTAGAGAATATTTTGGCAAAGATAAAAGAGCTGGAGCACGTCGGATACCATTTCGAAGCAGCTGATGGTTCATTTGAGCTGCTTATGCAAAAAGCTTTATCTAAGCATAAACCTCTATTCAGGCTTGAGAGTTTTCGTGTTTTAATGGAGAAACGTGAGGGTTCGGAAGTACTGACCGAAGCTACCATAAAACTTCATTGTAAAGGCCAGCGTATATTAGCAACGGCTGAAGGAAACGGCCCTGTAAATGCCTTAGACAAGGCGCTTAGGAAGGCTATAGGCAAAGTTTATCCTGCCCTTGGCAAAATAGACCTATCCGACTACAAAGTCCGGGTTCTGGATGAGAAAAAGGGGACAGGAGCGTTTGTCCGAGTGTTAATAGAAAGTTCGGATGGAAAAGAAAGTTGGGGCACGATAGGTGTTAGCGAAAATATTATTGAGGCTAGTTGGCAGGCCTTAGTGGACAGCATTGAGTTCGGACTTAGCTAAGAGTGAAAAATTTTGGAAAAAACTTTGATCCAACAAAAATTGTAGCAGCGGGTCTTAATTATAAAGACCATGCTAAAGAGCTCAACATGAGAATCCCGGATGAGCCTTTGATCTTTTTCAAGCCACCATCCTCAGTTATCGGACATGAGCAGAATATAATTATGCCTGATGTTAGTGAGCAAATCGATTTTGAAGCCGAGCTTGCTATCGTTATCGGCAAACAATGCAAAGACATAAGTGTCAATGGGGCTAAAGATCATATCGAGGGTTATACTTGTGCCAATGATATTACGGCAAGGGATCTTCAAGAAAAAGACGTCCAATGGAGCAGAGCAAAGGGATTTGACACTTTTACACCGCTGGGGCCTCATATTGTAAAAGACATTGATCCCACGAATCTTGATATTAAGCTGCTGCAAAACGGCGAGATCAAACAGAGTTCGAATACGAAACAAATGATATTTGACGTATATGAGCTCGTTAGCTTTGTTTCAAAGATCATGACTTTGTTTAAAGGAGACATCATTCTTACGGGCACCCCGCCCGGAATCGGGCCAGTAAAAACAGGAGATAGGCTGGAAGTCAGAATTGAAGAAATCGGAAATCTAGTTAACCTTGTTGAGTAATGGGCTTAGAAGGCTTATAAAAAGTTTTTCCGTAACCCGCCACCCTTTACCCACTACCCTTATTCTTCCGGTGGCTTAAGACCTATGATTTTTCCTTTAGGCGCTTGCGCTATCTCGATATCTCCGTATTTCATCTCGTATTTCTTAACATTGTCGGTTAAAGCCGAGACGATTCTTTTCATATGGCCGGGATTCGCTATTATTCGGGAAACAACACTGCCCATCTGCGGATCCATAAAGATATAATCCATAACAAATTCTTCTTTGTTATGGGTAACAAGCATGTTATTTGCGTACACGCCCGGCTGCATCTCTTGAGTCATGTTTATAGGTATTTCTTTGCCTTTGGACATAAACTCTCCTCGTTGGTTACTTAGTTCTTATTTTATACTAAAAGAGATGGCAATATAATGGTGTCAGAGCTGGACTAGCAACAGCCATTTCAGATATAGTTTTGATATCCGATAGTAACAATAGAGCAATAAGATCTAAGCGGCAAAAGCAAGCTATTATAGGAGAGATCGTTGTCGAAAAAGGTATATTTATCAATAATCACGGCAGTCGTTGCGGTATTGGGGGTTTTGCTGCTTTTAGTATTTAAAACAGAGAGCTTTCCTTTGGTTATTCAGCAAGGATATTATAGTGTCGCTTATAAAGTGACTTTTGCTCACAATAATCCCAAGCTCATGAAAAAGGTGCACGAGGCTACAAAGACAAGAGCCGATCAAAAGAAAAACCCATATTCGTTTTTCTATTCTCAAAAAGATAAAGAAGTTATTAGAAAAGATTCTATGCTTTGCAAGTCTTGCCATGGCTCTATGAAGCAGAAAGAGAACGGAAAGCCAAAGTATCCTATTCACGAAAAGATGTTAAGTGTTGAGGTAGCAAATTTTTTCTGTACAAATTGCCACAAGAAAGTAGATTTGGGAAGGCGTACGACTAGAAGGGCAACGATAAGAGTTGACAGGAATCTTTGCACTAAATGTCACGAAGAAAACAAGAAAGTCGAATTAAAAGAACTTAAACAAATACAAAAAAAGATCAATAAAGAAAATCCAAATTTATTCTTAGTTGTACGGCACGGTACGGACAAAAAAAGCGGCATCCTTTGGGTGAAGGAACACAAAGCCGTCGCAAGGGCTGTAGGGGTTAATAAGTGCCGCCGGTGTCATGAAATTGGTACGGAGCTTGATTTTTGCACGGATTGCCACCCAAAACAACCGAAATAATAATTAAGAATTATGAATATTCAATCTAAAAGAGCTTTATTGATTTTTCTTTAGTCTATCGAGGATCAATCGGTAGCCGTCGGCGCCATAATCCAAGAAACGTTTGACTCTGCTTATAGTTGCTGTACTAGCACCTGTTTTTTCAACGATGTCTTCATATCTAAGTCCGGAATCGAGCATCTTGGCTACGGCTAATCTCTGGGCAAGGGAATTGATCTCAGCAACAGTGGCGAGGTCTTCGAAGAATTTGTAGCTTTCTTTTGAGTTTCTAAGAAGCAAGATAGCTTCAAATAATTCATCGACCACCTTGCTCTTGACCTGCTTACTCATCCAGACCTTCTTTTATTAGGTCATAGGTGTCTTGCAGGGCCTGGGGGATAACTCTGATATCGCTGATAACGGGCATAAAGTTTGTATCTGCTTCCCAGCGCGGAACTACATGCCAATGGATATGGTCGGCTATTCCCGCACCGGCTACTTGGCCGATGTTTATACCGATATTAAATCCGTGTGGTTGCATTTTTTTCTTAATGGCTCCCGTGCACTTCTTTAGCAATGAGTTGATTTCTGTGTTTTCATCATCAGCCAGCTCATCGAGATCGCTCGTATGTTTAAAGGGGACGACCATAAGATGACCATTGTTATATGGATATAGGTTCATGATGATAAAAGATTTTTTGCCGCGGTAAAGTATGAGGTTTTCTTTATCTTTGTCTTCTTTAAGTTTTTCGCAAAATATGCAACCACTTTTTTTGGCGTGTTCATCATGTATGTATTTCATTCGCCATGGTGCCCAAAGATTTTTCATTCAACCATCCTTGTATGTAAATATATTAAAAAAGTTCCTAAATTAGCTGCGATGCTTTTAAGCTTTAAAGCAATAAAATAATATTAGCACAAAATATGTTGAAAATTATCTTTAAATAAAACAGCGCTTGTTCTAAAATCAAGTTGACTAATGAATGAAGAAATAGACAAACGAAACCAATCGAACTAAGGAACACACTTGAAAAATAGCTCATTTAACTGCGAATTGATTAGATTATTTATCAAGGACAAGGTGTGGCCATGAGCTTTGTCCACCTCCACAACCACTCTGAATTTTCATTACTAGACGGTGCATCGCGCATAAAAGACATGATCGCAGCGGCAAAGCGCCTCAATATGCCGGCTATTGCCCTAACTGATCATGGAGTGATGTACGGAGCTATAAAGTTTTACCAAGAAGCCATAAAGCAAGGAGTAAAGCCAATTATAGGGTGTGAGGTCTACGTGGCTCCCTCAAGTCGTTTCGACAAGAGCAAAGGGAAAAACGACATGCCGTCTCACTTGACGCTTCTGGCAGCGGATAACGCAGGATACAAGAACTTGATGAATCTCAGCTCGCTGGGTTTTATAGAAGGTTTTTATTATAAGCCGAGAGTAGATTTTGAGCTTATTAAGAAACATAGCAAAGGAATAATAGCTTTAAGTGGCTGCATGTCCGGAGTGCTATCAAGGCCTCTTTTGGCTGATGATGATAAAGGGGCTATGGAGATTGCAAAAATACTTCAATCTATTTTTAAAGAAAATTTTTATATTGAACTGCAAAATCACAAGATTGAAGAGCAACCTGGGTTAAATAAAAAGTTAAGCAGTTTGGCAGAAGAACTTGGCATAGAATTAGTCGCAACTAATGATTCTCATTATGTGAAAGAAAGCGATGCGGTTGCCCAAGACGTGCTCTTATGTATTCAAAGTGGCTCAACACTTGAAGAAAAGGGAAGGCTAAAGTTTTCGACACCCGAGTTTTACATAAAGTCTTTAGATCAGATGAAAGAGGCACTAGGTGAATATCCGAGTGCTTTTGAGAACACCCTTAAGATAGCCGATAAGTGCGATGTTGAAATAAATCTTGATAAGATATTGCTCCCTAAGTTTGAGCCACCAAAAGAGTTATCTCTGGAACAGTATCTTGAAAAGTTGTGCCATACGGGAATAAAAGAAAAATACGACGAATTAACGGATGAGATAAATGAGCGGCTTGAGTACGAACTGGATGTAATAAAGAAAACCGGCTTTGCGGCTTATTTCATCATCGTATGGGATTTTGTTAATTATGCCAAAGAGAACGGGATAAAAGTAGGACCAGGCAGGGGCAGTGCAGCCGGTTCTATCGTATCGTATGCGCTTGGAATCACCTCAATTGACCCACTTGAGCACGGACTGCTTTTTGAGCGTTTTTTAAATCCCGAACGAATAAGTATGCCAGATATTGACATAGATTTTTGTTACGAACGTAGAAATGAAGTAATAGATTACGTTGCTAAAAAATATGGACAGGATAAAGTTGCCCAAATAATAACTTTCGGCACAATGGCGGCCAGGGCTGCTACAAGAGATGCCGGGCGTGTTTTTGACATTCCCTATGGAATAGTCGATAAAATCGCCAAGATGATCCCGGAAACTATCGGGATAACTATCGAGGAAGCTTTAAAGACGTCGACTGAACTAAAGCAATCTTATGATTCTGATGACACGACTATGAGAGTCATTGATATGGCTGCTAAGCTTGAAGGCCTTTCCAGACAAGACTCAATTCACGCAGCAGGCGTTGTTATAGCGCCGGATGAGCTAACTGAGCATGCTGCTATTCAGCGTAAAGGTAATCAGGAAATTGTAACGCAATATACCATGGAAGACATCCAGAAGATCGGGCTGCTAAAGATGGATTTTCTCGGACTTAGGACGCTTACGGTCATAAACAACACGTGTGAGACCGTCAAGAAAAACACGGGAAAGGAAATAGATATTGATAACGTATCTTTTTCCGACGAGAAAACACTAGATCTCTTGAGAAAAGGTGACACGATAGGCGTTTTTCAGCTGGAAAGCACGGGTATGCGGGCTTTGCTAAGAGATTTAAAACCGGGCAACTTTAGCGACATAGTCGCTATCCTTGCTTTATATAGGCCGGGGCCGCTGGGAAGCGGTATGGTAAAGGATTTTGTTAACAGAAAGCACGGATTAAAACCGATAGAGCACATACATGATTCGTTGGAAAATATTTTAAAGGAAACATATGGCGTAATCGTCTATCAAGAGCAAGTAATGAAGATCGCTTCGGAAATGGGAAATTTTTCGATGGGCGAAGCCGATATTTTACGAAAAGCGATGAGCAAGAAAGAGCCGGAAGTATTGAGCAAGCTAAGAGAAAAGTTTATCACAGGCGCGGCTATGAATAAGATTGACAAGGCTGTTTCAGGGAAGGTATTTGACCTGGTGAGTCATTTTGCAGGATATGGTTTTAACAAAAGCCACTCTGCCGCTTATGCCGCTGTTTCTTTTGAGACCGGTTATCTAAAAGCACATCATCAGGTCGAATTTATGGCAGCTCTGCTAACGTCTGTAATGGATAACAAGGATAAAGTAGTCGTATTTGTAAATGAGTGCCGCAGACTGAAAATAAAAGTGTTACCGCCTGATGTTAACTTAAGCGGAAGGGCATTCACTGCAGTTAAAGACACAATTCGATTTGGGCTATCAGCCGTGCGAAACGTAGGAGCGGCTGCTATTGAAGCAATAGTAACCGCTAGAAATCATAAAGGGCAGTTTGAATCGATTACCGATTTTTGCGAAAAAGTTGATTTGTCAGTAATCAATAAAAGGTGCATGGAAAGCCTTATAAAAGCCGGAGCCTTTGACTCTTTAGGCTATGCAAGAGGCGGCTTGCTCTCAGTCTATGAGCAGATAATGGATAGAGGAGATAAAAGGCAAAAGGATATACAAAAAGGGCAGTTCAGTCTTTTTGACAACGGACAAGAGGGAGAGGAAGAAAGTTTTTTCAAAGAAGAAGTACCCGAAGAAGAACTGGACAAAGGGCAAAGGCTGGTCTTTGAAAAAGAGATGCTCGGACTTTATGTAAGCGGACATCCGCTCAAAGGAAGGGAAGGGCAGCTGACTGCCAACAGCGATATGTCCTTACTGGATATAAGAGGGGAAAAGGACGGTGCGATAAAAAAAGTATCCGGAATAATTTCTCACCTAAGAACTATAACCACAAGAAAAGGCGATTTGATGGCTTTTGTAGACCTTGAAGACATGGCTGCAACAATCGAGGTCATTGTTTTCCCGTCGCTATTTCAAAAACACAGAGAGCTCATTGAGGAAGATAAGGTAATTTCGATAAAAGGCCGGATCGACAAAAAAGAGGACCAGATAAAACTTATCGCATTGGAGCTTATAGAGCTAAAAAAAGGTGAACAGGTTGAAGCAAAAGGAGATAAAGATCTTGTTGTTCGTCTAAGTCCCGTCCAGTGCAAGCAAACGACAATGCTAAGATTAAAAGACATTTTAAGATCTAACCCCGGACCGACTCCGGTTTTATTCGAATTGGTAGAAAACGACTCTGTAACAAAGATGAAGATTGGTCCGGATTTTAAAGTGGATAATAATAACCGGTTAATAGCGGAGATCATGGAACTCCTGGGTGCGGGCTCAGTAGTCCGGCGCTCTCAGAATGTTCAAAAAACAGCAGCTGCTAATTAGTAATTAAGAATTGCTTTTTAGTAGCCGTTATTATGGTGGGCGTTTTCAACGATTCTAATATCTTTTAGTTGGCGGTATTCTTGTTGGTAATCGAGGCCAAAACCGACAACGAACACATTTTCAATCAAGAAACCCCGATATTTAACATCAATCGCTAATTTTTGAGTATCTTTTTTTATCAAGAGACTACAAATCTCTAATGAAGCGGGATCTCTTGATTTAAGATTTTTTAGTAAGTAAGACAGGGTCAATCCGCTGTCTATGATATCCTCGATTATTATAACGTGACGTCCTTGGATATCTTCGTCCAGGTCCTTTAATATCCTGACAATACCGCTCGTCTTGGTGGTAGCGCCATAACTTGAAACAGCCATGTAATCTATTTCAATATCTGCCTTTATTTCTCGCGCTAAGTCTGAAAGAAAAATAGCTGCACCTTTTAGAATACCGATCAATAGTGGCTTTTTGCCGGAATAGTCTTTGCTAATGTCGTTTGCGATCTCTTTGATACGTAGCTTTATTTGTTGCTTGGATATGAGGACATTGCCGACTTTTGGAGCCGACGTAATTTCATTATCGATAATCGAAATAGGTTCTTTATTTATCAAAATAACTGCTACCGTATCCTAAGTTGAAGTATTTTTTTCGTTCTGTTTTCGATCCTGGCTCTCTCATCGATCTCATATCCAGCTATCCATAAGATCTTTTCCCGATCTTCAACCAAAATAATAGAATCCCTGCTAAACTTAGGTATTTTCTTATCTACCATAAAATCTTGTAACTTCTTTGTCCCTTTAGCGCCGAGAGGTTTAAAGCGGTCGCCAGTCTCGCGGTTTCTAATGACTAAAGGTGGTTTTATTTTATCATAATCTAAGCAAACGACAAGAGGAGCACTTTTGCATTTCTTGACCAAAGAGCTTTCAAAATAAGAGCCATTCGGTTTTAGAGATACTTTTTTGCCGATTTCGACTATGCTTTTCCGGACTTTCTGAGGTTCGAAAGAGTCTCTAGGGCCTAGTTTTATAGACTCGTAATCTATGTATATTAAAATATCGCCTGGCAACTCGAGTGTAAATCCGAACTGATCATAATTCTTGATCACTGTTTCAATATGTTTGTATTCTATCCTTAAGAGGTCGCCTTTGGTGTCAAAAATTGCTTTTCTTAAAACACGTCGTTTTAGAGCGCTTTCCAGGTTTGAAAAATCTTGAAGATTGATTTCGACGATATCGTTTTGTTTCTTAATCAATTTCGAGCTAGTGTCTGCTGCCAAGTTTTTAATGAACTTTTCTTCCTCGTTTATAAGTCTGATATTTTTGGATAAAACAGAGATATAGGCTGGGTTAAGCTCTTCAAGCACCGGAAGTAGTTCATTTCTGACTCGGTTTCTAAAATATACGGGTTTGATATTAGAAGGGTCGGTCAAATATGGCTGACCTTTGCTTTTTAAATAGTCCAGGATCTGCTTTTTACTGAATTCAAGGATAGGCCTTACGATATTATCTCGCCTAGCCGGTATCGATTGTAGGCCCGACATAGAAGCCCCTCGCAACAACCTCAGAAAAAATGTCTCGACCTGGTCGTTAGCTTGGTGGCCGGTAGCGATCTTGTCGGCTTTTATACGTTTTGCAGTCTTATCTAAAAGATCGTAGCGGATTTTTCGTGCAGCATCTTGAATAGATTTCTTTTTTTTCTTGGCGTAGGCTTGTACATCGCGCTTTTCACTGTAAAAATCGATTCCATATTGGTTGCAAAGATCTCTGACGAACTCAGTATCTTTAGATGAGTCTTTGCGAATTTGGTGATCAAGATGAAAAACAGCAAGTTCGATTTCAAATCGTTTTTTGACACTGTCCATTAGAAGCGTAAGGGCGACTGAATCAGGCCCCCCGGAGACCGCTATTAATATCTTATCACCAGCTGCTAATAGGTCGTTTTCTGATACCCTTAGCCCGAAGTCGTTTTCTAAGCTTATTTTTTTACTCATACAATTACCGCATGTTTAGGCATAGTCAATTTGTAAATAAAACAAAAGGAAACGCTGCTGTTCATTATTGCCAGATAGAAAAACAAAAGCAAGTTATGATTGACTAAACAAGGAAGTAACTTACGATATTGGAAGACACTTGGATGTGCGTACTACCGAAAAATATTAGTTTATCAAAATGGTAAACATAAGCCGGTAAATAAATTGATAAAAACGAGTTCTGATGCTAATATTGATTTACTTTAAAAGGACTAAAAAACTTGAATAAAAAATTATTACGCAGCGGTTTATTATATTTTATATTACTCATTATTGCTATTTTTGTGGCAGTCTCGGTTTTCGGGCAGCCGAAAGTCAACGAGATAAAGAGTTTTAGCAAGTTTGTAGCAATGACTGAAAATAAGCAGATCGGTAAATCTGTAATCTTTCCCAAAAAACAGTCCGTAGAGGGCGTGCTAAAAAACAAGCAAAAGTACAGAGTTTTTTACTCCGAAGATTTTCCCATGACAAGTTTTCTTGACAAGAACAGTGTAGATTTTAGGGTAGATCCTAATGCGCAAAATGTCTCCTGGACCGACTATATTCCATTTCTGATTTTTGGAGGTTTTATAATATTTATCCTAATTTTCTTGATGCAGCAGGCGCAAGGTGGCGGCTCGAAGGTGATGCAATTTGGGAAGTCAAAGGCCAAAAGAGTCGGAAAAGAGCAGCCTAAAGTCACTTTTAAAGATGTGGCCGGAATCGATGAGGCTGTTGAAGAACTTCAAGAATTAAAAGAGTTTCTGGCAAGCCCAGGCAAATTTCAGGCAATGGGCGCAAAAATACCAAAAGGCGTACTTTTATATGGACCGCCGGGCTCGGGCAAGACTTTGCTGGCAAGAGCAGTGGCCGGAGAAGCGG
>SDBV01002963.1_pt1 | contig 25294 bp, 27 predicted proteins | sample 2277081 | NCBI WGS metagenome assembly SDBV01 (sample SAMN10402039, study PRJNA504765) | marine sediment metagenome | isolation source: marine sediment core GS10_PC15, 223 cmbsf | place: Arctic Ocean: Southern Knipovich Ridge | collected 2010 | reverse complement strand
AGCCTGCGCCAGAAGTTTGTCGCCCAGGCCGCGACAGTCCTGGAGGAGATAGACGATATGCGCCCCGGTAAAAAGGGCGGCGCCAAAGCGGGCGCCAAGAAGAAGGCGGCCGCCACAGCCACGATCGTCAAGACAGACGAAGCGGGCGAGCAGACCTGTGACGAGTGCGGTTTCGCGTACAGCGATGGCAATAAATTCTGTCAGAGTTGCGGGGCCGAACTGACCTGACCCTAGTGCTCTTTGTTGGTTCATGGACCGCAGTCCTTAAGGGGGTGAGGATTTATGAAAAATTCAAGAGTTTTGATTCTCGCAATTGTTCTTCTTTCTGTCAGCCTGCTCGGCTTCACAGCCCTTGCTTCCCTGTCCTCATTTGTCGACTCTCGCGATATTAGTAAATCCTTCTCTTCCCTTGGAGAGCAAATCTACTTTTCCGGTCGGGGCGAAGGTGGGAGGCGAATACCTTATCAGTATGGTCCCTATTGGGTGAGGATGCATGGGGGGGGAAACTGTTCGTCTTGTCACGGCGATGATGGAAAAGGCGGACTTCAGATCATGATGAGCGACGAGAAGCCGCCGGCTATTACCTGGGAGGCGTTGACTCAAGAAGAGCACGATGAAGAGGAGGATGAGAAAGAACACCCTCCATATGATAAAAGAATGATAGGGAGAGCAATTACCGGGGGGCTGAATCCGGCCGGAAAGAATCTTGATCTGACCATGCCGCGCTGGCGAATGAACCGGAAAGAGCTAAATGCCATCATTGATTTCTTAAAGAAACTTGATTAAATCGATTAAGCGTATCTCGGGAGGCGGATTGTTATGATGAATTGGGGCGGCGACGGAATGATGGGCGGATGGGGTGGTTTTAGCGGTTTTGGAATGATCTTTGGCATGATCTTCATGCTCTTGTTCTGGGCAGGCTTTATTCTTCTAATCGTCTGGGCGATCAGACAGTTCGCCCCGGGCAGGACGCCTTCTACTCCGCCACCGCAGAGTAACGCCCTGAAAATCCTCGAGGAGAGGTTCGCCAAAGGCGAAATAACTGAAGAAGAATTTGCGGAGATGAAGAGAGCGCTCTTGAAATAACCACCCACTTATCGACGTTCATGGATGAATAGGGTCAAATCTTTACGCTTTAACCAAAAGACTGGGCAATCTCCTGTCGTCGACAAGCGCCTGAGATCTGCGCGAGCGCTGGCCCAAGATGAGAGGCGAGGCGGAAACCATTGGACAAGCTGCAATAGTGGAATCCGGCCATCCTGTCTCCCCCACTCATCCCCCACTCATCCCCCACTCATCCCCCACTCATCAGCCACTCATCAGCCACTCAAGATTGCCGGAGAAGCGGCGCCGCAATTCTTCGCGAAGATCGGCGTGCTCGCCACGGCGCAGCTTGGGATCATCATCGAGCAAAGCGAACGCTTCCCGCCTGGCTACCTCAAGTACATTGAGATGCTTGGTCAGCTTAGCCAATTTTAGATCGGGCAGCCCGGATTGACGCTCTCCAAAGAGTTGCCCTTCCCCGCGGATCTTTAAATCCGTCTCAGCCAACTCGAAACCGTCGCTGATAGCAGTGACAGCCTCGATCCGGGCCCGGGAGTCGTCCGTCTTGAGATCGGCGAAGAGCAGACAGTGCGACGGCCACTCGCCGCGCCCTACCCGGCCTCGTAATTGATGAAGTTGCGAAAGGCCGAAACGCTCGGCGTGCTCGACCATCATCACCGTCGCCTCCGGGACATCGACACCCACCTCAATGACGGTCGTAGCCACTAAGATATCGATGTCACCGGTGCGAAAGGCCGACATGACCGCCTCTTTCTCGTTTGAAGACATGCGACCGTGAAGCAGGCCGACCCGCAGCTCCGGAAAGATCTCTGTTCGGATGTGCTCCGCCTCACGCAAGACCGACTTGGCCTCAAGTTTGTCGGAGTCGTCGACAAGTGGACAGACGATATATGCCCGGTGCCCGGCGGCCACCTCACGCTTTATCAATTTATAGGCGCGGGCACGCTGGGCTTCCGGCACATGGATGGTCTTGATGTGATCGGCGACGGACCGACCGCCCGGGCGGCCCCGGATGGCCGAGACATCCAGGTCGCCGTAGAGAGTCAGAGCCATCGTCCGCGGTATGGGGGTGGCGGTCATTACGAGCAAGTCCGGATCATCACCTTTGCTCCGCAGGTCCAATCGCTGGCGGACGCCGAACCGGTGCTGCTCGTCGATGACGACCAATCCCAGCCGGGCAAAATCGATATGCTCCTGGATCAAGCTGTGGGTCCCGATGACGATGTCGGCCTCACCCGAGGCGGCCGCAGCCCCAGCTTCACGGGCAGCGGTCGTCCGCCCACCGAGGACCAGAGCCACGTTCAGTCCGAGCGCCGCCAACTGTTCCCGCAGTTTCAGAAAGTGTTGCTCGGCCAGGACTTCCGTCGGCGCCATCAAGGCGGCCTGACGGCCCCCCTCCGCTACCATCACCATGGCCGCGGCGGCCACTACGGTCTTGCCGGAGCCGACTTCGCCTAAAAGAAGCCGGTTCATCGGCCGGTCCGATTCAAGGTCCCGCTTGATGTCGCCGAGCGCCTTCGTCTGGTCAGCGGTCAAACGCCAGGGCAGGGCCCGATAGAACGGCTCGAGCAATCTCCTGTCTATGTGGTGACTGATCCCCCGGGCCTCGCGCTCGACCCAGCGCTTCTTGGCTACGAGGCCTACTTGCAGGACAAAGAGTTCGTCGAAGACCAGACGCCGGCGGGCCGCTTTGAGCGACTCGCGGTCGGGCGGAAAATGGATATCGCGAACGGCCCGGGCCAGGCCCGGCAGCTTATAGCGACGCCGGATGTCCGCGGAAATTATTTCCGGAAGCACGTCCGCAAAGTCAGCCACCGCCCGCCCGATGAGCTTGCGCAGCCTGGCGGCGGAGAGTTTGGCAGTTGCCGGATGGATAGGGATAATGCGGCCGGTGTTCGTCCCCGACGGGGCGCCCTCAGTGTCAAGCACATCATAGAATGGCCCATTCATCTGCAATCGCGACGCCCGCCAAGCCGTCTTGCCGCTGAAAGCGACCTGCGTCCCCGGCTTCAACCGCTCGGCAATGAAATTCTGGTTAAACCAGACGGCGTCGAGGTAACCGGAACCGTCGAAAATAGTCACCGTCAAGATGTTGAGACGACCCCGGCGGGCAACCCGGCTCTGCGTATCCCTCACCTCACCGGCGACTGTGACTTCCTCGCCTTCCTTGATGTCGCCGATCGCTTTGATCGTACCGAGATCGAGATACCGGTGCGGGTAGTGCCGTAGAAGGTCGGCAATCGTAAGGATGTCGAGGCCGTGGAGCGTCGCCGCCAGCTTGGGACCGACGCCGGTCAGTTCTTCAATAGGGGCTTCCCAGGGAGCCGGGCGAGTGACGCTCATGCGTCAATCATAGCAAAGGCTATTCGACGATAATGGTTGCCTTCATATTCGGATGGACGTGGCAGTGGTAGGTGAAGGTCCCTGGGGCACTATAGTTGACCTCTACCATGCCGCCCTGGCCGAGAATATCGCTCTTGAAGGCATTACTGTCATCATGTACCTGGTGGCCAGCCGTGTCCTGGTTCGTCCAAACGACCGTCGTTCCCGCTTTTATCCGGAGTTCCGCTGGTGAGAAGGCAGAGTTAGCGATATCGACGCTTTCCTGGTTCGCATCGGCGGCCCCATCGGTCGCGTCCTGATCGGCGGCAGGCGCACCAGCCGACGGTTGAGTGCTTGTCTTGTTCGTCGTAGAGTCAGTGTTGCCGGCGCAGCCGGCCAGCACGAACAGCGATAACCCAAGAAACGCTACAAGGGTAACAGAACGGAAAAAACGGTGGGAACGCATGCGGGACTCCTTTGCTTGCCTGAACATTAAATAGCGCAACAAATGTTACTTATTACATATCGTCTTGTCAACGACCGAGCGACGACGCGAGTGACGCCTTCAATCGTCAGAACCGCGCGATCGGGCGGACTTCGTAAGGGTTCGGACAATCAACCAAGCTACCACCGGAAAGCCGAATATCAGCGCTACGATTGCCGCCATGCCGCCGTCGTCCGCCCTGGACTCGAGCGGCTTATAGCCGGGATCGCCGGGAACCGCACCTGCGGACCCCCCCATGTCCATGCCGTCCATGTCTCCGGCCCCTGAGCCCGCCGAACCTTGGCCCGAGCCCCCGGGAACCGGCTGGTCTTCAGCTTGAACAAGAGTCGGAAAAGCGATCACGATCAGCACGATCAACAATGCGGGGAGAAACCTCTTCATGCACACCTCACTAGTCTACCTGCCTGAACCTTACTACTGAATGATACCAAGCCGGGGTATCCTATTCAAGATACGTATATGACCAGCACTGTGTTTGGCGACATCAGTGTAAACAGGGGCCTCCGCCCTTGCTCGCCCCCGGGCAATCTGCTAACATTCAGGGTGTTCAGGCAAGCGAAATCGTATAGGTAGCAGTACGCTTCTTAGTGTGCTGGATCGATACCCATCGGCTTGCCTGAGCCTATGGGGTTTTTTTATGCCCAAACGCTCAATCCGGCGGAAGCCGGGACTATCGACGGAAGACATAATGCGCCTGGAAAGAGTCAGTCTCAAGAATATTTGGAATCACCGCGGCCGGGTCGGCTTCCTGACGGTAGCCTTAGTCGTCGCCGTGGCCACGATCGTCGCGCTGATTTCGCTCTCGAAAATGATGCAGCTGGATTTTCAGCGGCAATTGGACGAATACGGCTCAAATATGGTCATCGTTCCCAAGCAAGACGACCTGGCCCTGTCATACGGCGGCGTCAGCCTCGGCTCGGTCGCGCCGACAGAGCGAACGCTGCGGGATGAAGATGTCGAAAAACTCATGACCATTAAGAACAGCGAGAACCTGGCCGTCATTTCCCCTAAGATCATCGGGGCTGCCTCCATCAAGGGCCGCGACGCCCTGGTTGTCGGCGTCCGGTTCGAGGACGAACTCCGCATTAAAAAATGGTGGAAATTAAATGGCGGTCGCGAGGCGCGCCAGGATCGACACGAAGCCCTCGCGGGCGCCCATGCGGCCCGCGAACTCGGGCTGGCGCCGGGAGACACCGTAGAACTTAAGGGAGAAGCCTTTAAGGTAGTCGGCGTCCTCGAGGAAATCGGCTCGGAAGAGGACCGGCCTCTATATATCGGACTACAGAGCGCGCAACGCCTCTTCGACCGCCCCGGCCAGCTCGACCTGATGGAGGTAGCGGCCTGGTGCTACGATTGCCCGATCGAGGTTATAGTTGGGCAGGCATCTGAAAAGTTACCCCATGCCGACGTTGCCGCCGTTATTCAGGCCTCGAAAGCCCGTAACCGGGTGGTCACTCAATTCAACCTCTTTGCCTTCGTTTTATCGTTGGCGGTCGGATTCTCCGGGAGCATGATTATCTTCGCCAATATGACGGCGGCCGTTAGAGAACGCCGCCGTGAGATCGGTATTTTTCGCGCGGTCGGTTTCCGTGGTCTGAATATTCTTGAGATCATTCTCTTCGAGGTTGTCTTGCTGGCTCTCCTGAGCGGCCTGGCCGGCTATTTGCTCGGGGTTGGCGCTGCCATCGTGTCGGCGCCCATGCTGGGACTGACCGTTCCGGTGGCCCTCGATCCAACCACTGCCTACTTTGCCGTACTCGGAACCATCTTGCTGACAATAGTGTCGAGCCTTTACCCGGCTATAACGGCTGCCCGACTCAGCCCGTTGACAGCCCTTAACGATATCTAGGAGCCCCATGAGTATCACAACGATCATCATAAGGAACATCCTTATAAGAAAAGGAAAGACCGCCCTGATGGTCGTGGGCCTGGCTCTGGCTGTAGCCACTCTAGTGACCGTCGTATCTATCAACCGTTCGATCGCCGGCGCCGTCGAGGAAAAGTTGGACGATTACGGCTTCAACATCATTATCTCGCCCCGGACCATCGGTATGAATCTCGATTATGGCGGTGTCAGCCTGGGCAGTGTCAACCGGGCCGTCACTGAAACTCTCGGTCGCGAAGATATTGCCGGGGTTGAATCGGTAGCGAAAACGACCGGCGCAGTCCGGAGCGCCTCTCCCAAACTACTCGATAAGATAGAAGTAAACGGCCGCCCAGTCCTGTTGGCGGGCACCGACTTGAAGATCGAACGCCGTGTCAAGGACTGGTGGATGATCGAGGCCGGCCGGTACCCCGAGGGTTCCGATGAGCTATTCGTCGGCGACGTTGCCGCAAAATCTCTGGGGGTGAACATCGGTGATCGGCTCGACATCTATGGGCAGACGTTCACGGTAGCCGGGCTCTTGATGCGAACCGGAAGTCAGGATGACAAGATCATCTTTATTGACCTCGAGGAACTCCGTTCGCTGACCGGAAAGAACGACGAAGCCCACTTGGTCGAGGTCGTCGCCAAAACAACCGAAGACGTCGAGTCTCTGACCGCGGCGCTCACGAAAGCGCTGCCGGCGGCATCTGTCCGCTCGGTCGAACAGGCCGTGCAGATCAAGGAAGAGACCATGGGGCGCCTGCTGCGGTTTGGATTAGGAATTAACGCGATCATCTTCGGCATCACCGCGCTACTGGTCTTCACCATGACGGCCTCGACCGTCAATGAGCGACGCCGGGAGATCGGCGTCCTGCGGGCCGTCGGTTTCCGAAGCCGAGCGATCATGAAAGTGATTCTCGGAGAGACTTTGCTGCTGGGATTGGCGGGCGGCGCAATCGGATTCCTTTTGGGTGCCACCGTAATAGCCATCCTGCCAACCGTGGCCGGGACCGGCTGGGCGGCCGGCCTGATATCGTCCGGTATGGAGATCGATACGGGAGCGGCCGCGGCGCTGTCTCTGGCGATCGAACCCCTGTTGTTGCCCGTGGCGCTCGCTGTAGCCGTCTCCATTAGTGGCCTGGCGGGTTGGTGGCCCGCTAGGCGGGCGGCGCGTCTCGATCCGGTCGAGGCGCTCAAGAGCCTGTAGAAGATTTTAAGGAGTATGGATGTCTGAGAAACTGCTTGAACTAAAGAATGTCTCTAAATGCTATGGAGCAGGAGAAAATCAAGTGACGGCTCTGGACACGGTCGATCTGACCATCGATGCCGGGGCGTATGTCGCCGTCATGGGACCGTCCGGTTCCGGAAAGAGCACTCTCCTGTCGATCCTCGGGGCCATGAACCCCCCGACAACCGGAAAAATGTTCGTCGACGATATTGACGTATACGAGCTGTCCTCCGAGCGCCAGGCCGACTTCCGCCGCGAATACCTCGGTTTCGTCTTCCAACAGCTGCAGTTGATACCATACTTAAGCGCGCTGGAGAACGTCATGTTGCCTCTGGTAGTCACAGATATACCAGACAAACGCCAACGGGCCGTGGCAGCCGTGGAACGCGTCGGCCTGACGGGCAAGTTTGATCGACTTCCCTCTCAGCTGTCCGGGGGCGAGCAGGGACGCGTGGCTATCGCCCGGGCCGTCGTCAACGAACCGCCGTTGCTGCTCGCAGACGAGCCAACAGGCAGCTTGGACTCGGAGACCACTCAGGAGATCTTGACGCTCTTCTCAGAGCTGCATAGCGACGGGCAGACCATTGTAATGGTGACCCACAACCCGGACACCATTACAGCGACAGACCGGCTGATCAATATCGAAGACGGTCGAATCGTTGTTGCCGTCGGCAAGTGATCGAGCGGACCGTTTTTCCAGATGCCGATGAGACAATTGGAGCCCACCCGCTCGTTCAGCCGGTCGATAAGCGCTACAGAGTAGATGATCCACTCTCCCGGAGGCAAAGTCTCCACATAGCACGTGAAAAGACTGTCTTGGTTGAGACCCTCGGGGCCTGACAACCGCAATAACATTGTCACGTTCGCATCAGTGTGAGATTATTCGGATCGGTCGGCGAAGACGTACGCATCAAGCATCCCGACGGGCGCCCGCTGAGCAGACTCAGGCAGGACCCCAGCGGATACGACCGATTGAAATAGGGCTCCAACTCTTCCTTTGTCGATGAACTCCCGCTGGAGAAATACGCTTGTTCTCTAGGCCGGAAAACACTCAAGACACATGCGAAGCTCTCCGATAACAGGTATGATTAGATAGGTAACCGGTTGTTTTTGCCGTGTGTATGGCAATTGAAGACGGCAGGCCGCGCATCGAAGGACCATAGCTTGAAAACCAAGGCCTACCGCATCAAAAGCAGTATTTGGTTGGGAGCCGGGTATGTATTCCTAGCCGCAACGTATTTCATCGCCGCCTTCGGTAATATCGAACGCGCACCTAAAGCGATCACGATTAACTTGGTCTTCATCTTACCGCTGGTTTTAGCGACGGCGGCAGGCTATCGCGCCGTCAAGATCGTATCAATGGAGGACAGGCCGGTCGCGAAACGATTCGCTTGGGCGTTTTTCTTCTTATTGGCCAGTGAATCGATACGAGCCTACTACGATCTAACCTCGGGTCTTCGCCATCTAGGCCATCCGTCCTGGGCGGACGGAGCCCGCTTTGTCGCCTACATTTTCTTTGTCGCCGCACTGGTCGCCATGGCCCGCTTCTCAAGCGCGTTCACCATAACAAAGCTGCGGGCGCTGATGGATGTCGCGGTCATTGTCATTATCGGCGCCGTGGCTATCTGGTTCTTCATTCTTAGGCCATTCTATACAACCTCCTCTGAGCACGGCCATATGACCATAATCGTCCATGCCGCTTTTCCCGTCATCGACCTCACCTTGGTCTTTTGTATCGTCGCCAATCTCTTCGGCTTCAAGTTCTCGGCCTGGCGCCGGTGGGATGTGCTGGTCGCGAGCGGACTTACATTAGTGATGGCAGCCGACTTAATGCATCTATTTCAACATCTGGATTTCGCTAAGAACGGCGCCGCCCTCCGGTCCTTATACGACATGACCTGGTTGACCAGCTACTGGCTTTTCTTCACCGGCAGTTGGTACTCCATCTTCGATCCGGGCCGCACCGGGAAAGACCTGGCGCCGATTCATCACGATTTTCGCTGGCGCGAAATAGCGGTGCACCTGGCCATGGTTGTCGCCGTCCCGACTTTTATGTATCTGGCCCATTACCGCACCGACAACATGCTTGATCACTGGACCCTCATCATCTTCGTCACGATTCTAGCCACGATTATCGTACTTCGAGCCGGTCTCATTATGGCCGAGAGCAGCAAGCTTTTTTCCCGGTCGATCACGGATTCCCTAACGGGACTGTTCAATCATCGCCTCTTCCAGGAGCGGCTGACCGTCGAGATCGAAAGAGCCAAACGTCAAGGCGAGTGCATGAGCTTGGCCGTCTTCGACATCGATGACTTCCGAAGAGTGAACAATCTCTACGGACACTCAGCGGGAGACAGGTTGCTGATCGCCATCGGGCAGAGAATGCGGGCCACGACGCGCATATCCGATACCTTGTGCCGTATCGGCGGCGATGAATTCGCGCTGATCATGCCGCAAACCAAGCCGATTGACGCCTATAAGGTCTGCTTCAAAGCGCAACGTGAACTGGAACGATTGCCCGGTTTCGAAGATATCGACATAAAAGTCTCGATAGGGATTGCTGCTTTTCCGGACCACTCGCGAGACAAAGATGACTTAAGAGAAAAGGCCGACGGAGCCCTCTATTGGGCCAAATTTCACGGAAAAGACGAAGTGCTGCTTTATGATGCCGATGTGGTGAAGACGCTCAATGTCTCGGAGCGGATCAAGAAACTCGAAGAGCAGGCTTATTTATCGACTGTACAGGCCTTGGCAGCCGCGGTAGACGCGCGGGACCCGTATACCCAGTATCATTCGAAACATGTCTCAACGTTGGCCGCCCTCCTCGCCGCCAAACTGGGCTTCGATAAGCGACGGATGCGCTTGGTGGAAACCGCCGCCTTATTACACGACATCGGCAAGATCGGGATTGCCGACAAGATACTCCGAAAAAGCGCTGCCCTCATCGACGAGGAGCGGAAGCAGATCGAGGAGCACCCAATGATCGGTCAGAAAATCTTGTCCCAAACCACCGTCAAGGAAACTTTACCTTGGATCATGGCTCACCACGAACGCTGGGACGGAAGCGGGTACCCGCAAGGACTAAAAGAAGAGGAAATACCTTTGGAGGCCAGGATACTGTCGCTTTGCGACGCCTATGACGCTATGACTTCCGATCGCCCTTATCGTCAGGGCCTGCCGCGAGATGCGGCCCTGCGGCAATTGCGCGAAGGACGCGGCACCCAGTTCGATCCAAGCCTCACCGATGTCTTTGTGGCACTCCTAAGCCAGGAGGTCGTCACCGATATGGTCGCGTCTACTCGATCCTAGACTTACAACTGTGAACAGGAGTCTGACCCGGCAGCAACCTCTTCTCCATCGAGCCGATTTCCTTGCATCCCAAGGGGCTGCCCGACCACGCTTCGCGCGTATATCGGAGACGTAGGCTTCCGACTATGTCCCTGAAGGGTTTTTATGAACGAGTTGATCGTCCCGCCAAGGTTGACGGGGCTGGGTTGTTTTGCCAAACTCGCGATGTCCCTGAAGAACTATCTGTGGGGCGGCAGCATGAGTGTAAAATGATCGAGAAGGAGTGCGAATGGCTTCTTACGAAAATGATTTGGATGATATCCTCAAACGATTACGACGGATCGAGGGGCAAGTAAGAGGTCTCCAGCGCATGGTATCCGAAGGAAAGTACTGTGTAGATGTGCTGACGCAAATCTCGTCGGTCAGGCGGGCTACGGAGCAAGTCGCCCTCATCGTCCTGCGAGACCATATCCGCGGTTGTGTGCAGGAGTCATTCACCGACGGGGATCCCGAGCAAAGTATCGAAGAACTCGTCGAGGCCGTCGAGCGTTTCTTAAAAACCTGATTTTGAGCCGATGGGTATAGGATGCGCGGAGGTTTTTATGTAAATGGAACATGCGCATCGTCAAGAAGATGAGTCCCGGCCCGGGTCCGTAGAACCGGAAGATACCCCTTCCAATCAGCAAGGCACGGAACACAATCACGAACACATGGTGGCCGATTACCGCCGCCGTTTTTGGATCTCGCTGGCCCTGACACCGCCAATACTGATCCTCTCTCCGGCCATTCAAGAGTTCTTGGGTCTGAGGCAGGCCCTCCAGTTCAATGGCGACATATTCGTACTCTTCGTCCTATCTACGATCCTCTTCTTTTACGGCGGCGCGCCGTTTCTGCGCGGTTCCGCCCGGGACATGCGACACGGAACACCTGGCATGATGACTCTGGTCGCATTAGCTATCACCACCGCATACGCCTACAGCACCGCCGTTGTTTTCGGCTTGAGCGGGCCTATTTTCTACTGGGAACTGGCCACTCTTATCGACATTATGCTTCTTGGCCACTGGATGGAGATGAAGTCGGTCATGGGCGCTTCGCGGGCCCTAGAGGAATTGGCCAAGCTGATGCCTTCCGAGGCGCACTTGGTCTTACCGGACGGATCCGTTCAGGATGTCGCCCTGAGCGAATTGAAGAGGGGCGACCGCGTCTTGGTTAAACCGGGAGAGAAAATCCCCGCCGACGGCCGGGTGGTCGACGGCGAGACCTCGGTCAATGAGGCTATGTTGACCGGCGAATCGCTGCCGGTGACAAAAGGGCCGGGAGAGACCGCAATCGGGGGCTCGATCAACGGCGAGGGATCGATAACCATCGAGATCGAAAAGACCGGCCGCGATTCTTACTTAGAGCAGGTAATCGAACTCGTCAAGACCGCCCAGGAAAGCAAATCGAAGACTCAGGACCTCGCCAATCGCGCTGCCATGTACTTGACGATCGTCGGCATCAGCGCCGGGATCCTGACTTTCTTCGCCTGGACCGCGATAGCCAATCGCGATATCGCCTTTGCCTTGGAACGGACAGTCACGGTGCTCGTGATCACTTGCCCGCACGCGCTCGGATTGGCCATACCCCTAGTAGTGGCCGTGTCGACGGCTTTATCGGCTCAAAACGGCTTGTTGATCAGAGACCGCACGGCTTTCGAGTCGGCGCGCAATATCGACGCCATCGTATTCGACAAGACAGGCACGCTTACCAAGGGCGAATTCGGCATTACTGATGTGATGCTCTTCGAAACCGGCGTGGACGAAGAAGAGCTGTTGGAGTTGGCGGCGGCGGTCGAATCCCGGTCCGAACACCCCATTGCCAAGGGAATCGCCAAGGGCTCTGGAGCCCTGCGGCCCGTGGAGGATTTTCGGGCCATTCCGGGAAAAGGCGCTGAGGGTCGGGTTGACGGCCGGAAGGTCGCCGTCGTGAGCCCGGGATACCTTAGAGAGCGAGACCTTTCCGTCTCCGACGACCGAATTGACAAGGTCTCCAGGCAAGGAAAAACAGTCGTCTTCGTTCTGGTGGACGACATAGCCGTTGGGGCCCTGGCCTTGGCTGATATCATTAGGCCGGAGTCAAAAGAAGCGGTCCGGAAGTTAAAAGAGATGGGAATCAGAGCGATGATGCTCACCGGCGACAATCCTCAAACCGCGCAGTGGGTGGCTGAAGCGATCGGGCTCGATGAGTACTTCGCGGAAGTCTTGCCGGACGAGAAGGCCGCGAAGATCAAGGAAGTGCAGTCCCGGGGTTTGACCGTCGCGATGACCGGGGACGGCGTCAACGACGCGCCGGCGCTAGCCCAAGCCGATGTCGGCATCGCCATCGGGGCGGGCACGGATGTCGCTGTCGAGACCGCCGATATCGTGCTGGTCAAGAACAGCCCTCTTGATGCCGTCGCTATCATCGGGCTTTCAAAGGCGACATATCGCAAGATGGTGCAAAACCTGGCCTGGGCCACGGGATACAATGTTTTCGCCATCCCGGTCGCCGCCGGTGTCCTCGTCGGCTTCGGTATCCTCTTGACCCCCGCGATCGGCGCCGCGCTGATGTCACTGAGTACGATTATCGTCGCGGTCAACGCGAAGTTCTTGCGCATGCCGAGCGCATAGCAAAGCTGCCGCCCATCATTCTGCCACCCGTTCTGTCGAGTTTTTCCCAAAATTGCCCTGTTTGACAGAGTCGAACCGGCGTGGGATAATTCACCTGTTCAGGCAAGCAGATGGTAGACTTATCCATCCGGCCCACGGGCCATGTGTCATGAAATCTTCCTCTGTATAATATGCTTAGATTAGTTGCGATTTCGACCGAAGAGCCTTGGAGGCACAGATGACACAAAGCAACCGTAACCTGTTTCTCATTCTAGGGGCAATAGTCCTCGCTGCCGCTCTTGGGACAGTAGTGCTGATGGCCGGAGGTAAGTCCGACGCCATCTCGACCGCGCCGGCCTCGGCGCCTTTCTCGCCGATACCGGCGCCCGACTTCGAGTTGGAACTCTTTTCCGGAAAGACCATCAAGCTCAGCGACTTCAAGGGCAAGAAGCCTGTCATCCTCAACTTCTGGGCTTCTTGGTGCGGTCCTTGTCGCGAGGAGGCTCCGCTCTTGACTAAAGTCGGCAAAGAATACGCGGATGAGGTTGAATTCATCGGCATCGTCGTTAACGACTCTCAGAAAAATGCTCAGGCCTTTATCGATGAGTTCGGGGTGCCTTACGTGAACGGGCACGACACTTCCGGTATCGGCCCCGCCTATAGGGTAACAGGCATCCCCGAGACCTTTTGGATCGATAAGGACGGGCAGATCATCGACCGCTGGATCGGCGCCATCGATGAAGCCAATTTGATCAGCCGCACCAAGCGGCTAATCGAAGACTGACCCGGGGCATCGTATGAGTAGTATCGTATTATATCCAGTGGCCTTCGCGGCCGGACTCGTCTCGTTCTTATCGCCCTGCGTCCTGCCTCTCTTGCCGGGCTACCTATCGTACATTTCCGGAACGTCGCTTGAAGACCTCCAGGAAAATTCCGCGGGGCTCCGCCGACGGATGTTTCTGACAACTGTCCTCTTTGTGCTGGGCTTCACGGTTGTTTTCTCTCTGCTTGGTTCGGCTTTCGGTTTGCTGGGGACGGCCCTGCTCACGTATAAGAGCGTGGCCGAACGGGCCGCCGGCGTCATGATCATGCTCATGGGTTTCTTTATGATGGGTTTAGTCAACTTCTCAGCGCTGCAGCGAGAGTTCCGCTGGATGCCACATAAGCGCTTTGGTGCGCTGGGCGCCTTTCCGCTGGGGATGGCCTTCGCCGTGGGCTGGACGCCGTGCATCGGCCCGATACTGGCCAGTATCTATTTGATGGCCATGAACTCACCCGGAACGAGCGCCTCGCTACTCGTTGTTTACTCACTTGGACTCGGTGTGCCCTTCATCGTCAGCGGCCTGCTCTTTTCCAAGCTGACACGGACCATGGACTGGTTCAAGCGACATTCGGTGGTCATCCACCGGGTCAGCGGAGGCATGCTTGTCATTATCGGCATCCTGCTCTTCACTCAGAAGTGGACCCCGCTCGTGGCGCCCCTGGGGAACCTCATTAAGTTGCCGATCTAAGTGAGTTTCAAGAAAACGTCCATGTTAAATGAGGGCTTCGACCGGCGCTCCGCTCTCCTGATCGGCGCATTGCTCGCTGTCGCGACTATGTTACGGGTGCCCATCATTGCCGCTTTCGAAGCTTTCGATCACCCGCTCAATCGACTGGCTTTCCAATTAATGATGCGCCTTCCGGGATTGCCGAAACTGGCCACACACGACCTAATCATGGGCCTGGGCTTTGCCATACTGGCCTTCGCGATCGCCATTCCTTTCTGCGTTTTTTTTGGCAAAAGAAGTTGGTGGATCATCGGGCTTCTATTCTTATGGCTCAACGCGCTCTGGGCGATTGAGGTAGAGCTGGAGGTGGCGGAGAGTCTAAATCGAGAGTTGCGCGAGTCCTGGCGGCTCTCAGTGCTCGGCACATATGTTGCCGACTCCATCGGCGCCTTCATTGGCGCCTGGTCCGGGGCCGCCGCCTTAAAGCACGTACGCCGTGCTTTCAGTTCACCCGTTTCGCTCCAAGAAGAACGGGCCTAGACCTATTCCCGAACGAACCTGGGTATCAATACCTTTAGCGTGGCAGACGCAGCCAGGCGCTCGACAAAACTCCGTGATTGTGCTAAATTATTGCGGTTTCCCAAGGAGGAATAATGTCCCAAAAATGTGATATATGCGGCAAAGTGCCGTCAGTAGGTCGAAACGTCAGCCACTCGCATCGCAAGACCCGCAAGGTTTGGGGAACGAACGTTCAGAAAGTCCGGGTCCGCCAATCAAACGGCTCGGCCAAGCAGATGAACGTCTGCACGAAGTGCCTCAAGGCCAACAAGGTAGTAAAGGCCTAGCTTTTACGTTTTCGCGCTCTCGCTTTCCTTCTCGACCAGTTGGGTAAAAGTGTCGATTATCTTTGGGTCGAATTGACGACCCGCACCATTCTTTAGCTCTGTGAGGGCCTGGGCTGCCGACATCACACCCCGATGCGGCCGCTCACTCGTCATCGCCACATAGGCTTCCGCCACGGCCAATATCCGGGCCCCCAGCGGGATACTCTCTCCTCTAAGACCATCCACGTATCCGGTCCCATCGTAGTTTTCGTGATGATGAAGAATGATCGGCAGAACACCGCGAAGGTCGTCGATGCCCGACAAGGCATTCTTCCCCACTGACGGATGGCTCCGCAATATGAGCCGCTCCGCGCTATTGAGCGGGCGTTCTTGTGCCAGGAAGTCGTCAACGAAAGCCGCCACTCCAACATCATGGAGCAGGGCTGCCAACTCTATCGTCTCTATCTGCGAGGGTGTGAGGCCCAGCTTCCCGCCGAGTGCGGTCGCCCGCTCGGCCACGGCCACCGAGTGTCCAATATTAAAGGGATTCCGCGACTCGATGACCCTCGCTAAAGCGCGGATAGTATCGAAGTAGAGTTCCTGCCATTGGTCTTTCCGCCGCTCGGCAGCGAGCCCGGAGCCCAGACGCCCCAAGGCGCCTGTCAGGTGATTTATGTCGGCCAGGTTGAAATCGAATTCTTGCTGCTTCGACCCAAGATTGATGACCCCGATCAGCTCGTCGCCGGATATCACTGGTATCGACAGCGCCGAAATCGTTCGTTTACCGACGCCATTGGCCCCGGCGCCATTCAAGTCTGTCACCTTTAATGGTCTCTTATGGGCCGCGACCCATCCCGCTATTCCCTCACCCGGCGCTATCTCGATGCTTTTGGCCTGCCGACCGAGTCCGACCGCAGCGCTCAAGATGAGCCCGCCGCTTTCTTTGTCGCTTAACAGGAAGGAGCCGCTATCGGCCCCGGCGCGCTCTACGACGGCCTCAAGTGTGGACTGCAGGGCCTCGCCGACATCGCCCGTCGATTGGGCTTTGGTGACAGAGTCGAGTAAGTCCTGAAGTCGGCCGGCCGTGCCTTTCAGCTTCTCTTCGCGCTCCACGCGCTCCAAGACGAAATCAAGTTGAGTAGCGACGCCGACAACGCCGGCTTCGTCAAAACTATTGAAAGCGTCGATCCGCGGATCCGCGAGGACGATAAGACCGTGGCGCCCGAGCGGCACCATTAATAGTGAACGGCACTCCAGTTCCGCCAGCTTCGAAGCTAGCTCGTCATCGGCGATCGTCCGATCGTTGATGTCGGGCAAGTTTAATGCCCGCTCCTCGCCTCTCACAAGAGTCAGCGACGCACCCGTCAACGGGAACTTAGACTTGGCTAATCGGGGGACATGGGGACCGAGCACCGCCACCACAACTAAGCAGTTCTCGCGCACGAGCAGGACGAAAGACGTCTCGGCGTTGAGATACCGATTCAGATACGCCAAGGTACTCTTAGCCAGCGCTCTCGGATCGCCCTCGCGTAGGACCTCTGAGTCGATTGCTTCGATCAATGAAGGTTTGGCTGTGAAGCTGACCGCCCGATCGCCGAAGACGTTTCGCGCGTCATTCCCTGGAGCCACAGTCGGCTGTAGCCGAATCTCATCCCGCACTCGAGCTCCTCACCTCAGTTCAGGCCGCCATACCTAAGCCGGCTTCTCTCGCTGGGTCGTCAAGAAACGCTCTTCGTGCTTTTGGGCCTGCTCGATCGCCTCGGTCGGCGGCCGTCCTTGAACAAGGTGGGCCAAAAGGGCCGCAGCGAACAGGTCACGAGTGGCCCGAATGTCGTCACTGCTCGTATCGCGCCGGAAAAGAAACTGATGGCCAACACCATTATAAAGGATATCGACACTCTCGTCGTCGACCGGCCCGTCGGCCCGAACCAGGACCGCTTTCGCCCCATAGATATGGATGGCTTCAGCGGCCTCTTTCATCTGTGTAATATTATTGACGTCTGCTCCCGCCAAAACTGCTGCCTCGCTTTGGTAGGCAATGACCATGGTTGCCAGCGGTAACAACCGCATCCGAACCAGCGAGAGCGCGGTACTCTTAAGCAGTGGTTGGTCGGGACCATTGTCTACATACGCATCCACGACGAACTCTACACGACTCATGTCTTGGTCCTCGAAGTGAGAGGCAACGGTCTCAATATTCGCTCGACGAGCTAGGCGACCTGTCTTTACATCGGACTGCGGCCCAGCCGCGGCAAAACGGCTGAGTTGCGCCGCCAACACCTCCTCGTCCACCGGCGCGGTCTCGGTTTCCCCAAGCTTGATGGTGTCGACCAAAGTCAGAGCTTCTATGCCAAAACCATTTAGGGTCGCCCGGTCGAGAACCACGCCCGTATGAGCTGTGGGATCGAACTCGCCTATCGTTATCACTCGTCGCACGAGGCTATTCCATCCTCTCGGGCCGGCCACGGATTATCAATACTTGGCCCGTCTCTATCATAATTTCCCCTTGACCGTTAATCAATAGGTTACTTAGGCCACGAGTATCGCCGGGCTCCAGTGTCAACGCTTGCGCTTCATAGGCAAAACCACGCAAAGTCACTCCTTCACAGCGGTCGAGCGGAATCAAGCTGACCGTCTCTCCCGGGCTTCCTGACAGCCTGAAATCGCTATCAATGAGGATTATCTCCCCTTGCGCCTCGACCAACCGGCAGCGAACTCCATGGCGCCGAGCGAGCCGTAGCAAGAATAAGTTGCCCAAAGCGTGATCGAGACGACCACCCCAAGCGGCGGTGATGGTAATATCGCGCGCGCCGGTCACCAAGGCCGTTTTTAACGCCAGTTCCCCGTCAGTCTTTCCCTTGTTTGTCGGATATGGTTTGCAATCAACACCATGGCTCAGAAGCCAACGCATCGTCTCGGTCGAAATAGAGTCGAAGTCTCCGACTACCACATTCGGGACGATCCCCAGCGCTCTCAATATGTCGCATCCATGATCGGCACCGACGATGAGTTCGTGCTCCTCAATCAATCGGCTATAGAAATCTGGGTCGGTCATCTCCCCGCCCAAAACCAGAATTGCCTTAATCTGAGGTTCGCACTCCTTCCGCATTCATCACTTTGAGTAGAGTATAGACGATTGGAACTGAGAGTAGGATCGAGACAGACATATAGGAGCCGTTGTAGATAGCTGAGTAGAGCCATGGGCTTTGCCCCTCTGGCGCGTAACTGGCAAAGAAGATGACGCCGCTGAAATAGTGGGCACCAAAACGGAGCAGGCCGGCAAAGACAGTTCCGAGCCCGACCAGAAGCGGCCCGCGGTTACCGGCCAGGCCCGCCAGACCGAGCAATCCGAAGGCGAGCGGGTAGTCCAGGATCAATTGAGCCGGGTGAACGAAGAACGGATCGAACTGGTAGTCGACGAAGCCGTAGATGGCCCCCGCCAAGATCCCCGGCCCGACCCCGCGGTAGTAGGCCAAGAAGATGATCGGCACCATATCGAGCGCCACGCTCCCGCCCTGGGGCATCTTGAAGAGCGGGACGAAGTTCAGGACAGCCGCCATGGCAACGGTCACGGCCACGTAGGTGATCGTCCGGACATCGAACCGCGCCTTGGTCGTGCTGGCCGGCAACTCTTCGGCCCGGGGCGGCGCCTCGTCCAACAAGGCTTTCTTTGTTTCCTTCGACATTCTTCCTCCTAAAAAAAGAAAAAGCGCACCAGAGGTACGCTACTTACAGGCTTCCCTACGCTGGCATTATCCAACAGGTTCAGGCGGTCGCTCGCTACAAACACGAACCTCTCAGCCTCTTTGGGAGGCTCCCGCAATCCTATGTGTCTTACTTTATCTTCCCTATATACCGCTAAATGAATACTTGCGCAAGACCTAAATACGGTAAATACGGGGACACGTACCTAATTAGGTTGACTAGAATTAGGTACGGTCCCCGTATAAAGCAAAAAAGCGCCGCGGCAACCGCAGCGCCTTTTTGTTATCAACCTAAAGAGGAGCTAACTATCCCGTCTACGGAGGAAGGTAGGAATCTCGAACTCATTTGAGTCGAAAACCGACGGTTGCTGTTGCTCCTCTTTGGTGCCGGGAATATCAAACTCAAGTTTCTCTTGTGTCTTGGACTGGTCAAAACCGGTAGCGATAACGGTCACGCGGACTTGCTCGCCAAGGGAATCGTCTATCACCGCTCCGAAGATAATATTCGCCTCAGGATGGGCGGCATTAGCAACAATCTCGCAGGCTTCGTTTACTTCATAGAGACCGATATCAGATGGTCCCGATATATTTAGCAGGACGCCTTGAGCCCCCTCGACAGAAGCTTCGAGTAGAGGACTGGAGATGGCAGCTTTGGCGGCTTCGGCGCCCCGATTGTCACCTGAGGCCTCGCCAATGCCCATCAGAGCCGACCCGGCATTGGCCATGATCGTCCTGATGTCAGCGAAGTCGAGATTAATAAGACCGGGAACAGTGATCAGGTCCGTGATGCCCTGTACGCCTTGGCGGAGCACATCATCGGCAACCCTGAAAGCGTCGAGAATGGATGTTTTGCGCTCAGCTACTTGCAGTAGTCTATCGTTGGGGATGACAATTAGAGTGTCCACTTTGTCGCGGAGAGTGTTGATACCCTGCTCCGCCTGGAGTGCCCGGCGGCGGCCCTCAAAGCCGAAAGGCCGCGTAACGACCCCAACCGTCAAAGCCCCTAATTCTCTGGATATTTCCGCTACGACAGGAGCGGCTCCGGTTCCGGTGCCGCCTCCCTTGCCGGCGGTAATGAAGACCATGTCGGCCCCCTTGAGGGCCTCTTTTATCTCTTCACGGCTCTCTTCTGCCGCTTGATTACCGACCTCCGGGTCGGCTCCGGCTCCAAGGCCCTTTGTTAAATCTTTACCGATCTGTACTTTATAATCCGCATCTGACATTAAAAGCGCCTGAGCATCCGCGTTTAGTGATATAAACTCAACACCCTTAAGCCCGGCTTCGACCATGCGATTAACCGCATTGTTACCGCCGCCGCCGACGCCGACGACCTTGATAACAGCCAGGTAGTTCGAGCCGGTGTCAACCACTTGCATCACTCCTTGGAGCATATACCTAAAGCTCTACTTTAGGTTTCATCAGCCAACCATCGGGTTAAACCTTAACTTAATGATAGGTGGAATGCAAGTGGTTTTTAGGTCTGGAGCTTACGGACAACTGGGCTCTCGGGGACCGTGACGTTGATATGGACGATATCGCCAGGGCCGTCCTCAAGAATACGTTCGATAACCATATTCTTGCGACTGGACTTCTCAGCGCTACCGTAGATGATCTCGATATCATCGCTGGTATGAAAGGCCAACTTGTCCAGAGACGGTACGGATATCCAAACGACTTTCTCCCTGATCTTGGGCGCCACACCTGCCAAGCTCTTAAGTGAGCCTTTCAATAACTTGCTCTTGGTGCGTCGGCCGACGATAAGGCGACCAACTTCGATCTTGTTGATGACTGGGACGTTATCGAAGCGAGGATCGTCGCCGACCTCGAGAACAAAACCGCGTTTATCGAGCGTGTATAGCTTTCCTTTCTGCCTGACCCTAGCAAAAGGCAGCCTCTCGGTCACCACGATCTCGATACGGCTCGGCAGGTCTCTCGTAACCACGGCTTCCGCTATCCAGGGGTCCTCTTCAATTGCAGCTTCGAGTTTGTCTTTGACCACACTCATCAGGTTGGTATCATCGTCAAGGCCGGTCAGTCTGGTTATCTTCTTTGCAGAGACGTGCTTGTTTCCGCTGATAGAAACAGTCTTGAGGAGCCAGAGATCGGAGTGGAGCAGGTAATACCCTCCTGCCACAATCAAAGCGATTGAAAAAACGACAGCTGCCAGGATCAAGTTCTGCCGGGTGCGGGTCGCCCTGAGCTTCTCCTCGCGTCTCCGCCGGGCCTCCTGCACCTTAGCTTTAGACATCGGACCAGTCACCCACCATTCTGATCTCGGGCTCGAGTTCGACGCCGAAGGTCTCTTGGATCCGCGCCGCCACATCTTTGATGAGGGTATAGAAATCGGCACCGGTCGCGCCGCCGGTATTGATGAAAAAGTTGGCATGCTTCTGTGAGACCAACGCTCCCCCCACCGCGTGACCCTTAAGGCCGGCCTCTTCGATCAGTCTGGCCGCGTAGTCATCGGGCGGGTTCTTGAAAACACTGCCCGCGCTCGGCATGTCGAGCGGCTGAGTCCGCTTCCGGCGCTTCCAATTCGTCTCCATCTCATGTTTGACCGCATCAGCCTCGGCCTCGTCGAGCGCCAGGCGCACCTCGATAATGATCGCACCCTGAGGCAAGCGGCAGTTCCTGTATGAGAACCCTAAAGTCGCCGCTGTCGCCGTCCGAAGCTCCAAATCGTTCGAATAGTAGACTATCTTCTGTGTCACCGACCCCATATCGCGGCCGTGGGCACCCGCGTTGACCGCGATGGCCGCCCCGATAGTGCCCGGAATGCCGACCGCGAAAGCAAGACCTCCCAGGCTATGACGGAGTGCTGTCTGGACGATCGTGCCCAAAGCAACGCCGGCCCCGGTCGTGATCTCGGTGCCATCGACTGAAACGTACTTAAACTCATGTCCCAGCCGCAGAACGATACCCGGGAAACCCTTGTCGCTTACCAGGAGATTAGAGCCCCGGCCCAGAATAAGAAGGGGCAGCTCGTAATCCTTAGCGGTTTGCAAGGTCAGTCGGAGATCGGTCAGATCTTCAGCAGTAACGAATATGGCGGCCGGTCCGCCAACGCGCATCGTTGTATACTTCTCCAGTAGCCGGTCGGTCGCCATCTTGTCGCCAAGGAAACGCTCCAGCCTGTTTCGGGCCATGATGATACTGCGATTGGTCGCCAATACGGCCATTAATCAACCGGCCCCCTGCAACTTAGCGACGAGATCATAGCTGATCCCACCGATATCCCCCGCACCCATCATCAAGACGAGGTCTCCGGGGCGAGATATTCCCTGCAAGTAGTCGACAAGCTCATACTTGTCAGGAATATAAGATACCGGAGTGTGCGAACGCGCCTTTAAAACCTCGTCGACGAGCAATTTACCGCTGACACCGGGGATAGGCTGTTCGCCGGCATTGTAGATGTTGGTCAGAACAACTATGTCCGCATCCTTGAACGCGGCTCCGAAATCGGCGGCGAGTAGCTGAGTGCGGCTGAACCGATGGGGCTGGAAGACACAGATGACCCGATCACGACCGCTTTGGCGGGCGGCGTCGATAGTGACGGCCACCTCTGTCGGGTGGTGGGCGTAATCATCAACGACGGCTACTCCACCAGCCTCCCCCACCAACTGAAAGCGTCTTTGAGCGCCCCGGAAATCCTGCAGCGCGGTGGCGGACGTCGACAGATCAACCCCGACTTCCTTGGCGACGATCATCGCGGCCATCGCATTAAGAACATTGTGTGTGCCCGGAACCGCCAGTTCGACCGGAAATGTCTCGCTCTCTTCGCCCTCGGCAACCTCAAAAGCCGCGTTGAAGCCGCTTAGCGCGATCTTCAATAATCTAAGATCATTGTCTTTCTCTAGCCCAAAAGTAAGAAAGTCGCGTCCGGAGTCGATGGCAGCCGCTTCCGCCGCCGAACCGTCACCGTAAACAACCGCCTTCCCGCCCTCCGGAAGGTCCTGCAACCACTTCTTAAATAAAGCGGTCAGATTTGCGAAGCTCTTATGGTAGTCGAGGTGGTCGTGGTCGATATTCGTGACAACCGCGATATTCGGCTCCAGGTGCACGAGCGAACCATCGCTCTCGTCGGCCTCGACAACACAGAGTTCCCCGGCGCCGTACCTAGCATTGCTGCCGATATCATTGAGTTCCCCGCCTATTAAAAAGGTCGGATCCAGGCCGGCCCGGTCTAGTATGTGAGCTATCATCGAAGTGGTCGTCGTCTTTCCGTGAGTCCCTCCAACCGCGATAGAGACTTTTTGGCGGCGGACTATTTCACCCAGCATTTGCGCCCTTTTTGCGATCGTCAGCCCGCGCTCCTCGGCCGCGCGCAACTCCGGATTGTAGTCGGGGATAGCGGTCGAGATGACGACCACGCCAGCATCGGGAAGGTTCGCCGGATCATGACCGATGGCGATCCGCGCGCCCTGATCCGCCAGTGAACGCGTGTACCGACTCTCCTTCAAATCCGATCCGCTTACCTCTACCCCTATCTCCAATAGAACCTTGGCGATAGCGCTCATCCCGGCTCCGCCGATACCTATGAAATGGACGGGTCCTCGATCGATGAGCCCGGATTCCTGCTTTGTCAAACCTATACCTCTCTTATTCGGCCGACTCAAGCGGTCGATGCTGTATCCGAGTCGACTACCTTCTTTTTTTCATCCACATTCATCCTGGCGGTTTCGAGAACCAATCCGGCCAGCTCGTCCGCGGCCCCGGGCCGCCCCAACTTGCGGGCGGCCGCCGCTATGTCGCGGAGAGAATCCGGCCTATAAGCAAAGGCCGATACGGCCTGCCAGAACAGCTCGGGGCTGAAAGCCTCATCCGCAATCACCCGCGCCGCGCCTTCCGCCTCTAGCCGTCGGGCATTGGCTGCTTGGTGATCGTCGGTCGCGTATGGATACGGCACCAGCACACTGGGCAAACCGACAGCTGTTATCTCGGCCACGGTCGTCGCGCCTGCTCTTGAAACGACCAAATCGGCCGCCGTATAAGCCGCACCCATGTCTTCGATATACGGAAACATCCGATAGGCCACGGTATCGTGACGACGCTTAACATCCTCGAGCCGACGCCGGAACCGGTCGTGTTCCATCATACCGGTGACATGGATGACCTGCAAATTCTGTGCGTGGCGGAACATGTCGTAAGCGTCAAGAACAACTTGGTTCAGCTTGCGGGCTCCCCGGCTACCGCCAAAAACTAAAATCGTAACCGGGCGGTCCTCGAGACCAAGTTGGGCTCTGGCTCTTTCACGGTCGGCGCTGAAAAGTCCCGCTCGGACTGGATTACCTATCACTCGAATCCGGTCCCCGGGAATCCGCCCGCTCTCGTCCGGGAAGGTCAGAGCCACGACCTTCGCCCGCCGTGCGAGCAGACGATTGGCGAGCCCCACCACCGCGTTCTGTTCATGGATCACGACCGGACAGCCTGAAAGCGCCGCCACGATCACCGGCGGAAAGCTGGCAAAACCACCCATCCCCACCACCGCGGCCGGGCGCTGATCGACGATAAGCCGGCGAGCGCCCCTCAAACTACCGGCCAAACCCCCGAAAAACTTTATCTGATCTAACGATGGCCGCCTGGGAAAGCCGCGGATCGGTAATGCTACGAGATCGTAACCGGCGGCCGGAACCACGTCGTTCTCAAGGCCGCGATCGCTGCCAACGAAGATGATGTCGATATCCGAACGCTTTTTTTTAAGCGCTGCGGCCAGGGCGAGGCCTGGATATGTGTGGCCGGCGGTTCCTCCGCCGCAAATCAGAATCGTCACTCTTTGCGCTCCTCTTTCCTTTTCTCTCGGGCTGGGCGATATTGAGTATGACACCGATCCCAGCCATCGTCATTACCAGCGATGTTCCACCGATGCTTATTAGCGGTAATGTTACTCCAGTCAGCGGGATCACGCTGATGACGCCGCCTATATTAATGAAAGCCTGCCCCACTATTAGTGCCCCGATACCCCCCGCCAGCAACTTGCCAAAGAGATCGTCGCAAGTCCGCATGACATGGATGATGGCGAAAGCAAGTGCGAAGTAGAGCAAGGTGACCACTAGGGCTCCGACCAGGCCCATCTCCTCCCCGATAATGGCAAAGATGAAATCGGTATAAGGTTCCGGGAGATACCCGAATTTCTGGCGACTCATCCCCAGGCCGACGCCCGTCCAACCACCGCTCCCAAAGGCCATCTGGGCCTGGACCAACTGGTAGCCGGCGCCCTGCGAGACGGCCCATGGATCGAGAAAAGCAATCAGCCGGGCCATCCGAAAAGGAACGACGATAGAGGCTATGACTCCACCGGCAAGTCCCACAGCGGCCATCGCCACCAATTCCCTCGCGCGGATGTCTGCCAAATAGAACATGAAGAAGAGTGCGAC
>SDBV01002962.1_pt1 | contig 25303 bp, 29 predicted proteins | sample 2277081 | NCBI WGS metagenome assembly SDBV01 (sample SAMN10402039, study PRJNA504765) | marine sediment metagenome | isolation source: marine sediment core GS10_PC15, 223 cmbsf | place: Arctic Ocean: Southern Knipovich Ridge | collected 2010 | reverse complement strand
TTTCGAGCATAAATGCAGTCTTCATGTTTATATTTAAATTTTAAATACCACATACCTTCTATAGAAGGTGATTATATATAAACTTATTCAACCCATCAATCCTATCTAGACAATCCTTAAAAAGCCCGAACACCTTAATAATCTAAATTAAAAGAATGGGCGTTTAAGTAAAACGATGCTCTCGGCGTGGGCGTTCTTATCTCCCCTTCAATAAATCAGGTAATTCTATTTCAGCAAGTTTATTCTTTTCTTTCTCTGCTTTTTCTCTACAACGTGCCCAGTATTCGTTTTTTTCAATACTTGCTTTGAAATGACTTTCTCCACTTAATCTAAGTTTCCAATAAATTATTTGACCTTGAACAGTATCTATTCTTCGTGCAACTTTTTTCATTGCTCTCTTCGCAGCACCTTTTTTCTGAGGCGAGATTTTAGGATTTTTAAGATTTGCCTCGCATTCTTTTTTCCATTCTAAAACCTCTCGCATTTCTTCTTGAATATCTTTATATTTCTCTTTTATTTCCTCTTCTGTTAAAGGGTCTGATTTGTAATGAGCATATCCTTGAGCCATGCTAGTTTATTGCTTGATTAATTTAAATAGTTTCTTATATTATTTTCATCATGAAAAAACAATGGTTTGTTTATATTCTTGAATGTGGGGATGGTTCATATTATACAGGTGTGACAACTAATGTTGATGCCCGGATAAAAGCTCATGCAGAAGGTAAAGGGAGCAAATATGTTTATAATAAAGGTTTTAGAAAACTTCTCTTTGCAAAACCTTGTGAGAGCAAACCCCAGGCATACAGATACGAATATGAGATTAAGAAACTCCCTAGGCATCTGAAATTAGGTTGGTTTGATTGATATTGGACTAAAACACCCCCGCTCTACCCCAATAATCCTTAAATATTAGAACCTCGTTGACAAATCATGGAATATGGGCAAGAAGATGAATTTATAATCAAAGTATTTTTAGGTGCAATACTTATCATTTTATTGATATTGCTCGTGTTTATAGCTATTAGACAACCGACTAATACTAGTTCCACCGTTGTTATATCTAATTCCTATAATACATATGCTTACTCTTATGAAGATGATAAGGCAGATAGAGATTATAGAGACAGGGATTATAAAAGAACAAGGCACAGAGAAACAAGGCAAGCCCTTGATTATGATGATTGGTCAAGAACAAGAGTTCTTGAAGAAGGTATTTTTGGAAACAAGGTAGATATCTATGAAGTGTATGTAAAAAACACAGAAGAGGTAGGGGGATATTTTACTGTTCGATTTTATTTTGAAGATTATTATGGAGACATTGACACAGAGAAAATGACCCATTATATCTCACCTGGCGAGAGAAAGATGTTTAGCTATAGAGATGTTTATACTGGTGGGCATGATTATAGTGACTGGAGATATAAAGTTATCTCTGAATCTAGTTTGTAAAACATATTCTCTAACATTCATTATCCTCGATAGAAATATTTAAAAAGCCAATTCTTCTTAAGAGAGCAACAAAAAACGAGGTTAAATATGAAGGAGGGTCTTAAACTTATGGAAGAAAATCTTTCGGAGAGTGAAGATGAATTCACCGAAGACATCGAAGAACTTGATTTAGACGACTAATTCTTTTTTATTTTTTTATATCTAAGATAATCTCATTATTATCTTTGTTTAACTCCTCAAAGCTTGTATTTATAAAAAATCTTAGCGAATCATAACCAATATTTAAAACCCTATTATTTGTTGATGTTATCATACTTCCTTTTCCAAAATCAATAGCCTTTATTTCAAACTCTTTTATGACTTTATCATCCCCATATATTACAATTGTCGCTTCCTCAGAAATTATAAGACCATTGTTTCTCACTGTTAAATTAAAATCTAAAAACCTTCCTTGCATTGTTGCAGAGACATTTTCAAAAGAGAGATCTGGTTGAACAGGATAAGAATATAATTCATTTATAAGCTCTATTATATCTTGGCTCATGACTTGTTTACATTTACTAACATTATACATAATATTATTTTGATTTGAAGAATGATCAAAACCAAGGGCGTGTAATAATTCATGTATTGCTATATTTGGTCTTTCACATCTAGAATCCTTATATAATAAAATAGTGCCTGTTGTAATAATATTAAAGTTCTCTGTCACAGTTATATTTGTAGGACCTCCTTCTCCTGCAATAAATAACCCTGAATCACTAATTTTTGCTTTGCTGTCACATGTTACAAATATTTCTTCATTTGTGTTTGTTTCATAAAACTCAAGGCTTGTACTATTTTGAACAATATCAAAAGCTTGTTTCATATCTTGCTCTTTTTGTAATGTGCAATCCTCAATAGAATAAGAAATTCTTTTATCTTGAAATCTCATATTTGAATAAAACTGCATACCCCTTGTTTCATTGATTAAACTAAAATTAGAATGCTTTGGTGCATTAGATCCAAAATTAATTGTTCCAAATGGAAAAAACCAATAAAGAACTAAAAGTATTAACACACATAAAAAGAATATAAAACTCAAAAATTTTTTTACCTTACTAGGTCCTTCTTCCTCTTCCATAAATGTTATTTATTAAAATAATATATAAATATGTTTATTTGGAAAATGGTTTGCGAAGAGAGTCAGAGTTTATCTCTATTAGGAAATTGTCTGTAAAAAGAGGCTGTTTTTATCTCTACTTGAAATTGTGTTTCTACTTTATAGTCCCCTTCTCTTAATTCCTTTAAAATTCCTTAAAATATTTCTCTTGCATTTTCAGCTCCAACAACACTTCTTTCTCTCCCTTTAATTATAGAATTTCCTTCAATGTTAATCTGAAAATAACTTTTAGATAGTTGATAAAGACTAACTTCTATCTCTGGTAAGTTTTGTAATGTTAATTCAGAAGGTAATGATATTTTCTTAGGATCTAATTTTACTACCCCTTTCTCTAATAAGGACCAATTATCTTTAGAATCCATATCCATAAAATTTTAAATAAAACCTATTTATAAAATTATATGTGGTTTATTATCTAAAACCAAGTCTTGTAAAAGAGACTTTACCCTGTTTAAAAAATATATCTAATAAAAAATAAATAAAATTATTGAGACGTCTCTTCTTCAGCAGTCTTCTTTTCTGATTGTCCTGCTTGGCTTACTGCTGCAGCAGCATCTGCATTCTCATCTGTCGCTTCTTGCATAGGTGCTTTCTCTGGTAGTTCAGGAGCAGCAGGTGCTTCCACTGTTGCTTGTGGTTGTTCTGCTGCTGGTGCTGCCTCTTGAGTCGCAGGTTGCTTAACAGGTTGCTCAGGGGCTGCTTGTGTTGGCTGTTCTGTAGCAGCAGGCGCTGCCTCTTCTGTAGCCCCTTGTTCTTGAGCAGGTTTTTGTTTTTCTTCCATGTTATAACCTCGTTTAATTATATGTTAGACATAGTAGACAACCTTTTTTAAAGGTTGTTGATTACTAGATAGTTATAGAATTCTAGTGTTTTTTAAAAAAATAAAAAAAAATAAAAAAAAAGATTTGCGAAATCTAATTTACTCCTCGTCTTTAGAGGATTCTTTGCTTTCAGTTTCTTCGCCTTCGCTTTGTTTGTCTTCTTGTTTTTCAGATTCTTCAGCCATTTTGAATACCCCCTTTCAGGAACTCCTTAAGCGAGTTTAGAGTTTTTAAGCTTTGTGGAAGGGGATTTGTAACTTGTCTAGGACAAGAACCATTTTTAAAGGGAAATTAGATATACGGCTTGTTTATTTATAAGTAAAATAAACCTTTAAATAATTTAATTTTGTTCTCTTTAAATGAATAAGCAAAAAATTGTAAAAGCCTTTCTTTGGACATTAAATATTTTAATCATCTTGCTTTTGGTTTGGAGCCTTGTTAATTATAAATTTCTTAATCAAGAGGTTACTCAGCTTGTGCAAGTATGGGGATTAATAGCCATGATATTCTTAGTAGTTTTATTAGAAGGAGCACCTGTCTTTATGGGTTCTGGTGTTGTGGTTGCGACAGTATATACTTTGGGTGTATTTAATACTTGGTTTATACTTTTTTTATTCCTTGTATTTGCCTTGGTAGGGAATGTGATATATTATGTTTTTGGGTATTATTCTGGAAGAAAAATCTTCAAATATTTTAGCAAAAAAGATGTAAGAAGGTATGAGAAACTCTTTGACAAATATGGAAGAAGAGCAATGGTTGTTATGGCTGTCTCACCAATACCTTATTTACCAACTCTTGCAGGTGTTTTTAGGATGAGTTCTCCGAAACTTATTGCAGAAACTTTGATATTAAGAACAATAAGACATATTATTGTATTCTTCTTCTGGGTTTTTATTCTGGTTAGGATTTAGAAATAATTATAAATTTATTTCTAGAATGGTTATATAAATTTTTAAAGTATGGTTGAGGTAATAACTAATGCAGACCCTAATTTTTGATGAAAGTGGGAAACCAAAGGGAATAAAAAAAGAAAAAATAGATCTCAAAACCTCTGATTCACTTGATTTTTTAAAAGAAGATGAGGAAAAAAATAAATTTGAAGATATATTTTCAAGGGATTATTGGAATTTATACTCTGATAAAGAATTTTTAAAACCTTTAAAATTCACAAATGGTAAAACTCAAGAAGATGTTGTAAAAGAAGTTGTAGATCTTTCTAAAAAACACAAGGTTATTTTCATGCATGGAACCTGCGGTTCTGGTAAAAGCGCTATTGCCTTGAATATTGCGAGAGTTCTTGGGAAATCTTCAATAGTTGTTCCGGTTAAAGCTCTTCAAAAACAATATGAAGAAGATTATATTACTAAAAAACATGTTAAGAAAGTAGATGGGGGGAAAATGAAAATAGCTATGATGACAGGAAAAGATAACCATGATTCTATTATTAGGCCTGGTGTTTCATGTGCAGACCCTAACCTTCCTGAAAACATTAAGATAACAGAAAGGAATTTTGAAAAACTACAAAGATATGTTCAACAAAATCCATTTCTTAAAAGAGATAGATTGGCTTTGAAAGATATTCGTAGAATGAGTGTGGCAGCTTCAAATCCTTATTGGAGTCCTATTGTTCCAGAGGATTTTGAATTAAAATCCTTGACAGACTCAAATAAAATGAAATATCTGGGTGTTAATGGGAAAAATTATGTTTTTTATCATAGAAAAAAAGGGTGTTCATATTATGATCAATATCTTTCATATATTAATGCAGATGTAATTATTTTTAATTCTGCAAAATATTTAGCAGAACTTTCAATAGGAAGAAAACCCCTAACCGAAGTTGATATTATTGACGAGGCTGATGAATTTCTTGATAGTTTTTTTAAACAAGCTAGTTTAAACCTTACAATGCTTCTTGCATCTTTAAGAAATATTCACCCTGCCTCTTTGAAAGCTAAAATCTCTTTAAACAATATAAAAGAACTTATTGAGCTTGAAGAAAAAAACAAAAGAGCAACAGTCGTGCAAGAAGAAGTTGTTTTTTCCATAGCAGATACAAAAATAAAAGAAATATTAAAAGAATTTTTATCAAATATTGACTTAGAAGCAGAGATTACCATGGACGAACTAAGTTATTCAAATAGGGCGTTGGAAACTGCTAAAAATTTTGAAAATTCTTTAGATGAACTTTATTTAACATATAAAAAAGATGAAGATTCAAACCTTCTTGTTAATTTGGTTAGTACAAATCTCTCTGGAAAGTTTCAAGATCTTTTAGATAAAACAAAAACCCTTGTTCTTATGTAAGGAACCTGTTATTCAGATTCAATAATAAAAAATATTTTTGGAATTCAAGATTATGCTTTTGTTCAGGCAGAAGAACTTAATTTTGGATCTACAGAAGTTGTAAAAACAGGGAAAGAGTTTGATTGTAAATATGCAAACTTTTCTTCAAATAAATATTCTAGAGAAGATTATCTTTTAGCATTATCAGCTTCTCTTGAAAAAGCCAAATCCCCTACCTTGATACATATTCATGCTTTTAATGATCTTCCAACAGATTTTGAGATTAAACAATATGGACTTAATAATCTAAAAAGCTCTAATAAAATAAGGCAACTTCAAAAAGAAGATAAAACAGGTTATGCAATATCTGAATTTAAAAAAGGCATTATTGAAAATTTATTTTCAACAAAATGTAGCAGGGGTGTTGATTTCCCGGGAGATGTTTGCAATTCAATCGTATTTACAAAATATCCAAATCCTAATGTAAAAGGAACTTTTTGGAAGGTTTTGCAAAAAACAAATCCAACCTATTATTGGGAATTTTACAGAGACAAGGCTTGGAGAGAGTTTTTACAAAGAATTTATAGGGCTTTAAGGTCTCCTGATGATCATGTTCGTATTTTATCACCTGACACAAGGGTTTTAGAATCTGTTAGGAAATTGCAACAAGTAAAATTGTAGATTTCATTATGAAACATCGGGCAACCCTAAGATCACCCGGGATTATGTTAGTGTAGGATGTTCTTATTAATATTTAAGTCTTTTTGATTAGAAGCCACGATTACGGGCGTCGAACAAAAACTAATACGCCCACGCCTGATTGAGGCAGAGAAATTATTTCTTTTTCTTTTGAAAAAAGTTTATGTAGATTATTGGAAGGATTCCAGCTGTATTAAGTATTAGAATACATATAAACCAAATTAATTGTTTGTTTCTCCCAGATTTCCATAAACCGATTCCCTTCCAAACTAAATCCCATATTGCAATCACTACAATAAGAACGATAAACCAAGGGGAAGATAATAGTGTTTCTAAAGCCATAATTAATAGGAGATAATTAAATTTATAAAATTATCTAAAAAACCAAAACGCCCACGCAGAAGGGGTAGGGGAGTTTATAGAATAAATTTAAAGCATTCCTCTAAACATTCTTTCTGTAAGCTATAGATTTTATTATAATGTTTAATTAAGAAATAATCTTCTGTATATTTAGTAAAGGGGTTATATTCTCCTTGAGGGTATCTTGAGGAACCTGCATGAGGGGCTAAAATATGTTGTAAGATGAAATTTGGTGCAGTAATTTTTCCTACCTTCAAATTTAATACTCCAGGATCTCTTAATAGTGATTTAATTGCCCCTAGAAAGGATAACAAAATTTTTTCATTATTCAGATCCATCTTTTCAAGAGTTTTTATTTCTTCCTTTAAATCTTTATCAACCATATTTTTGTAAATATCTGGGGTCTGATGACCATGTTTAAAATTTCCTGTAATTCCTTTAGTAGTTTTTTCTATACTTTGCTGTAACAAGAAAATAGCTTGAGGGTATTTTTTAGATAAATAAAGGATCTTAGAAGATTCTAAATCTTCTAAAGACATTCTTAAATAATTTTCATTTTCTTTTTTCATTTTTCATTAAAGTAATCAGTTTTCATTTCTTAACTGATTAAATCTAATTCTAATTGCGATCCAAACCCCAAAATAAACAAAAGCCATAAGCCAGTTCCCAGAAACAGCAAAATTAAAGCTATCAGCTAACATAGGTTTAAGTGCATCAGCAACTAAAATAATTACAAGAGTGAAGTAAAAATAGTAAGGTTTTTTTACAAGTACTAAGGTGTTAAAAAAAGTTATCCATATGGCAGTCAATGAGTAAAAAATCAATGAAAATCTACCATAATCTACAATAACATAAAACCCTAGCCACATAACAAATAAAGATATTACTATATTTCTCCAGTTATCTATAATTAATTCAAAATTTTCTTTAACATTTTCTATATTTTCTCCAAATCTTTCAGAAACCCAATCCTTAATCCAGTCAAAAATTCCCATTAAAATATCAATAAAACACTTCTTTTAGATTTTTCCATCAAAAAGCGGGCGTACTCATAAGTATTAAACGCCCACTCTGAGCAACCCAGTAAAAGTTATTTTGAATTCTTAGAACTATATTGATTATAGGCAATATTTTCTCCAATCCCATATACTACTGAATGGATTTGGTCAAAAGGAGTACCTTTTATATTAAATTGTTTATCATGAGCTTTTATCGCTTTTTCTATGGATCTATGTTGAGTCAAATCTTCTTTAGCAATAAGATAACTACCCAAATTTGTTAGAGCCAAACCCCCTACTAAAACTAAACCAGCAAATCCCAATCTTTTTGTGAGGTCTTTCATCTTATTTCTCTCAGAATTAGGTTTCTGAGGCACCAACACCTCTGAAATTAAGGGTTATCTGGATTATTTAAGGTTTTTGGATTGGGTTTTTTAAGGGTTGTCGACTACTTAGTTGTGGTCAGGATTAATTATTTTTCCTAGCTTTTATTATTAAAAATGAAGGTCTTCTATGAGATTCCCTATAGCTTTTTTTATTTAATTTTTCTGCTCTTTTTGATGGAGTCGGTTCTGATAAATCTTCAACAACAAATCCAGCTTTATTCAATGAATTAAAGATTGTTTCAAAAGTATGATGATATGCAATTAACTTAATCCCACCCTTTGAAGTATAAATTGTAAATTTATATCTCTTATTATGAAAATAAGGTTTTAAAAGAATATTTTTATCTGATTCTTTTCCATTAATTTTTAATTTTTCACTCACTTCCCTAAGGGGATGATGCATTGAAAAAACAAATAATCCTTTTTTCTTCAATATTCTTGAAACTTCTATAAATAATTTAGTTAAGTCTTTAAGATAATGGGGCATTAAACTACTTGCTACAATATCAAATTCAGAATTTTTAAAGGGAGTCTTTTGAGCATCTCCAACATAAAATTTAATTTTTGGATTTTCTTTTCTCGCAATTTTGATCAATTCATCTGATAAGTCTATTCCTTTAACCTTTTTTGCCCCTAGAGATAATAATTTTTTTGAGGAAAGTCCAGAGCCACAACCCAAATCAAGAACTTTTTTCTTTTTAATCTCACCCTTTAAGAAATTAGCCATCGTTGGTTTTTCAATATATTTATGCCAAATATTGGCTTTTTTAGATATTCCTTCATGATAACTTTCTGCATGCTTATTATAAAAACTTTTGATGATTTTTTTAGATTCCATTTCAATCTCTTATCCTAAAGGGCCAAATATCTTATATAAAATTATCTACTAAATAATTAAAAAGGTTAGTTTATTATTTATTTTATGAGTGATGAAAAATCAAGAGGAAATGTTTTAGCTATTACTTCCGCATTATTTCAAGCTTCTGTTGCTGTTTTTTGGGCATATTTGTTGGTGAGATTGGCAAGACCTGTTTTGATGGTTTATTGGTTTGGGATTGCATTTATTATTTTGACTATTTTTCTTTTATCTATTAAAAAATTTAAATTTGATTTTAAAAATATACCTCTATTACCAATAATTATATTCGGGTTTTTAAGTTTCTTAACAACTTTCTTAATCATGATGGGGGTTGCTAGTATTGGGGCTTCTTTAACCTCATTCATTATGCAAACTTCAATAATATTTGCACTTTTTTATTCAGTCTTTGGTCTAAAAGAGAAATTCAAAAAATCTGAAATGATTGGAATTTTATTAATATTAATTGGATTATTGGTGTTGAGTTGGAGAGCAGAACTTTCTTTCACAATAAGCTCTTTACTAATAGTTCTAGCAGCATTATCTCATTCAACAAACCACTTTTTTGCCAAAAAATTATTGAAGAAGATTCCTAAATTACAATTGAATTTAATTAGAATTTCTTTTATATTAATCTTTTCAATAATCTATTTGATTATAGCGGGGATTTCTCTTGAACCAATTTCTCTTAAAGTTTTATCAATATTGATTTTAGGAGTAATTGTAGGGCCAATTTTCATATATGTTTTCTATTATTCAGCATTACAAAAAACAAATTTAGCAACAGCAAATGCACTTAAAAGTATTAGTCCTATTTTCACATTTATTTTAGCATTTATTTTCTTAGGGGAAATTTTAACTTTGCAACAAACAATATCCGTAGCAATAATGCTTCTTGGTGCTTATTCTTTGATTAAGAAATAATCCTTGCGTCTAAACAATATCACCTTCTTTTAGAACGATTATCTCTTCCATATTTTCTAGGACCTCTTTTATCATACCTTCTGGGTCCATCCCCACTTCTATCATGACTTCTAGGTCCATCTCTACTATAGCTACGACCTCTTGGTTTATCTCCACGAAAACTACTATCATTGTTATATTTTCTAGGACCCCTTGAACTATCTCTTCCATATTTTCTAGGGCCTCTATCATAGCTTCTAGATTGATTTCTGTTATCTCTACCATAGCCTCTTGATTTATCTCGATTATCGCTACTATATTCTCTAGGTTTATCTCTTCTAGAACCTCCATGTGTTCTAGCTCCACCACCCTGAGAACCATATCTTCTTGGTCTTTCCCTATTATATGGTTTTGAACCATCACCACCCTGAGAACCATATCTTCTTGGTCTTTCCCTATTATATGGTTTTGAACCATCACCACCCTGAGAACCATATCTTCTTGGCCTATCTCTACTCGAACTTTTACCATCATATTTTCTAGGACCATCATCTCTACCATAACTATTACTTCTATTTGAAGATCTCCTGTGCCCACCAGAATATGATTGTCTTCTAGGACCTCCCCTACTTTCCCTAGACCTACTTTTACTATACTTTGTTCTAGAACTTTTATCAAAATTCCTACCTCTAGATCTATCTCCTTGATCTATCCTTATTCTAACAATCTCAAGCTTAGGTAGTTGTTTAGAAGTTATGTTAATTTCTTTTGATTGTATTAAATTTCCAAACCTTTCATAATCTCTACTTGCTAAGATGGTTATTGCTTTTCCCTCTTTCCCAGCCCTAGCAGTTCTTCCTATTCTATGGATATAGTCTTTTGGCTCTGAAGGGATATCATAATTATATACATGACTCACGTTTTCTATATCTAATCCACGTGCAGCAACATCTGTGCAAACTAAAACACCTGTACCTTTTTTCTTAAATTCGTCTAAAACTCTTAATCTCTTTTTTTGCTCCATGCCTCCGTGGATTGCTTTTGCCTTAATATTATTTCTTATTAAATTATCTGCGACAAAATCCACATTTCTTCGTGTACTACAGAAAACTAGAACAAAATTTGATTCCTCTTGTTTTAATAAATGAACTAGTAATGAGAATTTTTTATTATTAGGAACATCATAATAAACTTGCTTTAATTTCGAAGGATCTACGTATGAGTTTACAGCTATTTCAGCAGGATTTTTTGTGTATTTTTTAGCTAAATAGTCAATATCAGAAGAAATTGTAGCTGAGAACATCATTGTTTGTCTTTTTGTGGGGCACTCATTAATTATTCTTTCAACATCTCTACTAAAACCCATATCAAACATTCTATCTACCTCATCTAATACAAGGAATTTAATATGCTTTAATTTTAAAGTTCCCCTGCTAATATGGTCTAGAATTCTTCCAGGTGTTCCGACAAGAATATCTGTTGTAGAAAGCTTTCTTATCTGAGTGTCTATTTTTACACCACCATAAACAGCTAAAACACTTAAAGCCTTATTTTTGCTAAAATTTCTTATCATTGTTGCAACTTGTTCTGCAAGTTCTCTAGTAGGTGTTAATATAATTGCCTGAATTTCTCCATTTTGCTTTAGATTTTCAATAATTGCAGATGCAAATGCCAAGGTTTTTCCACTTCCTGTTGCAGAACCACCTATAATATCTCTTCCAGCCAATGCTATTGGTATTGTTTTCTCTTGAATTTCTGTTGGTTCTTTAAACCCAGAATGCTCTAAGACATCTGTTAATTCTTTACTTAATCCTAATTTTGTAAATTTTTCCATTCTACTTAATACTAAACATTCAATCAAGAAATATTTTCTTGAGCCGCAAGTCATTTGAGACGCGATTGCTCAAGACCTACTAAAACGTTTTGTTATATAATTTAGAATTTTAAGGCTTTATAAGGTTTGGGTTTTAATCTTTTTTTGGTTTGTATTGTCTTTGTATTTTTTTTAACTTTGCTCCAAAATCATCTCCTAATTCTGCAAAATGATCTCTTATTTCATCAGAAGTACAAACCATCATATCTAAACCATGAGAATAAAGATCTCTACTTTGAGCTCTTCTTACAGCTTCAAGTCCTATTTGGATTATACTTTGAGTTGTATGGCCTGTGCCATTTCCAAGATAATTTCTTGATTCCCCTATAACATTTAATGCATTCATGTATTCTGTAACTCTTTCTTCCCCACTTCCAATAGAGGTCCATACCCTTTCTTCAACATTTCCTAAAGGAAAACAAGTATATAATCTCGGATCTTGATTAAATCTTGTAGCTAATACAATACCACTTAACTGCCCAAGGTCTGGAAGTCTTTTTCCCATTCTTTCAATATTAAGTTTTCTTAATTGAGAAAAATTTCCTTTGTTAATAATATTTTCAACATCAAATTTCCCATTAGATAAAGCCTGAACAAAATCCTCCATTTTTTGATCCATCTTCCCAGAATGACCAAAACAAAAATTACCATCTGCACTAGACCATAATTTTCTTCCCAAATATTTTTGATCTGGAAAACCTGTTCTTTCATCTATCGTAGTGGCTTGCCTATCTGCAACTAAGATAGCTGTTTTAACATCAGGATGTTTTAATCCAAGTACTGTTGTCATAAACACACACATAAAAACATGTTTTTAAACATTTCTATTTTGTTACCACTTAAAAGAAATAGTATTATTGGATCTTTATCTTACCTTCTTGCCAGTCTTTAATAATCTGTTTTGCTGTCCTTTGCTCATCAACCTTGTTTCCTTTTTTCAAATAATTTATTTTTCTTCCTAGTCCTTCAATTAAAACCTCTGAATCATTTTTTGCTTCTATTTTATAATGTTTTTCAAGCACACCAGGGTATTCCTGCATTAATCCAAATACAACCATATCAGGGTTTTTTGTTTTATCCCAAGTTATGGCTCCTATTTGTGAATGTTTTACAATATATTCATTTCTCCATTTTCCTTTTTCTTCTGGAGGAATAATTCCAGGAGTGTCTATTAAATATAATCCTTGAGAAAGTTTTATTTTTTGTATCCCTTTCGTATATCCTGCAACAGGAGATGTTTTTGCAGAAGATTTACCTGTAAGATAATTTATTATGGAGCTTTTACCTGTGTTTGGATAACCAATAAGACCAACACTGATAGCACCTTCATTTAATCTGCCTGCCTCTATTTTTAAAAGTTTTCTTAAAGTTGCAGAACCTCTCCTTTCTTTAACAGAAAAGAACAAATATGGTCTTAATTCTTCTAGTTCTTTTGTTTGTATTATTTTTTTAACATCTATTAAGTCTGATTTATTTAAAACATAAATAAGTGTTTTTCCAAGTTCTTTTACCCTTTTCTCTATTTCAAAATTCCTTGTTTTATCTATAAATCTTGCGTCTAAAATTTCTAGGACAATGTCTGATTGTTCAATAAGATTATTTACCATGGAAGGTATTGATCCTCTGTGTTTGTGTGTGTGGGGACTTTTCCCCCGTGCTTTCTTTGCTTTTCCTATTCTACTTGGCATTATAATTCAAAGAAACAGCTGTTTATAAAATTTAATTCTCTAAACTTTCTTTAACTAAATCAGAACTAGATTGTATTTTTTTACCAAGACCATCTACCATTTCTATATCAAGTTCTCTGCAGATTTTTGTTTCAGGGACTTCTCCTTGGTGCCTGTCTCCCCCATTTGCAAATATATCTGGATTCACCGCTCTTAAAGACTTGCACACACTCTTATCTTGGTCAATACTTAAGAAAACTTCATCAACATCTTTTATTTCCTGTACTATTTTCATTCTTTCCTCTTGTTTCATAAAAGGTTTGCCTTTTTTTAAGACTGCTTGAGAATTATTATTAACAATAACAACTAATTTATCACCCAACTTTTTTGCTAGTTTAATAAGTTCTATATGGCCAATATGCAAGGGATCAAAATATCCTGATATAGCTACTGTTTTCATACGAAGAATAGTTTACAATGTCTTTTAAATATTATGAATTTTTGTAGTTAATCTTATATATGTTTCTTTATTGAGAATTCCATGGAATTGAAAGACATAGAATTTGTAATTGATGCTCATAAAAATAATTGCAAAGAAGGAGTTCCACAAGTTAGAAAGTTTGATGAAAAAACTCCTTATTGGGTTCATTTAATTTGGTGTGCATCAATGATTTTACAAGAACCAAGCCTTTCAGAGGAAATTAGAAAAAAAGGAAGCCAAGCTTTGCTTTACCACGACATTCTAGAAGATACAAATAAAGATTTACCAGAATGGCTATCTGAAGAAATTAAAACTTTTGTAAAAGAAATGACTTTTGAATCTTCTGAAGATGAATGGAAAAATCTCTGGAGTAAAGATAAAGAAATAAGATTGTTTAAGTTGTTTGATAAAACAAATAATATGCTAGATGGCATTTGCATGAAACCTGAAAGAAAAGAACAGCATTTAGAACACCTAAAAAAACTAACTCAAGATGTAGAGAAAAATTATGGAGAATTAAATATAGTAAAATTCGCAAAAACTATGTTCTAATTTATTTCTTCTAAAATCTTTTCGAGAGCTTCTGCTTGGTTTTCTGATTTTCTTATAGGAGAACCAACAACAAGATAGTTTGCACCGTTGTCAATAGCTTCTCTTGGAGTAACAATTTGTTCTTGATCATTATCTCTCTGGTTTCTATACCATGTGGGTCTTATTCCAGGAGAAAGTATTTCTACAGGAGCATTTCTTAAGTCTCCTATTTGATTTCCAGGAACAATAAGTCCATCTGCCCCACTCTCAATACCAATTTGAGCAAACCTTTCTACAGCTTTGTCTAAAGGACAACCATATAACGCCATAGTGTCTTTATCAGTATAATGGGTTAAAACCGTGAGTGTGAATAATTTTGTTTCACTACCTTCCAAACCTCTTTTAACACGTTCTATGAACTTTCTTCCTGCATGTGGGTACATATTAACAATTGAAACTCCTAACTCAGCACATCCGTGAGATATTTGTTCCATTGTTCTTCCACCATTCCACATTTTCATATCGACAAAAACAGGTTTTCCTGTTTTTTTCAATTCCTCTACCATATAAAAAGGTTTCATAGCATCATAGGAAAAATCAGCTATAGAATCTAGATTAATTTTGAATCCAAATCTATCAGAATGAACTTGTTCTGTCAACCTGTCTGCAAATGATATATTTTCACTTTGACTTGAATGGTCTAAAGCAACATAAACAAAACTATTATTTTCTGCCATTTTATTCTTGAGCCCAATAAACAATTCCTTCCTTTAGTTTACCTATTGGAGCTCCCATTGAGATAGCTTCTTTTTTGCCTAATTCTCTCATAGAAAAACCTCTTTTTATAGCTCCTTTAGCAGTTTCTTCAGGAACAACATAGCCCCTTTTTAATTGAAATAGTAATGGGTCTTTCAAAAATTCCCTATAGCATTTAATTCCGCCCTTAGAAAGTTTACCCTTTTCTTCACCAACATCAAGTAATCGAGGCAATGTTATTAAAGTTACCAAAGAGACCCTTTTTTCCTCTAATCTTGCATTTGATTCTGGATGGTCATAAGACAAAAGACTTGCTGCGTGGGAGACACGATATCCTGCATCCCTAAACGCTACTGCAGCATTACTAGTTGTTCTAGCATAATTTACAAGTTCTTCAACAACAAGGGCATACATTCCCTTGTGTATTAAGGGATTATTTGAATCTCCTGTGATAAGTTCTCCATGACCACCTTCTTTTCTTGACCCTCTTAAATAACAGTATGGAACCTCTTTTCCCAATATTTCAGAAACATCATTTCTTAATTGCCATCCCGGAACCATACCTCCAGTAGCATTTCCTTCAATAAAATCAAATTCAGCCTCTTTCACTACCTTTTGTGCAAGTTGACCTGTTAAAAATTTCAGTATTTCGGGTTGTCCAACAAGACCTTTAATCATTATATATCCAGGACCTCTGTTACCTGTTGTGTAAACAAAAGGCTCTTGCCCTCCATCAACATCTCTTATCTCAACTTGTCCAGAATCAAGAATAGTTTTTCCTATCTCCCCTATAGAAGCTTCATAATGTAGACGTTTATTATCAGCCATTCACTAGATATACCAAAATTGTTTTTTAAAGATTATTGTGTTCTAATTTACTATATTATAAAAAACACATATGCTGAGAAGTCACGGCTTTGCCTGTAGTTGTTTATATCTGCCCATAACTTTTTCATAAAACTCTTCTGGGAATGCTCTGCCATCTTTTGCAGGACATCTATTATTAATTAAATCATGGGGGTTGTAGATTCCTCTTACTTTATTTGGAGAACTATCCCAAATTTCTTTTAATGATCTATCTTCTAAATCTCCGAAAAAAGTTTCTTTATCAAATCTTCCTGGGCACATTTGGACATACCCGTTTGCCCTTATGTATAATCCTGTTGAGACCTGATTACAAGGAGCTGCTCCAGCATATGAAGAAATCCCTTCTTTTTCTATTTCTTCTTCTGTTTGAATTCCTTTTCGCACATTAAAATCATATATTTTTGCATATAGGTCAATTAGCTGTTCATCCCACACATCTTTTTTAGTGATTTTACTTTGCCTTTCTAATTGTCCACAACCTTTTCCACTAACCATAGAAGGAGTCATAACTACGGGAGTCCCTCTTTCAATAAAAAATTTGTAAATATCAAAAGATTCATCAATATTCTCTGGAAGAATAGGTGCATTAATCATACAAACTCTATCTGTTATCCCTTCATGATAAAATTCTGAATCAAATAGGTTATCAATAGCTCTTTCCCTTATATTTGAATAATTCCCCAAGCCTCTTGTACTTCCATCTGCTTCTTTGGTAGTCACAATTTTATCTTGTAAATCATAATCAAAAGATTGAAAAGAAAAGATTAAGGAAGTATTATCAAAACCTGCTAACCTATCTGTTAATTTCCTTGCTCCTATTCCCTGATATTTTCTAGCAAGAGAATCGTCTCCTAAAATTGCTCCTTTGGTAAAAATACCTATGTTTACATTTCTCTCTTGATATTTTTTTAAAATCTCAAATAACTGTGGATTTAATAACAATTCTCCTGGTCCTAGAAATTTAACACTTTTGAAATCATGATCTTCTTCCCGAGCAATATCTATTGCTTGATCAACCACATTAAACGTATCATCAAGAGACATTATTCTATTTTTTCTGATATAATCTCTTAAGTCAGATTTTTCTTCTCCATAAATTGCACTATCTTCATTAAAACAAAAAGAACATTTATGGGGGCATAAATCTGTTCTGTATCTTTGTGCTATATTTTCCTCACTATTTGGATCATTATGTTTATTTACCAAATTATCTGGAATATGTTCCACATCTAAAGTATATAGTCCGGGAGTAGCTTCTTTAACATACCATCCTTGCACAGAATTTTTCCATCCTTCTTCGACTCTGTCTGGAAAAACCTTTTTCCATTTCCTTTCTAAATCAGTTTTTTTACTTGCCATTTTTTATTTTAAAGTGTTATTATCTAATAGTAGTAATCATATTAGGTATATTAAACCTTTCTTAGTATTTTAAGCGTAAATGATAAACTTTATAAAGAAAAGATTATTTATGCTAATAATGATAGAAATTAATGGATTAAAACTTGATAAAGTAGATAGAATGCTGTTAGCAGAACTAGATAAAAATTGTAGGATTCCTTCTACTCTCTTAGCAAAGAAGGTAAAAAAATCTAGGCAGGCAGTTGATTATAGAATAAATAATTTGGTCGAGAAAGGAGTAATCTTAGGGTTCAAAACAGCTATTAACCCCCATAAACTTGGGTTGAAAATTTATAAATTATATTTTAAACTAAAAAATATTCCGCAAGAAAAACAAAGATTATTTGATTATTTAAGAAAATCTAAAACTATTTATTGGATGGGGGAATGTTCTGGAACCTGGGATTTAATTTTTGCAGTTTTCTCTAAAGGAGACACCCAATTCTTTGAATTAAAAAATGAGATTATTTCTAAATTTAATAAGATAATTGTAGAAGAAGCAGGGGGAATCTTAGTTGATGTTAAACAATATCCTAAAATGTACTTTACAGGAGAAATTTCTTCCCCCACAATGTTTGCAGGAGAACTTATAGAGAATAAATTAGACAAAATAGATTATCTAATTTTAGAGAAAGTTGTGAACAATGCTAGAATTTCAATAGTAGACTTAGCTGGAAAGGTTAAATCAACACCAATAATAGTTAAAAATAGACTCAAAAAATTAGAACAACAAGGAGTAATTATCCAATATAGAATTAGTGTAGACATAAATAAACTTGGATTAGAATATTATAAAGCCATAATAAAAATGGATAGATATAATAAAGAGGACGAAGACAGGTTTCTTAGATATATTTCAAAAATACCAAATATACAATATCTTATTAGAAATATTTGGCAGATTGAACCTGAATTTGTGGTAAAAAATTATCAAGAGTATTATAATATTATTGAAAATATGAAAAAAGAATTTCCAAATGTTATAAGAACAGTGGATTCTGTATTAATGATTACAGATGAATGGACTCCTGGATTTAAGAATTTATTAAAAGAAGATTAGATTCAACCAAAAACCAAAACTTCTTCATCCATATTCTTTCCCTTGTTCTTAATCTTAATTTGTTTTTCTGTTGTAATTTTCCCAGCCACCTTAGCTTCTACTCCATTTTCCTTAGCTATCTGAATAATCTTTTCAGGTTCAGGTGTTATGACAAGCATCCCATTACCCATGTTCCAGGTAGAATAAGCTTCTCTATCATTGATATTTCCTATGTCTTGGCAATGCAACATAGCTTTACAAGGTTTGAATAAATCATTAAGTTCTGCTCCAAAACCACTTGCTTTTAGAGCTCTTCCTAGTTTTCCGGGAATTCCCCCCCCAGTAATATGAGCTACTCCATGAATTTCTGCTTTTTTCTCACTACTTATTCCTCCATGAGCATCAATTATTGTTTTAGAATAAATTTTAGAAGGTGTTAAAGCTAATTTTCCTAAAGAGACGCCATTTAACTCTTTTTTATGCCAGTCATCTCCGTAAACTTTTTGAAATACTTTTCTTGCAAGAGATAAACCATTTGATCTAAAACCATTTTCCTTAAAGGCAACAATACTATCTCCAACTTTTATTTCTCTTCCTGTAAATAATTTATCTTTACCTGCAAACCAAACCACAGCAGCACCCCAATTATAATTAAAAGACCCAAATCCTTTAACTCTCTCACCAAGTTCTGCAACTTCCCCATTAACTATTGCCACATTTGCAGCTTTAGCAGCTTCGATATACCCTTTAGCTAATTGTTTTATTTGTTCAAGATAATTTTCTCCATCTTTGCCCAGGGAATTAACATCTAAGATAGATCCTATGAGAACAGGCTCTGCACCTCGAATAACAGCATCATCACAAACCATTGCAAAAAGATCATATGCTATTGTACTATGGTCATTAATTCTTTCTGCTAATTCCATTTTTGTTCCAACCCCATCAAACCCAATATTCATAAGTGTACCAGACGGAAGATTAGAAACATCAATTGCTCTGACTCCGCTAAAATCATCAAAAGGAACTATTAACTCACCTAGTTTTCCTTTACGATTGGCCCATGTTTCTTTGGCAGCATTGTAAAGAATTTTAGAGACATCATCTCCTAATTTTATGTTTACTCCCGCATCTTCATAAGTCATTTTTTCCATTCTTAAATAATTAGAAACCTGTTTTTATATTTTTAGATAAAGATTATCAATGCCTAAAACATCTCTCACAACTATCTGTGCCTGGTTTTCGTGTTGCTAATAACACCAGACCTTTTTCATTACCAACTTCAATAACGTCTTTATCTGCTATAGAACCTAAAGGAAATACAATCCCTTCAATCCCTTCTTCTGCAGCTAGTTCTACAACATCTGTTACAGGCAGATAAGCGTCTGAAGCCATGAAAGTACCTTTTGCTCCAAAACTAAGATTTGTTCCATTTCTTCCATTAGCAAATCTTATTGCATCATGGGCAGCATCAATTCTACTTCTTTGACCAGAACCAACACCATGCACTTTATTTTGTGTACCTACTATTATTGCATTTGATCTTGTAAACCCTGCAACTTTCCAATTAAATAAAGCTGCTTTTACTTGGTCATCTGTAGGTTGTTTTTCTGAAATACATTCTAAATCATCAGCAGTGTGTATTTTTGTTTCCCAACGAGGTTGAACTAACTCACCCCCTGTAACTCTTTTATAATCTAATCCATTATCAATAGATTCTTGGTTTATGTCTTGCATTTGAACAACTCTTAATGGCTTTCTTTGAGCAAGTATTTCAAGTGCATTTTCAGAAAATGAAGGAGCATAAACAACTTCTACATTTTTCTTTTTATCAATAAGTTCTGTAGCTATTGTTGCATTAATTTCTTGTGAACACACATGAACACCCCCAAAACTAGCTAAAGGATCACTTCCCCAGGCATTTTCATAAGCTGTTTTTATATCTGGGCCAATACCTACCCCAGAAGGAATCTCATGTTTTATAATACAATAAGCTGCCCTTCCAGAATAATCATTATGCAATAGTCTGATAAGGCTCTGACCAACATCCATGTCTGCAACATTAATATATCCAAGCCCTTTTCCTTCTTGTAAAACTTCAAAATTTGCCATATTAGGACCACTTGCTCCTTGTTCCGCATAAAAAGCAGCAGGGTCGCCAGGATTTATACCATAACGCATAGATAATGACTTTGTAAAGCCAGGAAATTCTAATTGTTCTGGAAGATGTTCCTCTACAGGATCTACATATTGTGCTCTTCTTTCTTTTCCAAGGTTTGGAGTTGTCATTAACTTCCCCGGTCAACCCTATTTATTATTGCTGTTTCAAGTCCACCTGGTTTTAATAAGGTCACTGCAACAGCAACCCGATAATTATCTCCTGGGTCTTGTCCACCTTCAATTGCCGCATACATGCTCTCAGCAATGTCAGCAGAGGTGTTAGAATCTATTAAAACATCTAATGGATTTCCTGTAAAAGGTGCTAAAGGACTTTCATTTCCCCCTAAATATGTTGTGATTAGTTTTCCTTTGCCATGTTCTAAATCAAAAGGGAATATTTCAGAAACTGGTTCGTTTCTTTTGCCACATTTTACAATATGAAGTGCTGCTTGATCACCCCTTAACATAGCACTAATTCTAGGAGTATTGTTTGGTTCATCTGGTTCATATGTTGTAAGGTCAATTAATCTATCATCTTTTTCATCATATTGGAGTACCAGATCTGAGAAAGCTCTTACAATTATTTCTTCTGGACTTTCAAAAGCATTATTCGTGACAGAAGAATATAGGGTATTTGTTTGAGCGCCATTACTTGCAAGAAGTATTCTAGGAATAGCAGGAGTAATTGCAGGGTATATTGTTAAAGCAGAACTTCCTTTTTTCAAATCACCTTGCAGTTTTTTAAGTTCTGCCTCATCTTTTATTCCAAACATTTTTCCCAATCTTTCTTTATCTGTAATAGCACTTGTTCTTATTATTCCTGTCTTCGGTCCTTCAAGTAGTTCTCTTGCAGCACTAAAAGGACTTCTTCCTGTTAAAGAATATGCAATAAAAGGGTCTCCAGAAGGGGTTTTTCCCACAGTAATCCCTCTCCCACTGTAAATCATATCGTTTAGATTTGAAAAATCATTAGCCATTTTTATTAATACTAATTTTCCTTTTTATTCTTTTATATGACCTAAAATATAGGTTTTATTCAGTAATTGTTTTTTTCTTATAAAACTCTTGAACAATCTTGTCAATTATTTCTTTGCTTTGCCCAATATATTCACAAGGATTTGTGATTTTTCTTAAAGTATTTTCACTTATCTTATTTGTAACTTCTGGGTCTCTTAATAGCATGTCTATAAAGGGGGTTTGTGTATTCCATGCTCTTGTGGCAAGTTCTCCAATAAGGTCGTGAGCATAACTTCTAGTCATAGGATTTAAAACCTTTTTCTTATCTGTGAGATAGGTCATAACTTGTTGAGAAGTAACAACCCCATAACTTCTCTTAACTCTTTCTACACACCTATCTTTTCTAAGGCCTATCCAATAGATAACATTTGCCAATCTTCTTATCCCATGGTCAATAAATTTAAATCCATCTTCAAAATTAATTCTTGCATTTGAGGAAGCTGCCAAGTTTCTGGCATAAGGCATTTCACAATTAATCAAGGCAGTGGTTAAATTACCTATAAGATAGTTTCTCAAAGACATTATTTGCTCTTCTGCAATTGGATTGCCATTTTTAGCATCTTTGTGAGGCATAGCAGAAGAACCTTTTTTCTTTTTTGGGTTTGTGTTTATAAAAATATTCATGTCATCACTTCTTCCCAATGCAATGTATTTTGCAATATTGTTTAAGGTTTCTCCAATTCTAGCAAGAACATAAAAAATATCTGCTTCAAATTCTAATCCAGGGAGTTGAGCAGGGGCTGTCATGTGTTTAATTCCTAATTCACCACAATAAGCTTCTTGTAATTTTATTCCATCAATTTCTAATGCAGTAGCAGAATGATGGTTGCCTGTTGCATCTGCCCATTTACCAACAATAGAGTTTTCATAAACAAATTTTAAAAATCGCAGGTCAGATTCTAACATCTCTGCATAATGAGCAAAGGTTCTTCCAGCCACTGTTGGAAGTGCATCATATAGGTGAGAAGTGTCCATGTGTTCAATATCTTTCCATTCAATTGATTTCTCAATTATTATGTCTCTTAGATTTTCTAATGAGTCTGCAACAACTTTTAGTGCTTGTTTAATCTGTAATGCTTTTGCAGACTGGGTTGTATCTGCACTTGTTCTAGCTTTGTTAATATGAGTACCAGCCTCTTTGCTTACAACTTCTTCTAAAGCTGTATTAATTGCAATAATATCATGTCTTGTTTGCGCTTCTAATTCTCTAATTCTTTCTGGATTAATATTATTTAAATTTGCTTTTTGTACTATCTCATCAGCTTCTAATGAAGAAACAAGGTCTGGATGTAGTTCACTTAGGGTTTTAACAGCTTGTGCCTGAACCTTTAAAGAATACTCAAAAGTCTTTTCAGGTCCCCAAATTTGAATCATTTCATAGGTGCCATATCTTCCTGCAGCTAAATCTTTTGGATCTAATTTAACTCCTTCTGGTTTTGAAGGTTTTGGAAGAGTATTGTTCATTTTAAGCCACTAATTCACTGAGAATTGCATTTATTCCAGAAATAACTCTGTCTTTATGAGGTTCTTTGTTTGGTTCAAATTTCTTTCCAAGCAGGTGTTGGATTCCTTCTATATATCTAATTGCGATTTGAGCTCTTTGATCATCTGTATATCCTTGATCACCTTTTGAAAAACCTCTTGCAAATTCTTTAGAATATGATTTAGGGTTAAGTTCTTGAATTTCTCCTTTTTTCAGTTTTTCAAGTTGGTCATTATAATCTTCTAAAAGCCAGAACCTAGAAGAATCCATTGTCCAGATTTCGTCTTGAGATACAATTTCACCTTTAGAATTTATTCCATGTTCTGTTTTTGTATCAACAGCTATTAGTCCTCTGTTATGCAAGAACTGTGTAATCATTCCAAAAGCAAATATAGAGGCATTTCTTACTTGATTATATTCCTCTTGAGTGCATACACCCATTTGAATTAATTGTTCTGGAGAAAGAGATTCGTCATGTTCGTCTGATTTTGTAGAGGGAGTGTCCATTACATAAGGTAACGGACCATTATTGATTAATCCTTCTGGCAATTTATGCCCACAAAACACTCTTGAGCCTTTTATATAATGTTGATAAAGAGAAGTTGAAGTAGAACTTTTAGCCATATAAGCTCTTAAAACATTTTCATAAGACATTTGTTTTAGATTTTCTGCAGCAATAACAACGGAGTTGTCTTCTAATCCAGGAACTTCAAACTGAGATGTTCCAATAACAGGTGCTAACATTTTTCTCATAAAATTATGATTTACAGCTAAAATCTGATCTTTAAATGGAATCTCTCCTCGAGTAATATCATGTGTAGAAATTCTCTGTGTTCTGACCATTATTCTTATTGGAACCCCTTCCCTTGTATTTAAAGGAGGATTTTCAAATTCAAGCATTTTTCCACTTTCTTTATCCAAGTAACTAAACCTTCCTCCAAAAATAGAATCAGAAACTTTTCCAGGTCTAACCTTATATCCCTGAAGCCTAGGAATAGCACCAGAATCTAAAATTTCCTGTGTTGATAATATTTGGTCTCCTTTTGCCATATATTCTTCTACTAATTTTCTTGCTTCTTCTGTAGTTAAGAAATCTGAATTATTTTCTTTTACATTTCCAGAACTAAATTCTAAGTCTGCTTTTTCTAAAGATTGTATTTTTTTCACTTTTTCAGCTTCAAGAATTTCTTTAATTTGTGGATTAAATCCAGAAAACATTTGCGCAATAAATCTTCCTGCATTTGCAGGTCTTATAACATAAACATTAGAGCTTCCAGGAGGATTTGTCAAACAAGATTGGTTTGGTGCATCTGGTGGGCAACTTATTACAGGTCCTAAAGCATGATAAGATAATGTTCCTGATAATGCATCTGTTCCACCTGCAATAGCAACATAGGCAATTAATCCTCTCATCTCATTATATTCTTTAATTATTTTAATAAGTGCATCAGCTTGTTTATGGGCAGAACAAATTCTAACTTGATAAGGGATGTTGTATTTTGAGAGGGATTTAGCAACTTTTTCAATATGTTCTCTATCACTATCTGACCCAGCCATAATAACCACACTTCCTTGGTTAGATGTTATAGCTTCTCTAAACTCATCTCCTATCATGCCAGATTCAAAACTTTTCTGTTTAAATGTATTTATATTCTCTAAAGATTGTTTAGAACTGTTATAAATATAATCCACAGCATTTTGAAAAATAGAAACAGCTGGTTCATAGTATTCTGGAATTTCTCTTCCTTCTCTTTTTGCCTTCTCCTTTGACAGTTGAAAATCAGGGAAGTTTCCTGTAAAAATTGCCCTTTCTGGATGGGGCATCATTCCTAATATTCTTCCTGTTTCATCACATATGCCTGCAATGTCTAATAAAGCTCCATTAGGGTTGTATGGAAATTCTCCATTTGCACTTTCCCCATTTGGTTTTATATATGAAAAAACAATTTGGTCATTTTTCTTTAATTCTTCTAATGTCTCAGAATCTGTAAAGAATTTTCCTTCACCATGAGCAACAGGACATCTTAAAGATAAAATATTTTTTGTAAAAACACATTTACTGCTATTTTGTTTAATATCAACCCACCTACATTCATATTTTGCAGAATTATTAAATG
>SDBV01002961.1_pt1 | contig 25311 bp, 18 predicted proteins | sample 2277081 | NCBI WGS metagenome assembly SDBV01 (sample SAMN10402039, study PRJNA504765) | marine sediment metagenome | isolation source: marine sediment core GS10_PC15, 223 cmbsf | place: Arctic Ocean: Southern Knipovich Ridge | collected 2010 | reverse complement strand
CGGGCGTGTTGCTTGGTTAATGGAAGAGAGAAACCCCTTACAACCTGATTCCCCGCCAGCGGGCGCGGATGGTCAGGCCCACGCGGAAGAACTGGAACTTCCACCGGGGCTTTCTTCGCGCCCTAATTCCGGGGACACAATACCTAATTTGGCGCTTTGGGGAATCTTGGCTTTCGGCCGGGTTTTCGTGGGCGGAGGACGCGGCCAACGAGATGCTCCAAGCGTTCGACGAACGTCGCGTCGCCCAGCGGTCGACCGGTGCGGGCGTGGTTGCGCAACTCACGCAACTGCTCTTCAGGCAGGGCGCTGTCGAGAAAGGCACCCCAGTCGGCCACCATCGCCAGCATCGCACCGACCTCCACCAAGCGGTCGTCGCAGGCCGACAGATGCGCCCTGGCACTGCTGAAAGGCCAGTCGGCCGCATCGGCCACCAAGCTCGCCCGCACCGGGTTGAGGTCTACGTACCGCGCGGCCGCCAGCAGATGGGGTTCGTCCATCACGAACGACGCGAACCGCCCTTGCCAGAGATAGCCACGCCATTTCTCGCGGAAGTTGATCCGTCGGGTGTAACGACGATGGGCCTCGCCGATGGCCCGCCGCAAGCCCGGCTCGGTCTGCGGCACCGCGATCAAGTGAACGTGGTTCGGCATCAGGCAATAGGCCCAAATCGCCACGCGCTGTTCACGGCACCAGTCGGCCATCAGTTCCACGTAAGCCGCGTAGTCCTCGTCGCAAAAGAAGGTCTGCTGCCGGCGGTTTCCGCGTTGAGTCACATGGTGCGGAAGTCCGGGAACGACCAATCTTGCCAGCCTAGCCGTCCCCGGAAGTTACCGAAGCCCTCCTATTTTGTCAATATCGGTATTGTGTCCCCGGAATTGACACCCGGAATTGATCAACCCTTTTCCGAAAACCGGCAAGTTGTTTCCCGGTCGCCCCTAACTGCCGCCTCCGCCGTCGCATTGTCCCATCTGAATCCGGTACTCCAACTGTGGCGATCTCTTGGCCGGGGCTCATCTGAGCCTGCGGCGCAATTGGTCGAGCAGTTGCGTGGTCAGCCGTGAGCGAGCCGCTTGGCCGGTGCCGCGAAGGCTGACCTGCCGGCTTTCGAGCCGCCCGTCGGGCAGCCTGAAGACGACCACGACGTAGCGGCCGGCGCGGTTGCCTTGGTGAGCCTGGCCCACGGCGATCGCCCATTGGCTTCCGGTAGAATCGGCCGCGGCCGAGGCCAGCAGCTCGACTCTTTTGGTGTTCGACGCGTCTTGTGGCCACTTCTGGCCGTGTACACCGAGCAGGCGGCGGAGCTTCTCTTCGGTGGGGGCCACGAAGGCTCCGGCTACTGCCCGGCGGGCGCTCCGCACGGCCGACACGGCCGTGGCACCATCTGCATTGCTCAGTCCCGCGGCCAGACTGCCGCCGCTGTGGACCTCGGCCAGGGCCAAGGTCGCGCCGCGCTCTTGCAGGAGCTTTATCACGGACTGTTCCAGGGACGTTTCATCGTCGGCATAGACGTGGTCGCCCAGGTGCTCGAGGATCTTCTGCTTGAGCTGCTCCAGCCGGGCGCGGTCCTGCGGGGTATCGCCGGGCAGCGAGAAAGTGAAGTCTACACGGCTGCCGCTGAACTGCGAGGAGAGCGTGATATCGGGCGCCAGCGGTACATGCTCCTCGAGCGTCTGGTCGATCTGGGACTGGCCGAGGCCCACGAATCGGAGCGTCAGCGAGCAGCCGGGCAGCCGCGTGCCGAATCGCCGGCTGAGATAGGGCACCAGCTCGTCGCGGACCATGGTCTGCAGTTCGCGCGGCGGACCGGGCAGGGCCACGATCACGCTGCCGGCCGTCTGAAAGACCAGTCCCACCGCCGAGCCGTTGGAGTTCTTCAGATAGGTGCCGCGAGTCGGTACCTGCGTCTGCCGGCGGAGGTTCGCCCGGATCCGGTCGGGGGTCCCGCCGAAACGGCGCGCCATCGCCTTGAGCACGTCGGGATGTTCCTTTAGCGGGATCTTGGTGAAGTCGGAGAGCGTCTCGCGGGTGATGTCGTTGTCGGTGGGGCCAAGGCCGCCGGTGACTATGATCAGCGACGCCTTGCCGGTGGCAAAGCGAAGGGCCTCCTTCAGGTCGTGCGGCTTGTCGTCCACGCAGATCGAGCCCACGCAGCGCAGGCCCAGCGGGTGGAGTGTACGGGTGAGGAAGTGAGTGTGTCCGTCCGGGTAGGCCCCCGAGAGCAGCTCGCCACCGGTGACCACGATCATGTAGTCCAGCGGCTGCCTGGAGGGGGCGGCCGGGGCATCATCGGCCGCTGCCGGGGAATCGCCGGCGGCTGCCGGTTGGAGTAAGACAGCCGGCAGCAGAAGAGGCAGCCAGCGCCAGATGGAGAAACACGATCCGCAACCGGCCTTTGGCGTTCTCTTGTCCGTCATCCCAGCCGCTCCCTTTTTCCTTTCCCAACCCCGTCCTCCCGGGCGGGGCTATTCTCCAAGAGTGCGACGTTGTTTCTTGAGAACTCCTTAACGTGACGAAGTCTCTTTCCGGATCGCCCACAGCCGGTCGAGGGTGGCGACGTAGAGCACGCCGTTGGCGGCCACCGGCGAGCTGCAGATGGCGCCGTCGAACTGGGCGGAGCCGATCACCTTCTTCCGGCGGCTGGCCGCCAAGATCCAGAAATCTCCGCGGCGGGTGCCGATGTAGACCTTTCCGTCGGCGACCAGGGTCGATCCCCATATTTCGCCCTTGGTTGTGTGGGTCCAGCAGGGCCGTCCCGTTTCGGCGTCGACGCAATGGACCTTGCCTTCGCAATCGGCCACGAAGACCAACCCGTCGTGAATCGCAGGGGTGGAGCAGCAATGGTCGTCGATCGGATAGGACCAAAGCTCTCCGGTTTGGGTGACCTCGCCGGTCTGGGTGGCGTCGATACATTTCAGCCAGGCCTTGGTCTTACCCCACCAGATGTCGCCGCCGGCGGTCACGTAGACGCGGTTCTGGTGGAATACCGGCATGCTCTTGATGTTGCTGGGGCTCACCCGGCGATTGCGTTTGTAGCGGTTCAGGTCCTCCTTCGGTGCGGTCGGATCGCAATCGAATCGCCAGACTCGTTCGAGAGTCTGTACGGATCCGGACGCCGCGGAAGGTGCAAGTGCCTTGAATGCGTAGCAGACGCCGTCGCCCCCGCCGAAGAAGACCATCGGCCGATCGCCCACGACCCCCAGCGCGGGCGAGGACCAGGTGCAGTGGAAGATCCGCGGTCCGATTGGCTCGCGGTCGCGCGCCACCAGCCGGCCGGTGGTCTTGTCCAGCACGATCAGGCTGGGTGCGTCGGGCGCGGGGATCCGCCTGTGCGTTTTGTCGACGCCGTTGCCGGTGTTGACGTAGAGGTATTGCCCATCGATAGCGATTGAGCTGTGTGCCGAGTCGTGCGGATACATTCCCACGCCGGTGCGCATGTCGAACAACCAGATGATGTCGGCGTCGATGGACGTGACCTGCACGGGCTTTTCACCGGGCAGCACCATGTGGCGACCTTCGTGGCGATAGGGCCCGTCGTTTCCGTTGGCCTGCCCCAGGACGTCCAGGCAGACCACCTCGGCCCGGTTGGTGACGACGTATACGCGGTTGCCTTGCACGGTAGCCGGAGAGCAGATGCCGGCACGGGGCCAGTCGAGATAGACGTCGCCCTGGAATTTCGGCACCACCAGTTGCCAGCAGAGTGAGCCGTCGGTTTCATCCAGGCAGAGCAGGATCCCACGGTCGCCTTGATGTCGCGGGTCGCGGGGCTCGCCGTTGTTGGCGCCGATGATCACCTTGCCCCCGGAGATCACCGGAGTGGAGTACGACTCGGTTCCCAGCGAGGCGGACCACTTCACGTTCTGGCCGGAGTCCGGGTCGAAGGTGTCGGGCAATCCCGTTTCGCCGGAGACCATGTTGCGCGTGAAGGGCTGGCCCCATTGGGGACGATCTTCGGCCCGGGCCGTGGCGGCAATCGTTGTGCAAAGCAACGCCAGCACCATTGCCAGACGCAACGGATGTGTATGGCCCGTCATGGGGAATCCTGTGAGGTGAGTAGCCGATGGTGCCCGGGGGTTCGGACTGGTGGAAGGACGCGACTCTTGGCCGCAGGGCCCCGCCGCCGGTGGCGGCGGCTTTACACACGGAATCGAAGCGTTGCGTTGCCGGCTGGTGTCTCGAATTCCCGGCCGCACGGGCGATCTTAACATGCCGCCGCTGCCCAATCAACAGGCAGCCCGGGAATTCCCGACCTGACGTTTCGCCCGCTGCTGGGTATCCTATCTGATCCGCGGCCAGATTCTGCATTCATCATTCTGCATTGATCATTCTACATTCATCATTCCATCAACTCCGGCACCTCTACCCAAGCCCGCTCCTGCCACGACTTCCGACCCAGCTCGGCCAACTGCACGCCCTTGGCGCCCTCCAGGAGGCTCCAGCGGAAGGGCGTATCCTTGACCACGTGCCTGAGAAACAGCTCCCACTGGGCCCTGAAGGCGTTGTCGTACACCGCGTTCGTCGGGAGCTTCTGCCAGTCGGCGTAAAAGTCGATCGGCTGTTGGACGTCGGGGTCCCAGACCGGCTTGGGCGTGAATGAGTCGTGCTGGACCCAACAGTCGCGCAACCCGGCCACCGCCGTACCCTCCATGCCGTCGACCTTCAGAGTGAGGATATCGTCGCGCCGGACGCGCACGCACCAAGACGAATTGAACTGCACGGGCACGCCGCTTTCGAGCTCGAAGATGGCGTAGGCCGAGTCGTCGGCCGTACAGGCGTACTCCCGGCCCTGCTCGTCCACCCGCCGCCCGACGTCGGTGGTGGCCATGGTCACCAGCGACTTGATCTCGCCGAAGAGGTTGTCGATCACGTAGCGCCAGTGGCAGAACATGTCGATCAGCAGGCTGCCCCCGTCCTCCCGGCGGTAGTTCCAGCTCGGCCGCTGGCAGGGCTGGCGGGTGCCGTCGAATACCCAGTAGCCGAAATCGCCTCGGACGGAGAGGATCTTGCCGAAGAAACCGTCGTCGATCAGCCGTTTCAGCTTCAGCAACCCCGGCAGCCAGAGCTTGTCTTGCACCACCCCGTGCTTCACGCCCGCCGCGGTGGCTTCCTTGTGAAGTGCCAGCGCGTCGGCGGCGTTGGTGGCGGTCGGCTTCTCGGCATAGATGTGCTTGCCGGCCGCGATCGCCTTGCGGACGTTCGCCACCCGCAGGCTGGTTGCCAGTGCATCGAAGTAGACCGCATAATCGTCGTCGCCCAGGACGGCGTCCAGATCGGTGCTGAACTTCTCCACTGCGTATTGCTCGGAGAGGGCCTTGAGCTTGTCGGGGTTGCGTCCCAGCAGGATCGGCTGGGGCACGATAACCTCGTCCGGGCCGATCTTCAGCCCACCCTCGTTCCGGATCGCCAGCACCGATCGCACCAGGTGCTGATTGGTGCCCATTCGCCCGGTCACCCCGTTCATGATGATGCCGACCGTATGCACTTTCATTCTCATCTCCTTCGGAACCCGGCTGCCGGCCTTCCTCAAGTGTGTTTGAAGTACGCGTCCTTGATCTTCTCCAGAAACTCCCCCTGGTCCATCGCCCAGTAGCGGTTGGAAAAGATCTCGACCTCGACGAAGCCGTCGAAACCGTTCTGCTGGACCCAACCGCGGATCCCGCGCACGTCGATGCAGCCCTCGCCCATCAGCCCGCGGTCGTTGAGCATGTCCCCGGTCGGCGTGCGCCAGTCGCAGACGTGCAACGCGAAGATCCGCCCGCAGCGGCCGCTGCGGCGGATCTCGGCTTCCAGCTCCGGGTCCCACCAGAGATGGTAGACGTCTACCACCACGCCCACCAGCGGGGAGTCGATCCGGTCGCAAACATCGTTGGCCTGGCGGAGCGTGTTGATGGCCGAGCGGCTGTCGGCGTACATCGGGTGCAGCGGCTCGATGCCGAGCCTGACGTTGGCCTGTCTGGCCCGGTCGAGCACCGCGGCGATCCCCTCGGAGATCTGCCGGCGCGATTCCGCCAGCGGCTGCCCCGGCACCGCACCGCAGACCAGCACCACCAGCGGTGCCCCCAGGGCCTGGGCCTCGTCGATGGCCCTGAGGTTATCGTCGATCGCGCGGCGGCGTGCGGCGGCGTCGGGGGCCGGAAAGAAGCCGCCGCGGCAGAGCGAGACGATCTGAATGCCCGCCGTCCGCACCGACCGGCCTACCTTGGCAGCGTCCCGGCCTTCCAGCCACTGCCGCCAGACGGTGATCCCCTTCACGCCCGCCGCCGCGTAGCGATCAGTGGCCTCCTCGATCGACCAGGGTTTGGTAGTGATCGTATGGACGCAGAGCCGGGAGAAGTCGGTCAGCGGTTGCGGGGGCATGGCCGGATAATCCTGGAGGGTTAATACAACCCCCCTTGCGCCGCGGGAGGCCGGGAAAGGGGCTATTCTACCGTCGGCGCGGCTGCCTGCAAATCCGCCCCCGGGCCGCTCGGACCATGGACTAATCGCGCCGCGCGTGTATATTTGGCTTCCAGCGTCTCTGTCAGGCCTTCAAGCCCACCCAGTCCTCAAAAGGAGCCCGTAGCATGCCAGTACCAGGGACCATGGGAAAGATCCTGATGGTGGATCTCAACACGCAACAGACCTCGGTGGAAACACCCAGCGACGACCTCTACCGGACATACCTGGGGGGCTACGGCCTGGGGGCCTATTACCTGTTCAAGCTCCAGAAGGCCGGCGTCGACCCGCTGGGGCCGGAAAACCACCTGGGCTTTTTCACCGGGCTGCTGACCGGCACGGCCGGGATTACGGCCAACCGCTACGTGGTGGTGGCCAAGAGCCCCAAGACGGGAACCTTCGGCGACGCAAATTCCGGCGGCAGTTTCGGCCCGGCCATGAAGGCCGCCGGGTTCGACGCCGTGATCGTCAAAGGCACCAGCCCAAAGCCCGTCTACCTGCTCCTGCAAGACGGCCAGGCCCAATTGCTGCCCGCCGACGACTGGTGGGGGCTCGACTCGCACCAGGTGGAAGACAAGACCCAGCAGCTCTACGGCCCCAAGGCCCGATCGGCCTGCATCGGTCCGGCCGGCGAGCGAAGGAGCCTGCTCTCCTGCATCATCAACGACAAGGGCCGGGCGGCCGGACGCAGCGGCCTGGGGGCCGTGATGGGATCCAAGAGGCTCAAGGCCGTGGTCGCCGTGGGCGACGCCAAGGTCGGCATGGCCGACCCCGAAGGCATGAAACAGGCCATGAAGCAACACCGCGATTTCATGAAACAGCAGGGCTTCTACGAGGTGCTGCACAAGTACGGCACCGCCGGCATCACCGCCGCCGCCGGTGGCAGCGGAGACACGCCCATCAAGAACTGGGCCGGCACACCTGAGGACTTCCCCACCGTGGGCAAGATCAGCGACGACGCAGTGATTGCCATGCAGCGGAAGAAATACGGCTGCTGGCAGTGTCCGATCGCATGCGGAGGGCTCACCACCGTCAAAGACGGGCCGTACGCCTCCGATACCCACAAGCCCGAGTACGAGACCCTGGGCTGCTTCGGCACGATGTGCCTAAACGACAACGTCGAGTCGATCAACCTCTGCAACGAGCTCTGTAACCGCTACGGCCTGGATACGATCAGCACCGGCTGCACCGTTGCGTTTGCCATCGAGTGTTACGAGAATGGGCTGATCACCGCCCAGGACACCGGCGGAGTGGAGCTTACCTGGGGCAACCACGCGGCGATTGCCCAGATCACCCGGCAAATCGCCCAGGGCAGCGGATTCGGCGGCAAGGTCCTGGCCGACGGAATGAAGGTGGCGGCCGAACGGATCGGCAACGGCGCCCAGCAGTACGCCGTCCACGTGCAGGGCGAAGAGGTGCCCATGCACGATCCCCGCCTCAACCCCGGACTCGCCACCAGCTACAAGATGGACGCCACACCCGGCCGACATACCCAGATGAGCGCGTGGACCGTCGAAGGCGAGTTCGCCCCGCCGGGCCTGATCGACGAGAAGATCGAGCGGTACACCTACACGGGCAAGGGCAACGTCCACCGGGTTGTAAGCGCCCACCACCACGTCTACAGCGCCGCCGGGATGTGCATGTTCGCCTGGTGCAATCTCAAGGTGGAGGCCGTGACCGATTCGCTCAACTATACCACCGGCGAGAACTACACGCTCCAGGATTTGCTGCAGATGGGCGACCGGATCGCCGCGTTGCGGATGGCCTTCAATATCCGCGAAGGCGTGCGGAACATCGACTTCAAGCTCCCCGGCCGAATGACCGGCTCACCGCCCCTGCAAGCGGGCCCCCTCGAAGGCGTTGCCGTCGACGTCGACACCCAGGTTAGCGAATACCTCGAAGCGATGGGCTGGGACACCAAGACCGGCGTGCCCACCAAGGAAACCCTGCTGGAGCTGGGACTGGACTTCGTCGCGACGGAACTGCATCCGTAATGAATGGAAAGAGAACCGTTTATTGCCCCTCAGAAAGCTAATGTCCACATCGTTTAGCCGTCGCCGGTACGGCGACGGGGGCGTCTTGGAGGGCCGACGTACCGTCGGCCGCTAAACGGCATGTCGCATTACCTTTCTGAGCATCAATAGCCCGGGCGGCCACGGCGGGCAGTACGCCGCGTGGATGCGGCGGCTAAACTCGCGGTCGCTGTGCAAGTGTTCTCATGCTCCACTTGTCTTTCGCGACCGCACTTTCTCCTTGATCCGCTGGATGTGCCCTCGGCCCAGGGCCTTTACCTCGCAGCCGAGCTCGAAGTACTCGCGGATCGTCTCGTCGGAGAGGATACCGAAACAGTCGATCACCGCCAGCGGACCGCCGGCCCAGCGCACGACCTGGGCCGGGTCGAGATTCAGGTACGGTTCGTGCGGCACGGCAAGAATCACCGCCTCGGCGCCCTTCAGTGCCGTCGGCAGATCCTCCTGGAGGCGGATGTCTGCCAGATGGTCCTGGTTGCGGAAGAATCTCGACCACGAATGACCCGGGGCCGGATACACGTCCTGCTTTTCCAACTCGTACCAGTGGTCTAGGTAGGGATCGTGCGCCCGCATCTCGGCCCCCATCTCGGTCAGCTTTCGCAGGACCATCTCGGAACCGCTGTATCGGGTGTCGCCCACGTCCTGGCGGTAGCTGGCACCGCACAGCAGCACGTCGGCCCCGGCGATGTAACGTCCCATGTTCCGCAACGCATCGCGGGTCAGCTCGGCCACGTGCAGCGCGCGGGTATCGTTGATGTCGATCGCCGTGGGGCTGATCTTGAACACGCTGTCGCCGTCCTCGAAGCCGAGAATGTGCTTGTAGGCCCAGTAACCCAGCGCGGCGTCCTTGGGCAGACAGTAACCGCCGATGCCCGGGCCGGGGAAGATGATGTTGCTGTGCGTGGGCCGGACCTTGATCGCCTCGACCACCTTGATCAGGTCCACGCCGTTGCGCTCCGCGAACAGGCTCCACTCGTTCAAGAAGGCCAGGATCGTTGCCCGGTAGGAGTTCTCCACGATCTTGGTGGTCTCCGACTCGATCGGCCGATCCATCACCGTCAAGGGAAACTGCTGCGTGTTGAGCACCTCGTGGAGGAACTTCTCCACGCGACGGCGGGCCTCCTCATCGCAGCCGGAACAGACCCGCCAGAAGTCGCGAATCGACGAGACGTACTGCTTGCCGGGCATCACCCGCTCGAAGCTGTGTGCCAACAGCGGCTCGCTCCGGATTCCCCGGGCGGCGAATGCCTTTCGCATGATGGGCCAGGCCACAAACTCGGTCGTCCCCGGAGCAACCGTGGTTTCGATCAGCGTGAGGCACCCCGGCGCGACCTTCTGGCCGATGGTCCGCATGGTCGCCTCCAACGCGGTCATCTCCGCCTCGCCCGTGCGCATGTTGCCCAACTCGTGCTTGGTATAGTCGCACTGCACGTCGACCACCACGCAGTCGGCCAGCGAGAGACACTGGTTGTTGTAGGTCGCCGTCAGCGTTTTCTTGTCGTTAACACAACGGGCGATCATGGGGTCAACCTCGGGGTCCTCGGCCTTCACCGGCGAGAGGCCGCGGTTCAGCAGCGGGATCTTCCAGTAGCTCCGCGTGCTGGGGCGCTGGCAGCCAATCACGAATTTGCTCGGCTTGCCCGTCTTCTTGTCCACCGTATCGGCGATGATCGCGGCCATCACCGCCCCCACAAAACCCACTCCGATTACCACCACGATCTCCTGGTCCACTTTTCGCGCTTTTTCCACCAGCTTCTCCACTCGCGCCATCTCTGCTGCGTACTCGGCCTGTTCAGGAATCGCAAACTTCTCCCCCGACGGGCTGACAGAGTATGCTGACACGATCTCTCTCCTGTAGACTGCACGTTCTAGAAAGGGACTGCCCGACTCTCGCTGCGCGAAAATCCGAATACTCCCCAAGTTGCCCGCCTTAGAACCCGCGTCACAATAAGTTGACGAAATCGAATCTCTGTAGGAGGCGACTCCAGTCGCCGATTTGCCGGAAAACGGGGCCTCAATCGGCGACAGGAGTCGCCTCCTACAATGACCAAAATCGTCAAGTTGTTTTGACGCGGGTCCTTACGACTCTAAGCGGCTGGCCCGAAACAACCTTGGAGTTCGTCCACAGCGTCGGGGCAGGTGCTCCGCCCAATCGCATAGGATGATGCACCGGCCCTGCAAACTATAGCATAGGAGGGGGCACCCTGCCCCCGAAAACTCGTTCTTCGACAGCCGCCAAAGTTACGTCCGACAGGAGATCCTGTCAACGTCAACCCTACTCGGCCCGAATCACCAACTTCCCAGGACTCCCCGCTGCGGCGTAGATTGCGGCGACCTTTTCGAGTTTCCCCCGGGCAGTACCCCGGACCGTCAGCGGGCGCGGGGCAAGCATCCCCAGCACGTCGGGGACATCGCAGACCCTCAGCACGTTGAGAAACTGGGGGCCGGCGTCCTGCATGTGGCTCAGCGGCGGTTCCTGCAGGATCACCCCGTCAATCTCCGATTCCCACAAGGCCGCATAGGCCGCCAACACGCCGGCGGCGCCCTCGCCCACGATGTAGATGGGAACCTTGCCCTCGTGCTTGGCCCGAAGATAGCGGGCCGCCGCAATGATGTCCCAGACCCGGCCCGTATCCACGGTGCGGCCCAGCAGGACGTGGCAGCGCTCGACGTAGTTGGGCGGGTCCTTCTGCGTCCAACGCGTCCCGCCCACACCGCGGGGCTCGCAGACGTACATCTGGTCGCCAACCTCGTCAGCGCCGCGGATGAACTCGGTGACTGGAACCTTGGAAGCGGGGTTGCGTACCACCAGCAGCACGCGCTTGACCTCAGTGGTCGGCTTGAACGTGGAAACCCGGCGGAGGCGGACTTCAATGCCCGCCTCCGTCTCCAACCGGGCGCGATCGGGCCCGTTCTGCCCGAGCAACTTCCCCGGCCGAACCCGCTCGGGAAAGTAGCCGAACGTGACCCGGCGAAGTTCGCCCCGCAACTTTGCCTTCCACCGGGCAAACCCGCCCTCCTCCGGCGGCTCGGCCTTGGCCATCGGCACGAAATGCCGGTCGATGGTAGTGTTCAGCTCATCCTTGGGGATATCCGAATCCTGGCGGAACACGCGAAGCCTCTCCAGTGGGATCGGATACTGCCGGTCGTTGCCGGAGCCGGTGACCAAGTCTACCTCGCTGTCGGCCACGAGGCGCGGGTCGCCCTTCAGATGCGTGTTGATAAAGCGATACGCCGACTGGCGGATGTCCTGGCGATAGGCATGGCCGCCGATGCTCACCACGGCGTCGACCATCTCGCCCGCCCCGTACAGGCTGTAGACCCGCTCCAGCCGGTTGATCATCCGATCGTTGGCGTCCATGGGAAAGATCTGGTCCGCGTCGCTGTTGACCAGCAGCAGCGGGCGCGGGACCACCAGGGCGGCGATCCGGGTCCAAGGCCACCGGAAGGTATTGTACAGAAACATGCAGTCGCAGTGGCCGTTGATCACGCGGTTCGTAACGTACGACGGCAGGTCGGCCATGCCGCTGACCGGCACGGCCACCTTGGCCCGCCGGTCGGCGGCCGCAATCCAAAACGTGGCCGCCCCCCCGCCGCTGATTCCGGTCACTGCAATCCGCCCGGGGTCAACGTCCCGCCGCCCGCTGAGATAATCGATGCCCCGGATCCCGTTCAAACACTCCACGCCCGCGGGCGTGTAGCCGCGGGAGTGCCACCACCAGCGTCCCTCGCGATAGGTGCCGTGATGAGTGGCCCCGATCTCGCCCAACTGCAAGGTATCGATCACCAGGCAGATGTATCCGTGCCGGGCGAACCAGATCCCGTGCGACTGGAAGGCGGTCTTGTTCCCGTTTCGGCCCCGGCCCGAGTGTCCGCAAACGTACAGCACGGCCGGCAGACGCTCCCCCTCTTTGACTCTCCCCGGGCGGTAGAGATTGCCCGTTACGTACAGCCCCGGCCGGCTCTGATAATGCAACATCTCCACCAAATAGCCGTCGCCCTCCAGCCTACCGGTAACCGCGGCCTCAAGCGGCGACTTCGGCGGCATCGGCCGCAGCCCCAGCATGTGGAAGTACTCGTCCTCGTATCGCGAGCGGAGCTCCTCCCAGTCCTCGACCGATTTCACCTCCCGCAAGAAGGAACCGTGAATCTTCTCGGCCTCCCGGCCCAGATATCGCTGAATCATCTCGTCGCCGGGCTGGCCACGATCGGGCGGGCCGTATTCTTGGCCTTCTGCCAGGCAGCCCACCAGCCATGCCGTCAAGAGTGTGAACGGCAACACGTGCCTTAATCGCATGATTCCACCTCCTGGTTTCAGTGCTCGATTGTCCGGGTCAGAGTAGCACAACGGGCCGTGCCTACGCAAGTTTCACGGTCTGAGGATCACCTTCATCAGCCCCTCCTTCCCCTGGCGAAGCCGCTGGAACCACTCCGCGCCCTCGGCCAACGCAGCCACCGCGCTGGTCAGCGCATCGACGTTGATCGTGCCACGGGCGATCATCTCCAGGCAGGCGGGATACTCGCCGCGGGAAGCGCAGCAGCCGTAGAGCGTCAGCTCGCGGGTGACCACCGCCTGCAAGGGCAGCTCGACTTGCGGTGTGAGGTTGCCCACCAAGGCCACGCTGCCCCCTTTGCGGACAGATCCGATGGCGGCCGCCACCGTGGGCACCAGGCCCGCGGCCTCCAGCGCCAGATCGGCCCCGCGGCCGCCGGTCCGCCGAAGCACTTCCGCCGCCACGTCGGTGTCCACGGCCGAGAGTGCCTCGTCGGCGCCCAATCGGCAGGCCAATTCCAGCCGGCGCGGGTCGACGTCCACGGCGATCATCCGCCCGCACCCGGCCGCCCGCAGCACCTGCACGGCCAACAGCCCGATCGTCCCGGTTCCCACCACGACCACGCAGTCGTTCAGCCCCATCGACACCCGCCCCACGGCGTGTACGGCAATCGAAACGGGCTCGACCATGGCGGCACGCTCGAAGGAAAGCCCCTCGGGCAGCCGATACACGATGTGCTGCGGCACGGCGACGTACTCGGCGAAGGCACCTTGTTGACGGAACTCGTCGCAGGAAACGCCCAATACCCGGCGATGATCGCAAAGGTTGATCGCGCCACGCCGGCAGTACCCGCAGCGGCCGCAATAGATGGTCGAATCGAACGTCACCCGATCACCCACTTTCCAGTCGGTCACGCCCTGGCCCAAGTCGACGACCACACCGGAGGCCTCGTGGCCCATGATGATCGGCGGGATGCGTCGGCCGCTGCTGCCGTCCATGCCGTGGACGTCGCTGCCACAGATGCCGCAGGCCTTCACCTCGACCAACACGTCGTCCGCCCCGACCTGCGGCGGCGGCACGTCCTGGAACTCGAAATGGTTGTACTGGGTAAGCACCAGTGCTTTCACGGCGCGTTGCTCCTGCGTGGAGGGAAATCGGGAGGTTTCAGTCTAAATCAGACCACCCGATAGGGGAAGCCGTTCGCCGAAAAGGGGACAGGTCCAATTTGTGCTAAGGGCCCGCGCACGAATATGTTGTTCATTTTCCGAGTCTGTGGGAGGCGACTCCAGTCGCCGATGGGGTCATGCTTCGCGGCAAATCGGCGACTGGAGTCGCCTTCTACAATGGGGTCCACTTGGTCAAGTTATTTCCGGGGCAAATTGGACCTGTCCCCGTTTCGGCTGCCCAGGGGAAGCCGGGACGGCGAGGCTCGCTGCCGAGAATTGGCCTACAAGCATTTTCCGCGACAGAAACACATTGGGAAATTCGCCGACATAATGCCGGTTGACATAAGCTTTGCTTATGATAAGATACCCTTGTGAACATCCAAACGTTGCGCATCTTCTGCGACGTCGTCCAGCACCAGAGCTTCTCGCGCGGAGCCGCGGTCAACGACGTCAGCCAGTCGGCGGCTACCCAGTCGGTGCACCGCCTGGAACGCCACTTTGGCGTCCAACTGGTCGATCGCGGCAAGCGCCCCTTCGTGCTGACCCCCGAGGGCCGGGCCTGTTACGAGGGCTTTCGCGAGGTCCTCGAGTCGTACGACACGGCGGAAGCCCGGGTCCGCTCGCTGCGGAAGGAGATCAGCGGGACGGTTCGCGTGGCGGCCATCTATTCGGTGGGGCTGCACGAGATGAGCCGCAGCATGCAGGACTTCATGCGCCGATATCCCAAGGCCAAGGTCCGACTGGGATTCCTGCACCCGAACAAGGTGCACGACGCCGTGCTCAACGCCGAAGTGGACCTCGGCATTATCTCCTACCCGATCGCCTCGCCAGATCTGGGCGTGATCCCCCTGCGATCCGAGCAGATGGTCCTGGTTTGCAACCCCAAACACAAGCTCGCGTCCCAAACGGCCGTCACTGCCGAACACCTCGAGGGCGAAGACTTCATCGGTTTCGATCGGGACTTGAGTATCCGCAAGGAGATCGACCGCTATCTGCGCCAGCGCTCGGTACATGTACGGATGGCGATGGAGTTTGACAACATCGAGACGATCAAACAGGCCGTGGAAATCGGGGCCGGCGTGAGTATCCTGCCGGGCCCCACCGTCCGCAAGGAAAGCGCCGCCGGCTCGCTGGTGGCCATCCGATTGATCACACCCGAGTTGCGCCGTCCGCTGGGTATTATTCATCGTCAACGCAAGGTCTTCACCCCCACCGTCAGCAAGTTCGTCGAGCTGCTCGAAGAGTTGCAGGAGCCTCGTCAAAGGAGTAGCAATGCGTGAGGCCGAGGTCCCCGTCACCTTCCAGCCGTCGGGCGAAACCGTCTACGTGCTCCAGGGAACCGGCCTGCTCGAGGCCGCCGCCGGCGCCGGGATCGCCCTGGATCAGCCCTGCGGCGGCCTGGGCAAGTGCGGAAAATGCCGCCTGATCGTCTCCAGCGGGGCCTGCCAACCCAGTCCGGCCGAACTGGACGTCCTCTCGGCAGATGAACTCACCGCGGGATTCCGCCTGGCGTGCCAGTCGTCCGTCTGCGGGCCGGCCACTGTCGAGGTGCCGGCAACCTCGCTGCCGGCCGCCCAGCAGAAGATCCTGGCCCGATCGGCCGACACTCCCCTGGCGATCGTCGATCCGGTGGTTCGCAAACGGTACGTTGAACTCCCGCCGCCCGCCAATCTGCCGGGGGCACACCGAGCCGACGACGACCCGGATCTGCTGCGGCTGAAAAAGGCCGTAGGCCCCTTCGAGATCGGCCTGGAGATGTTGCGCCAGATCCCCGCCCGACTGCGCCAGACGGAGTTCCGCGGCACCGCCGTGCTGGCCGGCCGCCGGCTGATCGATTTCGAGCCGCAGAACACCCAGGCGGAGAACTTCGCGGTGGCCACCGACGTCGGCACCACCACCCTGGTGGCCGTCTTGCTCGATTTGAACACCGCGAGCCAACTGGCCGTGACCTCCCGGCTGAACCCGCAGACCCGATTCGGCGACGATGTGCTCTCGCGCATCCTCCACGTCCGCCAGACGTCCGACGGCCTGCACCAGCTCCACCAGGCGATCATCGCCGCCGTCGACGAGATGATCGGCGAATTGGTCGACCAGGCGGGAATCGCCCGGGAGCGGATCTATGAGTTGACCTTCTCGGGCAATACCACCATGCAGCAGTTGCTCTGCGGTGTCGACCCGAGCTGGCTGGGCGAGGTGCCCTTCGTGCCGGCCGCCGGCCGGGGACCCGTGATGCAAGCGACCGAGCTGGGGCTGCACGTCCACCCCCGAGCCGGGGCCTGCGTGTTGCCGGTGATCGGTGGATTTGTCGGCGGCGATACCGTCTCCGGAATCCTGGCCACCTCCCTGGCCGACGCCCAAGGCCCCACGTTGCTGGTCGACATCGGCACCAACGGCGAGATCGCATTGTTTGCCGACGGGCAACTTCGGGCCGCGTCCACGGCCGCCGGGCCCGCCTTCGAGGGCGCCCGAATCTCCCGGGGAATGCGAGCCAGCCCCGGAGCGATCGAAAAAGTAGTCGTCGACGGCCGGCTGCGGACCAACGTGATCGGAGACGTCCCCCCGGTGGGCCTCTGCGGATCGGCGTTGATCGACCTGGCCGCCGAGCTGCTGCGACACGGCATGCTCACGCCCGCAGGCCGGCTGCTGGCCCCCGATGAGCTACCCCGCGGCCTGCTGCCCGACCTGGCCCACAGATCGGTGGAGCAGGACGGCCAGACGGCCTTTCTGCTGGCGCCGAAATCAGAGACCGGCAACGGCCAGCCGATCCTGCTCACCCAGCGCGACGTCCGCGAACTGCAACTGGCCACCGGGGCCATCCGGGCGGGCATCGCGATCCTCCTGCAGCGGGCCGGACTGAAACCGGAGGACCTGGAGGAGGTACTGATCGCCGGCGGCTTCGGTAACTTCATCCGCCGCAGCAACGCCCAGCAGATCGGCCTGCTGCCCTGGCAGATCGAGCGCCGGCGGCTCCGCTTTCAGGGAAACACCTCCTTGGCTGGCGCCCGGATGATCGCGCTGTCGCAACAGGCCAGAACCACCGCCGAAGATCTCGCACGTCGCACCGAGCACGTCGATCTATCGCGCCATCCCAATTTCCAAGAGGCCTTCACCGAGGCGATGATCTTTCCCCAACTCGGGCAAGCGTAGCAAACCTTCAAGCCGCCCGCCCATTCGGTGGGTATCTTCATATCCCACCGATGGGAGGCCAAGACTAGTGTCCGCCACAGCCGGCGCATCCGCCGCCGCGGGCGACGTTGGGATTCTCGATCGCAAAGCCCCGACCCGTGGGACCGTCCTGGAAGTCGATCTTCGTCCCGTCCAGGTGCAGGGCCATCTTCTTCCGGGTGACCAGGGCCACACCGTGGTGCTCGTATCGGGCGTCGATCTGCGGGTCGAAGTCGTTCTGAAATCCGAGGGTGTACTGCAAGCCGGCGCATCCGCCGCCGCTCACACTCATCCGCAATACCGTACCCTCTTCTACCTGCTGTCCTTCCATCACCCGCTTGATTTCTTTAGCGGCCGTTTCGGTCAACGTAATTGCCATGAGTGGCTGATCTCCTCTGGCCAGAATTTCGATTGCAACGTGCCGCACGCCCCCAGCGGGGCGCCGAGGCCGCTTACAGTCAAGTGTACCCGGCCGGTCAAGCAAAGCCAAGTCGCCCGATGGAACCGACCTACCAATTTCAGGTGGAATTGCCCCCGTCGAGCGTACGGCCAGTCGACTCTCCGGTCAGAACACTTATCCGCCCTTGCCCGGCTGACGTGTGCCACGGCCGTGTCGGCCGTGCAGGTTTTCTGCTGCTACCGGGCACGGCCGACACGGCCGTGGCACACCGCCGAGAGCGGCACCGACCGCTAGGGGCCGTACCGGCGGCTGCTAAACGGCCCGTCGGGGACTGCACAAGGACTTACAAAACGAACATCTAGCCCAGGCTGCTCATCTGCCGCAGCCGGGTGACCGCCTCGCCTATGGCCCCAATCGCAAACTCTACCTCCTCACTCGTATTAAAACGGCCCAGCCCGAAGCGGACACCACCGCGGACCAGCTCCTGGTCCATGCCCAGGGCCCGGAGCACGTGACTCGGCTCCGGGTCGGCCGAGGAACACGCGCTGCCGGAACTCAGTGCCAGGTCCTTGACGTTCATCAGCAGCGCCTCCCCGTCGACCAGGGCAAAGCTCAGGTTCAAATTGCCCGGCAAACGCAACCCCGCCGGTCCCAGCGCCGGGCCGTTGAGCGTCACATCGGCCAGCGCGGCGGAGAGCCCCCCGTAAAGCCGATCCCGCAGGCCACGGAGCCGTTGCTGCTGGTCCGACATCCCCTCCAGGCAGAGTTCCACCGCCCGGGCGAACCCCACGATCCCCGGCACGTTGAGTGTCCCGCTTCGCAGTCCGCCTTCCTGTCCGCCGCCGTCGATGATCGGCTCCAGCCGCACGTGCGGCGCCCGGCGCCGGACGTAGAGTGCGCCCACGCCCTTTGGGCCGTAGATCTTGTGGGCGGAGAAGCTCATCAGGTCCACCTGCAACCGGTCGACGTCGACCGGAATCTTGCCGACCGCCTGGGTGGCGTCGGTGTGCAACAACACACCTCGCTCTTTGCAGATCTGTCCGATCTCCTCCAAGGGTTGAATCGCCCCGATCTCGTTGTTGACCAGCATCACCGAGACCAGCACGGTATCGTCGCGTATCGCCTCGGCAACCTGCCGGGGTAGAATCAGCCCTGCCCGCTCGTCCGGCGCCCGGATCACCGGCAACAACGTGACCTGGCGGCCGCCGCGCTCCAGCCGCTCGAGCGGATCGAGCACCGACGGGTGCTCGGTACAGACACTCAGCAGGTGATTTCCCTTTCGGCCGTACTTCTCGGCCACGCCGCAGACGGCCAGATTGTTGCTTTCGGTGGCCCCGCTGGTGAACACGATCTCCTTGGCCCGCGCGCCGACGGCCTCGGCGATGGTCTGCCTGGCGGCCTCGACCGCCTCCTTGGCCGCCCAGCCGAACTGGTGGCCGCTGCTGCCGGCGTTGCCGAACGTCTGGCCGAAATAGGGCAAGATCGCCTCCACCACCCGCGGATCGACCCGAGTGGTGGCCTGGTTGTCCATGTAGATCGGCAGTTGGGCCACGGTTTCCACCTTCAGGGCGGGAAAGGGAGATCATTCCCTTTCCTCGAACAGGGCCCTCATGCAGATCTCCGACCAGCTCTCGAAGCCCGTCATGTCCGCCAGGATCTCTTCGACCGGCCGGAATCCGCTCTGGATAATCTCGGTTTCGCGAGGCCGGACGGCGGGTCGCTCGACGTCGAAGATGTAAACCACGCCCAGGTGGACACTGCCCACCTCGGTACGGTCGTCGTTGATCATCCCCACGCAGCGGCTGGTCCCCGGGGTGTCGATCCGGACTTCTTCCTCCAATTCGCGGCGCATCCCTACCTCGTAGGGATCCCCGTCGCCGTCGGAGCCGGCGTCGACCGCCGAGATGTGCCCCCCGATGCCCACGCTGTGCTTGCGATGCAGCCGTCCTTCGCCCTGGCCGGTGCCGCGGGTGTATTGGAAGACGGTCTGGCGTCCCTGGTCGTCGGTGTGGCGGAAGATAACGTAGGGAATCAGTTGCTTGAAGTCGGGATCCAGCTCGACCTCGCGGCGAGGGCGGTAGCTGGTATGCTCCGGGCTGAGCAGTTGCGGAAGGTAACGGTCCACCTCGCCGCTGAACCCTTGAAAATACCCCAGCCGGCGAAACAGCTCGGCCGGAACCACCAACACGCGTTCGGTCTCGACATCGGACACAACAGAATCCTCTGAGTTGGCACCTTAGGACCGACCGAAGAACAACTCCCAGAGAGTATTCATCACGCTCCGCGTGATGAATCCAAAGGCACCGGTTTTCTCCGCGTTGCGGGGGCCCCAGCACAAGTATATGAAGTCCCGCCCGGATTGGCGAGCCACCCATCCGGCTGCGCTGCTGGATGCCGGGCCGTTGGAGGGAGGGACGCAGCCCCGCCTTGGCCACGCGAGACCTGGGCCAGCCCCCCATGGCACCCACCATCTTGGCTTTCTGCCGGATCATTGAATCTCAAACGATCAACATCGCGTCTCCGTAACTGTAGAAACGGTACTCTTCGCGGACCGCCTCTTCGTATGCCCGGCCGATCAACTCATCCCCGCCGAACGTCCGCACCAGTACCAACAGCGTGGTGCGCGGAAGGTGGAAATTGGTCAACAGGGCGTCCACACAGCGAAACTCGTAGGGCGGCCGGATGAACAGATCAGTGCAGCCGGAAAACGATTCCAGCGTGCCTCCGGCGGCGGCCGTCTCCAACAACCGCACGGACGTGGTTCCCACCGCAACCACCCTCCCCCCTCGCTCTCGGCAAGCCGTAACCTGCTCCACGCACTCCCGCGTAATGCTTCCCCATTCGCTATGCATACGGTGCTCGGCAAGCGACTCCGTGGTGATTGGGCGGAACGTTCCCGGCCCCACGTGCAGCGTCAGCCGAGCCAGCTTCACGCCTTGACTCTCCAGGCGGTTCAACAGCGGCTGGGTAAAGTGCAACCCTGCGGTCGGCGCGGCCACGGCCCCCGGCTCTCGGGCATACACGGTCTGATACTGCTGGCGGTCGGCCTCTACCATCTCGCCTTTGCGGATGTAGGGCGGCAGCGGCACACGGCCCACCCGCTCGAGCAACTCCAGCGCCTCCCCGGCCGGACACGGCCGCGCGATCCAAGTGCCGTCCGGCTGTTTACTGCCCAACTGAAGTCGCGTGTCGTCTTGTCCGGCCACGTTCACCAGAATGATCGTTTCGCCGGGGACGAGCTTCCCCCGGGTCTTGCACATCAGCCGCCAGAGCCCCCGGGCGTCGGCCTCAAGGAACAACCCCTCCCAGCGGCCTCCCGTCCGGGTCCGATAGCCCACCAGCCGGGCCGCGACCACACGGGTATCGTTGACGACCAGACAATCACCGGGCCCGAGCAACTCGGGCAAGTCGCGGATGTGGCTGTTTTCCAACGAGTTACGTGCCCGATCCACGACCAGCAACCGCGCGTCGCTCCGGCAGGGTGCCGGAGACTGGGCGATCAAATGCGCGGGAAGGTCGTAATCGTATTGGGTGAGTTCGTCCATCGTTTATTGCCGGATCTGCTATCAAACCACGACCAGCCGTCCCGTCAATAATAATACCTGCAAAATGCCGGCGGCCCTCTCAGCAGAAGTTCTACCGCCTGCCACCTGAGCTTTACTATCCCCGAAAAAACGAGTATAAGCCCCCCGGCCCCAAAAACGGGACAGGTCTGATTTCCCGTAACGGCCCCCAGTGCGCTTCGCACAAATTGGACGTGATCCCCTCTTCGGCGGGGAGAAATATCATCGGCAGCAGTGCAATCGCCGTACAGATGCGGAACCATGCAAAAACTCGGCATCGGCCTGTGCATTACGGATCTGCAGCTCGGCGGTGCCGAGCGGTGCCTGCTCCAACTGGCCACCCGCCTCGATCGCAAACGGTTCTGCCCCGTAGTTTACGCGCTGGAACCCCCACCCGAGTCGGAACAGGGCTCGTGCTTGCCGGCACTCGAGGCGGCCGGCATCGAAGTCCATTGTCTCGGCGCCCGGGCAATCTGGGGAATCCCCAGGGTCGTGCGCGAGTTGACACGTCTGCTGGCCGCCCAGCGTCCCCGGATCGTACAGACCTTCCTGTTTCACGCCAATATCGCCGGCCGGATCGCCGCCCGTCGGGCTGGTGTGGACGCGGTGGTCTCGGGAATCCGCGTGGCCGAGCCCCACAGGCGCTGGCGGCTCTGGGCAGATCGGCTGACCGACCGGCTGGTCGACCGGCACGTCTGCGTCAGTCGATCCGTGGCCCAATTCGCCGAGGAGAAGGCACGGTTGCCCGCAGAAAAACTGGTGGTCATTCCCAACGGCGTGGACCTCCAGCGTTTTCCGGCCCAACGACCTGCCGATCTGCGCGAGTTCGGCATCCGGCCGGGCCGTCGGGTGGTGAGTTGCGTGGGGCGGCTCGACCGGCAGAAGGGCCTGCCGGGGCTGATCCGTTCGGCCCCGGCCTGGCTGGAACGGTTGCCCGGCACGGAGCTGCTGTTGGTTGGCGAAGGCCCGCTCAGAGGCAAACTTCACACGATCTGCCGCCGGAGCGGGATCTCCCAGCGAGTCCACTTCGCCGGCTGGCGGGACGATGTGCCGGAGATCCTGGCCGCAAGCGACCTTCTCGTGCTCCCGTCGATCTGGGAGGGAATGCCCAATGTGGTCCTCGAGGCCATGGCCAGCGGGCTGCCGGTGGTGGCCACCGACGTGGCGGGAGTTCGAGAGCTGCTGGGTCCGGCCGCTCGGCAACAGGCCGTCCCGTACGGCGATTCGGCCGCCTTTGCCCAGCGGGTAGTCCAGTTGATGGATGACCGACGCAACGCGGCCGAGCTGGGCAGCCAAAATCGGCAACGTGCTGAAGAAAAGTTCAGTATTACTCGGATGGTCGCCGCCTACGAGCGGCTCTGGGAGTCACTGCTGTTGAGTTGAAAGGAGGTCGAAAATTTTTTTTCCGCCACTTGCGCCGCGGCCGGTCGTTGGAAGTTCCGTATGGCTCAGGAGCTATGAAAATCCGCGTCGACGAAGTGGAAAATCGGGCCCGAAAAGCCGGCTTGACGCGTAGGCTGAACTGGCTATCCTTGGGGTTTGTTGGGGCTTTGTGGGGAATTGTGGTGATCAGTATGCGGGCATAAATGTTCCTGACCGGTCAGTTCAGCCGCTCGATAGACCAGAAACTTCGGGTGGCGATCCCCAAGCGCCTTCGAGTTGCAATGAAATGCCCAGATGGAGGGGGTCTGTATGTGGCTCCGGGAACAGATCAATCCTTGGCAATTTACACGGAGGAAGCCTTCGCGCGACTGGCTGAGCACATTCAACGGGCATCGCCCACCCGCCAAGACGTTCGGGCGTTTACCCGATTGTTCTACGCCCGTGCCCAACGCGCGGAACTCGATGGACAGGGACGCGTGCGAATCCCTCAGGAGTTGGCCGACCTGGCCCGGCTGGACAAGGAAGTGGTCCTCTTGGGTGTGCAGGATCACCTGGAACTCTGGTCTGCCGAGCGCTGGGAGGCGTACCTGGCCGAGAAACAGCCCCATTACGACGAAATCGCAGAGGCCGCATTCGGCGGCCCGGAGTTGACCGACTGAAATACCATCGCGGCCCGAACCGGACCGTTGAAGAACACGGCAAATCACCCGTCCGGTGGGCACCGCCCACCAAAAGTTGCTTTCCGTTGACGACATGACAGTCTAATCGCTTCTACAGTAACGACTTAAGTGGCCGATGGTTGAGAACTTTGTCAAAAACTTAACGATGTTTGGGGTTAGTAGTACCGAGTTGTCCGTCCGTCTATTCGCCGTGCGTGAGAACGGGAACGCCGGTTCCAGGCCACCGGTCGGCGTTTCTGCCCTGCCCAACCCAGGGCAGGGCTGGTTCTCACGGGCACGGGGGGAAAGGAAGCCTTCCGGCTGCGAATTGCGGAAACAATCGTCGCCTTGGCCGGCGAGTTTCCCGCAGCACTCAACCTCACACAGGCGCACGGATGCGCCGAGGTGGGGTGTTTTTTATAGCCCGGATCGAGTATAAGCAGACCCGTCCGCAGCTTCCCGCGCTGCACCACAGGCTCCGGCCCTCTTCCCGCACCGGCCGGATCACAGACGCGAGTCAGACAAAGCGATCGGCGCCTCGGCCGTCCACACCCGTTGTGGTCCGCCCGACGCCGCCAGTACTCGATTCGTGCAGCCAGCGTCCATGACCGATCCACCCACGGCACACGTGCCCGTCATGCTGGATCAGGTCGTCGACTGGCTCGCCCCGCGACCCGGCGCGGTGATCGTGGATGGCACGGCCGGCGGAGGTGGCCACACTCGGGCGCTGGCAGAACGGGTGGGCCCGGCAGGACTGGTGATCGCCCTGGATCGTGATCCGGCCGCGATTGCCCGCGCCGAGCGCAACCTGGCGGGGATGCCGGTGAAGTTGGTGCAGGCCAACTTCGCCGAACTGCCCGAGGTACTACAACAACTTGAAGTTTCGACCGTCGAGGCCGTGCTGTTGGATTTAGGGTTATCGAGCGATCAATTGGCCGATGAAAGCAGAGGGTTCAGTTTCTCCTCCTCCGGACCGCTCGACCTGCGGTTCGATCCGCTCTGCGGGGAACCGGCCCGGCGGTTGGTCAACCGCTTGAGTGCCCAGAGGCTGGCCGAGCTGATTCACAATTACGGAGAAGAACGTTACAGTCGCCGCATCGCACGAGCGATCGTCGGGCAGCGGCGCGAAAAACCGATCGAAACCGCCATCGAACTCGCCGAGTTGGTTCGCCGCTGCGTGCCGCGAACCGCGGGCGGCCGGAGAATCGACCCGGCGACAAGGACCTTTCAGGCATTGAGAATTGCGGTCAACGACGAGCTGAAATCGCTGGACGTCGCCTTGCAGCGCGTGCCCGACTGCCTCTGCCCGCAGGCAAGGATGGCGGTGATCAGCTTTCACTCCCTGGAGGACCGAAGAGTCAAGCAAGCGTTTCGCGACGACCGGCGGCTTCGGGCGTTGACTCCCAAGCCCGTTCGTCCCGCAATGGAGGAAGTAAACCGGAATCCCCGGTCAAGCAGCGCGAAGCTCCGGGTAGCCGAACGAGTTTGACTGTGGCAGACGTCTCCGGTGACGACGGCCGCCGATCGGCCTCCCATCGGTGGGACACGAAGCTGCCCCACCGAATGGGCGGGTGGCCGGCGGAGATGACTTCCACAACAAAACAGACCTTAGTCCCACTTTAGCAAGGAGGCTTAAGCATGGGTAAGGAAGCGACAATCGGGTTGGCGGTGATCTTGATCCTGTTGATCACCTTCGGCGTGGTGCTGGTCAATCGCCTCAGCGATAAGGACGATCCCGAGGAGTCGTCCTCGGCCCAGCGGGACCAGGAGGCCTCGCCCAAATCCGGGAACGATCCGGCGGTCGACAAGACCAACACCAAGGTGCCCGCCGCCAGACCCCGCAAGCTGACGGTCCTTACGGCCAAGCCCACGTCCGGCCAAACGCCCGAACTCTCAACCCCCGCGGTTGGCCAGTTCTCCCCGGTACTCGACCGCGAAGGCAGCGCACGGAGCACCGACGCCGGCGTCTCCCAGGCATCGCCGCCGTCGATGATGCCCAACCCACACGCGCCGGCTTTGGCCAATCCGTACGACCAGTACGGCGCCGCCTCGCGTCAAACCGCGGCACCGCAGGCAGGGCAACTCCATCCCATCGGCATGTCGACCTCTACCGCAGCCAGCGAGCCGTACGATCCCTTCCCAAACAACCAAACGGCACAGATGGGGCCGATGCCCGGCGCGCTCAGATCGCTCGGACCGTACCGGCAGACCAGACCGCAATCGGAAACCCGCGATTACG
>SDBV01002960.1_pt1 | contig 25319 bp, 31 predicted proteins | sample 2277081 | NCBI WGS metagenome assembly SDBV01 (sample SAMN10402039, study PRJNA504765) | marine sediment metagenome | isolation source: marine sediment core GS10_PC15, 223 cmbsf | place: Arctic Ocean: Southern Knipovich Ridge | collected 2010 | reverse complement strand
CAATGAATATTACTTCATTTAAAAGATTAACTCTTAACTATTTTCAAGAAAAATAACATTGTGTTTTTATAGAAAAGTACTTAAATGCTAATTCTTAATAATTAGCTTATGGGACAACAAGAAGTTTCTAATTTTTTGAAAAGAAACAAAAAAAAGTGGTTTTTTTCTAAAAATATCTCTAAAAAATTAGGAGTTTCCATAGGTTCAGTTACAAACTGCCTTAAAAAATTAAAGGAAAGTGGCGCAATAAATTATAGGCAAACAAAAAGGAAAAATCAGTTTCAGTATAAATTCAAGAGATAAATTCTATCCATATAATACACTAATCTGATCCCTACAATCAGCTGCTTTCTCATATTGCTCTGCATAAACTGCAATTATCTTTTCTATATGTAGGTTAATCAAATCCAGTCTTTTTTCATTATCAGATCTTGCCAAATCAACTATCGCAACAATATCTTCCAGGAAATTAGAATTTCTAACAAAATGAGTAAGTTCATTAACAATTCTTGCTTGTTTTTTATCATCTTTTTCATCAATTGAATTAATTAAGTCTCCGCTGAAATGATATAATTTTTTTCTTAAATCTTCTTTTTTATAATTTCTATAATTATCTGTGAATTTTTCTTCTTTTAATTCTAAATCTCCTTTCATTTTTTCATTTAATTGTGTAACATAATTTAAAAAATAAACATTTAATGTAGATTCTAATATATTTTTTGCCATGTTAATATTTAATGCTTTTCCAGCATTATAAACATCATCAAATTCTTTGATTAGGTTATCAAGATCATTTCTTTCATTTATAAGCAACATATTAGAAAAGCAGGGAAGTAAAGGAGTACTTTCTATCTTTTCTTTTATAATTTCAGGAGCTCCTATTCCATTCAAAGATTCAACTATACCTGATTTATCAAGAGGGTTTGCAAAAGCAGTTAAAACAGGATATCTGGGTTCATTATTATTTAAATTAAATAAATAAGCTAAAAACCTTTCTTCTAATTTATTCATGTTGCCTTTTTCTAATATCATATAGCAATATCAATACATTTTTATTTATAAAGCTAATTAAATTTTTTTTTTTTTTTTAATATTGAAAGAAAAGCTTAAAAATACATTTTCTTTTTCTATTGTTATGGCAAGATATGCTCCAAAAGTAGCTGAAATAGAAAGAATAATTGAAGAAATACTTAAAACAAAAGCTCCATTTGGTGAGTGGTCTAATGAACATGGGCAGTGTATTAATTGTTCTAAGCAGCTCAAGAAAGCTCTAAAAGGAAGAGGTATTACAACTGAATGTCATTCAAGCCTTGGGCATGTATTTTTGAAATATACAAATGGAAAAAAACCAATATATATAGATCCTACATACAAACAATTATTTGCTGGTTTAAGAGTATATGTGCCAGACATCTTAGTTGGAACAGAAGTTATGATCAAAGAATTTTTTGAAAAATATCAATCATTTCTTGTTGTTGCAAAAATAGGTGTAGATGTTCATTCATTTGTAGAAGATCAATATGTCAACAGCACACCAGGCCAGACTATTACTCTTTTTCTTTAACATATTTGTTTTTCCTTATAAAAATTTAAATAATGATTACCATTAGTTGTGATTATGGAATCAAAGGAACCTTTGCCACTAGATATCAGAAGAGAATTAGAACCAGATTTATCTCAAATCCTAGGAATGTATACTGCTGCTGAAACATTAAAAGATAGATTACATTGGGTATGTATCTATGCAGGTAAGATAAGCGAATATGTAAGGGAATATGATATTTCTAAATACAAAGAAGATTTAAGAGATATGAGAAAAGGTTTAAAAGGTTAATTTTTTTCTTTTTTTATAATTTTAAACATATTTATAAAGAATATTGTCTTTTCTTGAGTTAATGAAATTGGAATTTATTAATTTAGAAGGTATTCTTAATGGACTTGGTTTTAAGCATAATAAGATAAAAGGGGGTAAGTTTAAACCAGTAAAAAATAGGTTTATGGAATTTATACGCCTTAGTAGCAATGATGCTGAGAAAGAAAAGTGCCTATTACTATTTGATGAGGAAATAGATAGTATTGAAGTTCCTGAATGGTTAAGAAATTATTATAACAGAATTGGAACAATATATTTTGAAAAAGGTGTAATTAATCAGGATATTGAAAATGATTTGCCTTATGAAACTGTTAAGGTTGTTGTAGATAATGCAATTAATATTGGGGTTGGCATTAATAAAACCTTACGTATAGAATTTAGATTAAGACATTATTGGGATAATGATTGTAGGGTTCAACAGATATTTGAAATTTCTACTTACGTTAAACAAGGTCTTAGTTGGAAAAAATATGATGCAATAGATAAGTTAATTGAAAGAAAATTATCCAAAGAATCTTTAGTGTATGAAAATGCAAGTGTAATTCTTTAGTTTTTCTTTTTTTTTACATAAACGGAAAATCCATATTATGAATCATCTGCTCTGTAGGAAAAAAGCTTTTAAATAATGCTTGATTTTCTTCTATAAAATGGGCGTAGAAGAAGCAATAGAAAGGTGGAATCAAACTCTTGCAAAAGCTGCTATGGCAGTAGAGCACATAAAAGAATATTCAGATCCAGTTGAATTTGAAAAATCATTTGAAAATATCTTAAAAGATCAGGATGTAAATATTAATAGTTTCTGGAAGGAAGAAGAATTTAATGGAGTTCCTCCTGAGCAGATTGAACTTCTTGAAAAGCAAATTGACGACTACAGGGATTTAAAAGGATTGATGCTGCAGGTATACCAGAACTCTCCAGAAAAAGCAGGGGCAATGATGGATTTTAATCCAGACACAGTTTTTAGTATGATTAATTTTCATGAAACTGCTTTTGGCCAATATATGGGTACTTACGCAAAGCTAACTACTAATTGTTTAGCAATTGAAATTATTAAATCATTTAAAAACAGGGAATTAAGCGAAGCTGAAAAGCTAAATAACAAAGTTGATGAATTAAATAGTGCAGGAAGATATGAAGTGGCATTGTCTTATTCTGACAAGGCCCTTTCCTTAAGTCCAATGTTCTGCCTTGCCTGGATAAATAAAGGAATAACATTAAAAAATTTAGAAAGATTCGATGAAGCAATCAGTTGTTATGATAAGGCTATTGAGGTAAATCCAAGATACAAAAAAGCATGGCACAACAAGGCAGTAGCTCTTTTGATGAAAGAAGAATTAGAGGAGGGAAGTAAATGCCTTGACAAAGCTTTAGAGATAGATCCTAATTATACATCCGCATTAAATCTTAAGACGCAGTTAGAGAGATTCATTAGATCTTAAGATGCAGTTAGACAGATTTTAACAAACATACTTTACTATGTTCTTATTTATTTCAAAACAGTTGTTGTTGAATTTTTCTTTTTAATTCTTGGATTTGCAGTTGTTTATAATTTGGTTTGTTATTATAAGATTTTTAGAATTATTGAAAATAAATAAATTTTTCTCTGACTTTAAATATTAATTTCTAAAGAATGTACCAGATGGTGTTGACGAAGATTAATAAAATCTAATAAATTTTACAACTTAAAAATAATTAATCACTTATTAGTGGAAAAATATTTAAATGGTTATAGCTTATCTATACTTAAGATGACAGATCATGAACTTAGATTATTGGTAAATGACTTACTCGATAAAGTACCTGGAGCCAGAAAGGAAATTGAAAAAACAGCAGGAACCAGTTTAGAGAATCTTCCTGACTGGGTAATGTATGGAGTTATTAATACTTTAGAGCAAACTGAGACACTACATAGACAACAAGAAAGAGAAGATGTTATAAGAGAGGAACAACAAGAGTTTTATATTAAATTAGAACAAGCAAAAGCAGTAGCATTAAGATGTTCTTTAAATGAAGCTGCAAGAATAATCGCAGATGGTAATAAAGAAAATACAGAAAGACTTGAACAAGTTCTTAATTCAATAAATGAAGGTGCTAAACAACTTCAGTCCGGGGATGGTTATGATTCTGGGGGAAAATCTCTGCCGTCTTCTTTTATAGCTTATACAGATTGTAGAGTAAAACATCGTCCAACTGAAGAACATCCAGAAGGTAGACCTGGACCAAGCCAATGTATTGAAACAAGAGTACATTCTGATGGAGTGCATTATAGATGTTTGGTTGCTTTTTTAGCACAAAATCCACAAGGTTTTGCAAGAATAAAATATCAAATATTTCATGCAGAATTGCTTAAACAAGGAGATTGCCCAAGACCCTATAGTAGAAGTATTCTCCATAGACTTCCTTTTAGAATAAGTTGGTTGCTTCAAAAACCAGACATTTGTCCTTATACAAAAGGTTCAGAATATGTGATAAAAGATGGAGAATTTGTAGAGGCTCCTGATACTTTCAAACCACCAACAATTGGTGAAGATACATGGAAATAAAAATAAAATAAAAAATTTTATGATTAAAAATGGATGATCAATTATTTAGTTTATTTAAATCTGTTTCATCTGGAATGAATCAGAGACAAAGAGACGAAGTCATAGAAATACTCAGAAATCCTCCTACTGGCAGGACTCCTGCTGATTTAGTTCAGTTTTTAGACCTTAAAAGAATTATAGATGAGTTAACAAGATTGAGTGAAGCATATAGAAAAAGAGACTGGAGAGATATAGATGGAAATCGTGATAGTCAGGTAATGGAGTTCCAAAAACAGTATCTTAGACTACATAGAGAAATTGTAGGTTATTTTGACATTATGTCTCTAAATCGTTTTTCCAAAAATGGCTTGGATTATTATGATTCTATACAAAAACGAATTGTATTAGAAGATAAACTAACTGAAAGAAGAGGAGAAATCCAAAGAATGTGGGATTTTTATCATGAAGTTGCAGCTTTACCAAATCAAATAAGACAATTACCTGCTTTTAATTTACAAAAAGCAGAATATTATGGAAAAGCATTAGTTGTAAGAAAAACAGGTGAATCTGGTGAGGTAACTGAAAATATTATGAACGGTATTTTAAACAGAGGAAGCGATGATGATTCTGAATATCTACATGGAAAATGGTTCTTGGCTAGACTATTCTTCGAACAACAACCACAAAGAATTAAAGCTTTAACAGAAGAGGCTGATAATTTTAAAAGAACTTTTCAAAAGGCAACCAATTCTGAGAGGAATGCTTTAACAGCATTTAAAAGAAATCAAGATCCAGTGTATTTCAGTCAAAATTATCAAGTTGCTTATAATGAATGGTGTATAGATAGATTTAATGAACTTCGAAGATAATGTTACAAAAATGCCAGGACATTATCTCTCTTTATATTTAACAACTGCCGGAGATGCAGAAAAATCCCAATCTTTTTTAAAATTCCATTTTTCCTTGCCATCAAATAAAGAAAGAGCATATAACCAACCATTATCAGAACCAAATATCACTAAATCATTTACAATAGCAGGAGAAGACATTATTGTATCTGAACAACCAAATTTATTCTTAGCGTTAAAAACCCATTTTTTTGTTCCATCCAAATCAAAACAATATACCTCACCACCCATTGTAGCAGATACAACAGAATCACCAGATATAGCTGGAGATATTCTCAAATTACCTCCTGAAAAAAATTCCATTCCTGTGTAACCCCAAATAAATTCACCTTTTGTTGATACACATCTGATACTTTCATGAGTGCATAAAACTAATTTATCATCTTTCATCGCAGGAATTGATCCACAACCACTTGTCTTATATTGAGTTTCAACTTTCCCATCATGATTTAAATGATAGATATTTCCATTATCACTATAGACCAAGATTTTTTCATCTAAGGGTAAACAGCTACAATTACTTCCGGTTTTAAACTCCCATCTTTTTTTTCCTTCTAAAGATAAACAATATAATTTCTTTGAATCAGAAATTAGAAGCATATCTTTAATTATTGTGGGGTATGTGAAGAAAAAATCATCCATCCTAAAACGCCATTTTTCCTTACCATCAAATATAGAAAGACCAACAGCATACTGGCCTGATGTATTGCTCTTTTTACCTTTCAAGCTATCTGAAAGCAATACAACTAACCCCCCACTTACAACAGGAGAAGATCTAACATGAACTCCAGTTTCATATTTCCATAGTTCTTCTCCTTCAAAGGATAATCCATGAAGGTTTCCTGTATCAGAACCAACAACAATAAGGTCCTCAACAATAGCAGCAGAAGAATGAACAAACTCACTGCCTTTCTTACCTCTTATATCAAATTCCCATCTTTGCTTTCCATCTATATCGAGAGCATAAATCTTTCCATCATAACAGCCACAAACAACCAAATAATCACCAGGCCCTCCTTTTGTTAAATCAATAAAACCTGTTCTCTGGAGATTTTGTCTAGACATAGGCCAAGCTGCTTTGTCTTCACTTACTTCTTGCTCTAGAAATTTTCTTAATGTTTCATCTAATGTTTCTTTACTCATAGTTAAGTAGGGATACCAACTGATTTATAAAATATTCTACTATAAAGTTACAAAAAGATTTATTTTATATTTAATTTGTTGAAATATTGTTGTTTTAAACTTAATTAATTCTTTTCAATATTGAAGAAATCAACAAACATACTTGTAAATGTTTTTTATTTCAAAACAGTTGTTTTTAATTCTTTATATTTCAACAACAACAAAAGGATTCAAACACAGGCATTTTCTTTTAGAAAATGCCTTATTCGCAAAGGATTTTCCAGAACTTTGTAACTGAAAAATCCTCTGCACTCAGTTTTCATCCATGTTGTTGAAATATTATTTTAATTCCTTTCAATATTGAAAGAAAATCTTAAAAATACATTTTCTTTTTCTTTTTGTTATGGGAAAAGTTGAAGACAGAAGATGTACTCCAAGAGTAACTGAAATAGAAAAGATAATTGAAGAAATAACTAGAACAGAAGCTCCATTAGGTGAGTGGTATAGTAACAGGGGAGTGTGTATAGATAGTTCTAAACAACTTCAAAAGGCTTTAGAAAAAAGAGGAATTGTAACTGCATGTCGTATGGGTTATGTACATGTATATTTAAGATATACAAATGGAAAAAAACCAATATATATTGATCCTACATATCTTCAATTCATTGAAGATAGAGAAGGCCTGCCAGACATCTTAGTTGGAACAGCAGTTATGATCAAAGAATTATTTGAAAAGCACCTTCAAGCTGGCATAAGACTTGGAATAGATAATATAGATGAGTTTATAGAAAGCCAATATGTCCAGAGTACTCCATGGTATTAATTAGCTTTAACAAACATACTTGTAAATGTTTTTATTTATTTCAAAACAGTTGTTGTTGAATTTTTCTTTGTTTACAAAATCTCTTACATAAATATAAATTGGTTTTTCATGCATATCTAATAATGGCTTTACTTCTGTGAAATTATCTGAATACCAGAATGTTTTCCATTCATCTAAATTCCATTTATCATAAGGAAATAATCCAGGAGCTATTGTTTTTCCAGCATAACCTAAAAGCCATGGAGAATCATTCTTATGTGTTGACATTACTATTCCTTCTATATTTTGTAATGTTTTGATCTCTTCCAGTTTCTCTTTATTTATCAATGGCTTTGTATCTAGTGATTCATTAAATAAAATATAAGAAGAAAAAATTAAGATTATTATTAAGGAAGTTATTCCTAATAGTTTGTTATATTTCAACAACAACAAGGGGTTCAAACACGGTCATTTTCTTTTAGAAAATGCCCTATTCGCAAAGGAAAAATCCACACTTTGTTTGGATTTTACCTCTGCACTCAGTTTTTACCCATGTTGTTGAAATATTTTTGTTTTTTTTTATAAAACACAAAATTTTAATATTTGTTAATGTTTTTATTAAAAATGGAAACAAAATTAATCTTTGAAAGAGAAGAAAAATTATGTGATAAACATCCAGACAGCCCCATGTTTAAAGTGATAGTAATTAAAAAAGGTGAAGAAAAAGAATATAAAAATTTAAACGGGTGTTTAGAAGAAATATTTACACAAAATTTTATAAACAGACTTATGGCTGAAATATTATAAAAATTAAAATAAAATTAAGACCTAAGGCTGAATAGTAAGCGTTATCTGACAGTTAAATTAAGTGAAATTAGCCAATATACCTTTTGGTATATTCAACAAAAGGTTTAAATACCACTTATTATAATTATAATATATGGCAAAACCAATTGAACCCACTCCAATATTGGAGGGTAAGGATGCTGAAAATCTATTAAAAGAAATAGCTTCAGATAGCCATGACACTAAAAAAGAGGATTTCTTAAAAGAGTGTGAAGAAGTTTATAAAAGTACAACTGAATAAAATTAGAGAGGGATATTATTATAGATTTCAAAGATGTTAAAGTAGAAAAACTTTCAAAAAAATTTATACTTGATGTTTTTGATTGTGGAGACGACGATATTAATGAATTTTTGAAAGAAGATGCTTTGATATGGCAAGAAAAAAAAATATCAACTACATTTCTGTTTTTTTTTAAAGAAGAAATAATTGGATTTTTTTGTTGTTCTGGAGATTCTATTAGATTAGGTGGTAAAGAAAAAAAAACTGGAAAATTAGATGGAAAACCTATACCTGAATTTCCAGCTATAAAGATTGGTAGATTGGGAAGAGATAAAAAAATTAAAGGTAAAAAAATTGGTGAAGAAATTTTAAAATGGGCGATAGGTTATATTCAAGAACTTTCTAAAAGAATAGGTGTAAGATTTATTACAGTAGATGCTTATCCAAACAAAGTAAGCTGGTATGAACAATTTGGTTTTGTTAAAAATTTGCATAGACAATATGATAAAAAAACACATGTAAGTATGAGATATGATTTATACAATCCACCAAAAAAATGAAATCACATAGATAACCCTAACCAACGATTAATTCTAACATCCAATTTTAACTTAGAATTCTTTTCAATATTGAAAAGAAATAAACTCATTTTCTCCTTTTCAAATAATAATCTATCAAAATTAATATTCCAGAAACTAAAACAAATATTAATTTATAATCTAAATTAAATAACTTTGGATGTTGAATAACATAATTAAATTTTAAAGAATTAACTAAAACTAATATTAAGAAGATTATAACAAATATAGGAAATAGCTTTTTATTCCACTCTAATATTGCTTTCATTACATATAAGTAAATTTTATAAGATATATATACTTTTTTAAAGCTTAATGAAAGAAATATTCAAGAAACACTATATTATCATTATTTTAGTTATAATTGGCTTTTTCTTTAGAATCTATTTTCTTGGTTATCAATCTTTTTGGATGGATGAAAGCTACACAATAAATGCTGCACAGGGAATATTAGAGCATGGATACCCTTTAATGGATTCTGGGATTGTTTATTCAAGAGCTGCATTAAATACTTATTTAATTGCTGGTTCTATTAAATTATTTGGATTAACTGAATTTTCAACTCGTTTTATATCAGTTATTTTTGGAATTCTTTTTATTCCATTGATTTATTTCTTTGGAAAAGAATTTGGAAACAAGAAAATTGGTTTGATATGTGCTGCTTTAGTTACTTTTTCTGTTTGGGAAATTGTTTGGAGCAGACAGGCAAGAATGTATATGCAGTTGCAATTCTTTTATTTCTTATCTTTATTGTTTTTTTATAGATTTATACAAAATAAAAGTAAAAAGAATTTGTTTTTGTTGATTTTGTTTACTTTCTTTGCTATTTTAAGTCATTCTTTTGGTTATGTTTTACTGGTTGTTTATTTTGTTTATCTTTTAATAATTTATTTTAAAAAGATTCGTTTTAAAACATTAATTGAATCTAAAAAATATCTTAGTAAGAAACTTATTGTTTTATTGGTAATATTAATTGGTTTTTTAGTGTATTATTTGCCTAGTGTTGTTATAAGAGTTTTTACAACAAAAGTTACTTCACAAATGAATTATTTTAGTAAATATATTGCTTATTTAACAGATGTACATTCTATAATCTTTTATTTTGCTATAATTGGAGTTATATTAACATTAAGAGATTTTAAAAGAAAATCATTATTGATCTTAGCTTATATTATTCCTTTTTATTTTATAAGTAATCATGTGTTTGTTATTCATTATAGATATCTGTTTTTTATCTTGCCAATATTATTCTTTTTTAGCTGTTATTCTTTTTTATATTTAATTAAATTAGGAAAATCAAGAAAAATATTTAGTATAATAATTGTTTTGCTCTTAATATTCTTTATCTTTAATTCAAATGAATTAATCTATAAGCCACAGAAAGAATTTAAATTAGAATGGGAAACACCGCAGCCTGATTTTAAAGCTGCTTTTGAATTTGTAAAAGAAAATATAAATAAAGAAGACATAATAATAAGCCCTTATACATCTTTAGCTAGAATTTATCTTGGAAAAGCAGATTATTCAATTGATTATAATCCTTCTGGAGTCAGATTTGGATCAATTACTTATGCAAATACAACTAATGATGTTTATACAAATCATCCTTCAATATTGAATTTAACAATGTTTGAAGATGCAATTTCAAACAATTCTGGCTATATTATTGTTGATAAATTCTCATTAAGAAGAATGAATCAAAATGTCGCAGCAGAAATCCAAAATCTAACATTAATTAAAGATTTTGATAAAGACATGTATTCTGGAATAAAAGTATATAAATGGTCTTAAAAATCCATAACCTTTTTATACTAATATATACATTCTAACATATATAATGAATAGAAAGCTAGTTGGGGGACTATTGATAGTATTCTTTATTCTTTTTATAGCTGTAATAATCAATTTATTTGTTAAACTTCCTGGAGATTATATTATTTATTCATTATTTATTATTGAATTATTCTATTTAACATGGGTTGCAACAAGGAAAATAAGCATTTCTTCTCCTTTTAGAAAGTTAATTGGAACATCTATTATCTTATTCTTTCCTTTATTAATCTTAACAGTATTATCTTTAATACTTGATCTTAGCTTTATAGAAAAGATAATTTATCTTGTTTTTGGAATTGATTTTCTGTTTTTATTTGTTTTATTTATAAGAAAATCAATAAGAAATGTTAAAAGCAAAAGAGCAGGAAAAGAAGTTGAGAAAGAAAAATTACTTGAGAGAATAGTAAAATATGTTGTTGTATATGGGATACCATTAGCAATCATTGGTTATGTTGTTTATATGAACTGGTTGCCTTTTGGTTTTGAGAAGACTTATGTTTTGGATGTTGGTGCTAAAGGAGACACCACAACTACTAATGAACTTTATCTAGAAAGAAATGATGCTTTATCTGAATCTATTCAAGAAGGAGAGCAAACATTTAGAACTTTAGAAGGTTCTACTAATCTTATGTTTAAACCAAAGGTTGTATTAAAGAATGCCAAAGTAGAGGTTGAAGTTGTTGGAGATAATGTTTTTGTAGTGCCTCCTAAAATAGATTTCGATCCTTTAAAATATGAATGGAATCTTTCAATAGATTTCTCAAAAGGTATTCCTGATTTTTTAGAGGGCAATGTTGAGCTAATAAATAATTGTGCTTATTTTGACGGACAAAGTTCATTAAGTTATCCAAATACCTATGATCAATTTGAAAAAGGTCCTTTTACTATTTATGCTGAATGGACACCCGAAAATGATAAAGATAATTTTCAACAAATTATGGGCCATTTCAACTGGGAGTTATTACAAAATTCTAATAGTGTTAAATTTCAGATAGGAAGAATGAATGATAATACAGGCCCCACTTATGCTATAAGTAATTCAATAGATTTAGATTTTTTAAACAATAAACATTCAGTTTTAGCGATTTATAAACCCCTAGAAAACGGTTATATTGATTTGTTTATTGATGATAGTTTTGCAGGAAGAGAGTATATCAAGAATGATGCAATCTGGCAAGATTATAATAAAGATAAATCATTAAGCTTCGGTAAAAGCGATCACGGAGTAGCAACACATTATGTTGGTTGCATCCATAAAACTATGTTTAGTTATTATAATATTGATCCATTTGTTAAAAAAACTTCTTTTTATACTGGTGATGAGACCTTAGAAATTCCCATAGTTGGATATGGAAAAATAGATTCAATTGAAATAAAGATTAAAAGATGATTCTAAAAAATTTTATTGAAAAGTATAATTCAATAATCATCAACTTAGGATTCAATATATTTTTAATAACTATAATACTGTTACTTTTTGATCAACTATCAATTTTAAATGTTAATTCGATATTAAATCTAAACTGGTTATTATTTGTGGGAGTATCTTTTGGAATATTTTCATTTGTTTTATGGCAAGAAAAGTTAAATGATAAAAAGAAAAACCTTTATAAAAAAATTATTAAATTTTTATTTTTGTTCTTCTTATTTTTAATAATAATCAATTCCATTTTTAATTTTTTTGTGCCTTTTATTAACTTTTATAGTTCTAATCAAATATTATTTCTATATTTCTTTACAATTGTATTTGGAATAGTAACTTTCTGGCAGAACAAAAAATTTGTAAGTAAAATAGAGAAAGAGAACAAATTAGAAAAGAAACAGGAAAAAAAGAGAAAGAAAGAATTTCCTAATAAGTTTTTGAGAATATCTAAGATTCCTATTTTCAGACGTTTAGTTAAATGGAAGTATAAAAAAGGATTGTATTTTGGTGTATTAATTTTGATTTTGATGGTTGGGTTTTTAATTAGATTTATTTTATTAAGTAATGCAAATTTTGATTTAGATGAAGGCATACATACTTATGATGCAAAATTAATTTTTGAAAATAAAATTCCTTTTAAAGACTACATTACAAGAGAACCATATTTTATTTATTCATTATCTTTTTTTTTAAATTCAACAGAATTTAATATATTTTATTCAAGATTTTTTTCAGTAATCTTTTCTATTTTATCTGGACTAGTGTTATATTTTATCTCAAAAAGATATTCTAAAAAAGCAGGAATTCTAGCTATAAGTATTTATTTATTATCCCCTTTTTTCTTAAATACAGCATATCTAGCTAATTTTCACACATTATTCTATTTTATAATATTAACAAGCTATTTATTTCTTCTAAGATTTTTAGAAAAGAAAAAAGTATATGATTTAATTATTTTTGGACTTTTAATAGGTTCAAGTACTCATTTTTTTAGAATTGGAATTTTTTATTTATTTTTTATATTTAGTTTAATTATAATTAATTTGAATAAAATAAAAACAAAAGATAAATTTATAATTTTGATAACATCTTTTTTGACTTTTTCTATTCCTTTAATTTATTTTTCAATAATTTCTGGATATAAAAATTTCGAAATACTTTATGGTACAAACGAATTATTGATAATTTTTTTTTTATCGGGTTTATTCCTTCTTATATCTAATAATTTAAGAACAGTAAAAAACATGATATTTAATAATAAAATACTTTTATCTTTTTTTTATCTTTTTATTTATATATTTTTTATTACTTTTTTTTATTTATTGGGACAGAGTATTGAAATAAAAAGTAGAGTTTTATTTCAAGGATTTATTATGAGTTATTTTTTTATATTCCCTTTAATACTAATTTTTCTTGATTATTTATATAAAAAAACTAGTTATATTTTCTATATATTGAGTAAATTCTTTTTTTTAAGTATAATATACTTTATTCTTGTGAATGGATCTACAAAGTTATTAGCTCTACAAGCGTGGGGATTAAGAGCCAATTCTAAAATTGAAGAAGTCTTTTTTGTATTGATATTTCTTTCATTATTTTTGATATTATATAGAGAAAAAATATCTTTTTTTAAGTATCATCATAAATATAATATCAATCTAATTTATTGTGTAATCCCCCTCTTTTTTTATATATCACATGTTCAAATATTTCCAACAAATTTTGCACTAACCTCCCTTTTTGTTATCCCAATATTATCCTATAATTTTTTACAAATTTTAAAAAGTAAATTTAAAATCAAATATTTTTATATAATATTTTTATTGATATTGTTGTTATTGCCAATATTTTTTTATCAGATACCTATGAGAGATAGACTTTGGTCTCAAAATGTTACAAAAGAAGTAATTAATGACATCAATAATATTGACAAAAGTGGAGATTATATTTTAACTGCTGCACCAATATTCGCCATAGAATCAGGCAAAAATATGATTTTAGATAACAGTAGACCAACAATATATATAAAAGGAGACCCCAATAATTTAAGAACTCCACCCTATATCAATCTTACAAAAAATAGTGTTTCATTAAAAGAATATATTATTGAATTAGAAGAAACTAAACCACGCATAATGATTTTAGATTTAAGGTTAAAAAGTATAATTTTATCACAAGAAGATTTAAAAAATTATGTTGATGAGAATTACATATATAACAAAACATATATTAAAGATGATTTGGAATTATGGATAAGAAAGGGGAATTAGTCTTTAGAACCATATAGTTTCAATAAATTTTTAATAGCCTTCTTATCAATTTTTTCTAAAGAATAAATTCTTCTTCTCTTTGAAAGAATTTCTATTAGGTTTAACAAAAAATATAAATATGATTTAAATAAGACAAAAATAAGATTTATTTTTTTATTTTTTTTATTTATATTATTAACGAATTTACTATATTTATTTTTTTTAAAATTAGCAATAAATAAAAGTAAATAATGTTTTAAATTATTTTTTAAAGCTGTAACTAAATTAATGAAAGGATAATATTTAAAAGTAATAAATAATCTATTTCTAATAATATAAAAAGATTTAAAAGTAGAAAATTTCCCTGAACTTTTAGATTCTTTATGATATATTTTGGATTTAGAAGAAAAATAAGATTTTAAACCCAAAAGATTAATCCTCCAAGCTAAATCTACATCCTCATAATATAGATAGAAACATTCATCAAAAAAATAACCAAAGGAATCAATTATTTTTATAATGGCATCAACACTAATCAATATACAACAACCAGAAATTCCAAATACAGGCTTATCGTTTTTATAAATATCTTTTTTGCCATGTCCTTCACTAAATCCCCCACCCATAGAATCAATTAAAATAGAGATTGAATCTATCATATTAGGATTATAGTAATTTAAAATTTTGGGTCCTACCACACCAATCCTTGGATTGGCTTCTATAGTTTTGATTAATTCATTTAAAAAAAATTTATGAACAACAGTATCATTATTTAGCACTAAAACATATTTTGAACTCTTTTCCTTAAGAATCTGTTTAATTGCAGTATTATTTCCCTCAGCAAATCCATAATTTTTTTCATTTTTTAAAATAAATAACTTTTTATTAGAAGACAATTTATCTATCTTTCTTTTTATTCTAAAATATGTGTTATTCTCTAATTCCTTTTTTGTATATTCATAATATTTTAAAGTTTTATTGTTTGACCAATCCTTAATTTTCTTAACAGATCCATCAGTAGAACCATTATCAACAACAATTATCTCATAATTGGGATAAATTATAGTATATAAAGATTCTAAACATTCAATTGTATCCTTCCATCTATTCCAATTAAGAATAATTATCGAAATCTTTGGATTTTGCATCGTAATAACCCCTCAATAAATTTAAGTCTAATATTATTCGAAAGTAATATTTAGATGATAATTCATTTTTTTGTAAAAGAGATATTTTTTTAATAATAAAATTAATCATTTTTTTAACATTCATGTTTTTTGGCATTAATCGATTTTTAAGATTTGGCCATTTACTAATAAAATAATAAAGAGATTTTCCAGCTTTATATTGTCTATCTAAAAATAATTCAATATTATAATAATGGTCGTGATATATAATCGCATCGTGGTTAAAAACAATCTTTAATCCTTTTAAACATAATTTATAACCCAATTCAATATCTTCATATGCCGCATAAGGAAAATTCTCATCAAAATAATTATTATCAAACCAACTTTTTTTGAGAGCAATATTACTTGTCCAAAACATTTCAAATGGACAGATATCATATTTTCTTACAGAGCCATAATTAAATTGAGGTCCTTTAGGACATAAAAATTGCATAAATTTATTTTTTCTATATTTGGGATGCCATAAAATAAAACCTAAAGATGCGCAATTAGGATACTTCTCTAATAATTCAATATGTAATTGTAAAAAATTCTTATTAATAGGGTATGTATCATCCCCCATAAATAAAATATATTCTCCTCTAGCGTTCTTTATTCCAAAATTTCTTGCTGTAGCAGGTCCTAAATTTTTTTGCTTAAAATACTTAATTGGAATATTTGTTTTTTTTATAAATTTTTTAATATAATTTTTTGTATTATCAGTAGAACCATCATCAACTATAATAATTTCAAAAGATTCATCTAAGTTTTGTTTTTGTATTTTAGATAAGCATTTTAATAAATATTCTTTTCTATTATAAGTTGGGATTATTATGCTCAATTTAAATTTTTTCAATAATAAACACCTCCCTATAAGTTTTACCAAAATTCATTACTGGGATTAGTTCTTTAGCAAAATAAAATTTTGAAATTTTTTCTAAAAGTTTATTAATTAGAGGAATAGTTTCTAATATAATTAATACAAAATGAAAATAAATATTTTCATTATAAAACTTTTTAAACTTTAAATCTTTTCTTTTTTTTAAAATATTTTCAATTTCCCCTTCTAGAAGAAAATCCTTATTTAAATGTTCTATTATCCATAAAGGGGGATTTTTAACTAAAATTCTAAAATATTTGTACAATAGTTTATCTATTTTTTTGGAATCTTTTCCTATAGGAAGTGCTAAATATATTTTTTTAGAAACCCTAATCATTTCGTTAATAGCAAATTCTCTTTTTTCTTTGTCTATATGTTCTAACACATCAATACAAATTGTTAAATCAAATTCATTTTTTTTAAATTCGGTTTTTGTTGTTATATCTCCTTTAACTGGTTTTATTTTAGGGTTTATTTTAATTTTTTTTCCATAATCTTTAAAGTCTATATCTAATCCTACTATTTGTCTTTCAAGAAATTTACAAATTCCATTTTGACCAGAGCCAATTTCTAAGATATTATTTAGTTTTTTATTTGTATGTATAATCTTTATAGCGGGCTCATATCTAATTAATTGATTTAACATATCTCTTTCTCCTTAAATTTTTTATATAATAATATTGTCCCAATAAATTCGGTAAAAATCGTAGACATTATGGCTCCAATGTATGAAAAGAGAGGGATTAAAAAAATATTTAAAAAAATATTTATAACAGAAAGTAAACCAGTAACTTTTAAATTAAATCTTTGTTGATTATGGGCCGCATAATAAATACCAAAAAGAGAGTTTGGGATTAAAAATATTGAAACAAGTCCTAAGTATTTTAATGCAATAATAGAATCCATAAAGCTAGGACCATAAATAAAAATTATCAGAGGGGATAAAAAGAAAAGCAATAATGCTACTAAAAAACCCCCTGAAAAATAATATAATAAAAGACGATTAATCTTAAAACTTTTATTTCTACTTAAATAAGGATATAAAGATAAATTTAATAAAGAAGTAACACCAAAAACCAAAAATATTAAATTATATGCACTAGAATATATCCCAACAGAATAATTATTATCAAATATACCAAGCATAACAGTATCTATTCTAAAATAAATAACCATAAATAAACTACTCAAAGCAAAGGGCCAAGATTCTTTTATTACATTTTTCCAAAAGCCAAAATCTAAATCCAACCAAAATTTTGTAAATTTATTCCAAGTCAAAAATAATGTAAAAACAAAACTTATTGAAGATGCAATAATAAATGCACTAACAACAAAAATAATAGGATATCCATTTAGTAGAAAAAATAATGCTATAATAAATAATATCACTCCTTGTAGTATTTTAGAATAAGCTTCATATTGCATCTTCTCAAAAGCTTTAAATACAGATCTAAAAAAATCACTAAAGCTATTAATTATGACATAAATTCCAAATAGATATATAATCAGATTTACCTCTAAAGACTTTCCCATAAATTGAGATATCAAAACAATTAAACCGCAGGTTATAAAGGCCAATATAAGTTTAATAACTGCAATATTTTCTATATATTTTTTTGTTAATTCTTTATTTCGTGCCAATTCTCTTATTGTTAAAGTGCTTAATCCAAAATCTGCTAAAATAACAAATAACATAGAAAAGTTTAATGCAAAACTAAACTTACCAAATACTTCGACCCCAAAATAACGTGCAACCAAAATCAACAAAAAAAACATTAAACCTTTATTTACTCCTTCTGCAATAAAGAGCCAAAATGTATTTTTTATTATAGATTGATTTGGACTTTTATTTTCAAAAAGAGATTCTTTTATAGAAAAAAATATTTTTCTTCCTAAATATTTTATTTTTTTCATTTTAGTTAGACCTACTTAAGTTAAATGATTCCTTGATTATCATATTCATTTCTATTTTTCTTAATGTTAATTCATTAAATTTAATAAATCCCATCAAATAATTTATATAAGCCAATATATACCAAAAAAGATAAATGGGCTTAATTGATATTTTTAACATAAAATAATCTAACTTAAAGTTGTATTTTTTGAAAAAATTCATTGAAGAAATTCCATAATTAATTCCAAATTTATAAAAATTCAGTTTTTTTATTGAGTTACCTTTAAGATGATATATATAAATATCTGTTTTACATAAAATATTTATTCCTTTTTTGTAAATCCTATAACACAAATCTACATCATTATATAATAAAGGAAATCTTTTTTCATCAAATAGATAACCTAAATCATTAATCAATCTTCTAGAAATAAGTATAGCCGCACCAGCTGCTTGTTCTAAATAAAAGTCTTTATTAAATTTATTATTTAATAATAAATAATTCTTTATGTAATGTAAAAAGCTAATAAATTTAAATTTATTATACAAAAAGAAAAATAATATTTTTATGTAAGATGGAAACGATCTATGCATATTATATTGGATTGAACCGTCTTTATTGAGTAGAGTACAAGTGATCACTTCTTGTTTATTCTTTTTCATATAATCTAATAGTTTATCAATAGCATCTTTTGTTACAATAGTATCTGAATTCAATATAAAAATATAATCTCCTGAAGAAGCTTCAAATCCTTGATTATTAGCTCCTGCAAACATATTATTAAAATTGTTTTTTATAAGTTTAATCTTGGGATATTTTTTCTTAATCAATTCAGGAGTACCATCCTTAGAATTATTATCAACAACAATTATCTCATAAGAATGTTTTTTAATAGTCTTAATTAATGAATCTATGCAGTTAATAATTACATTACCGCAATTCCAATTAACTAATATGACGGACAGATCTATTCTTTTTTTCATTTTAATCCAATTTTTCTAATGTTACCTATCCACTCTAATTTCTTAATAACTTTACTATAATCAATTTTCCTAACTCTAACTTTCTTTATCTCCTTTGACAAATCTTTACTATCTTTTAATTTAGCATAAACCCCTAAATCACCTAATATTTTTCTATTATCAGGATAATCAAAACAAACTATTGGTAAACCCATTCCCATGTAATTATAAAGTTTAGCATTTGCTTCTTTACTTTCTAAAGTTTTTGGTGATACTGCAATGTCTCCTAATGCTAAATAAGATGGTGCTTCTTCATATTTTATTTTTCCTGTAAAAGTAACTCTTTCTGATACTCCTAAATCTTCAACTATTTTTTTACATTTCTCAACTTCAGGATAACCCATTATTAAAAAATGAAATTTTTTAGAAGTATAAGGAATAGCATTTAGTAAATAATCTATTCCTTTGTATTTTTGTAGACCTCCAAGATAAACAACTATTTTTTTATTTTTAGGTAATTTTAAATTAGCTTTTTTAACATTAGGATTAAAAAAATCTGTATTAACACCATCTTCAACAACAATTATTTTTTTATTGATCTTATTTTTTTCTAAAAATTTTTTCATTCCAGTAGTGCTAGTTATAATTAAATCTGATTTATTATAAGCTAATTTTTCTAGTTTCCACATAAATTTATAGAATAAACTATCTTTTTTTGTAAAATTATGGCCTTCTAATTCTTTTACTAAAGAATCTTGACAATCAAAAATTAATTTTTTTCTAATAAATAATTTAGTAATCCACCCAATTAAAGCACCTTCTTGTAAATGAGCATAAATAATATCATATTTTTCTGTAAAAGATGTTTTTAATGTTTTTAAAAGTAATAAAAAATCTAAATAAAATAAATGAAATGAAGGACCAACATCTAACTTATTATACCAGGGAATTTTAATTGAACGTTTTATATCCAATTTATCAATATTTCTTCCATGATGATATGTACAAATAGTCACTTTATGACCTAGTTTCTCTAAAGCTCTTGTTTCTTCTAAAATCCGCATATGACAACCCCTATCAGCAAAAAAAGGAGTTGGAGCAATCATTAATATCTTCATTTCATATTCCTCTCAGCAGTGAGTTTAGTTGCATTATATAACGATTCAACTGTTCCTGCATCTGTCCAGTATCCTTTGAGAAAGCATGCTTTCATCTTTTTGTTTTTAATATATTCATTGTTAACATCTGTAATTTCTAATTCTCCCCTATTAGATGGTTTTAATGTTTTTACAATATTAAAAACAGAATTGTCATAAACATAAATTCCAACTACAGCATAATTTGATTTTGGATTTTTTGGTTTTTCTTCAATTGATAATACTTCATTACCGCTTAACTCAGGAACACCAAATCTTTTTGGATCAGGAACTTCTTTCAAAAATATTTTTGCTCCTTTTTCAAAGTTATTAACATGCTCTTTAATATTGTCTTCAATAATATTATCCCCTAATATTACAATACAATTATCATTTCCAACAAAGTCTTTTGCTAAACTTAAAGCTTGTGCAATTCCACCTGCTTCATCTTGGCATTTATATGTAAAATTACATCCAAAATCTTTTCCGCTTCCTAATAATTTTAAAAAATCACCTATACTTTCTCCGCCTGTAACTATCATAATATCTTTTACTCCTGCTTCTTTTAGTGTTTCTATAGGATAATAAACCATTGGTTTATCATATATATGCAACAAATGTTTATTTGTCACTAATGTCATTGGTCTTAATCTTGTTCCAAATCCGCCTGCTAAAATTATTCCTTTCATATTCATCAACTCCAAAGTTTTAACCACCCTTTTCTGCTTTCCATTTCAAAGGAATATCATTATTAAATGGATCAACTCTAAACTCATCTGGATTTTCATAGTTATAAGGTAAATCAGGAAGACTTATAACAATAGCTTCTTCATCTTCCATATTTTCCCATCCATGATATATTCCAGGAGGAATTTGAACTAATAATGGATTATTCGAATCTAAAATAATTTCTTGTGTTTTTCCTTTTGTTGGGGAATTTTTTCTTGCATCATACAATCCTACTCTTAACTTGCCATTTACACAAGTAAGATTATCTGTTTGTTTTTTATGATAATGCCATGCTTTTACTATATTTGGTTTTATTGAAGTCATATAAGCTTGCCCAAATTTTTTAAATAAAGGATCATCATTTCTAAGAATTTCCATTAACCTCCCTCTGTAATCTGGAATTAATTTTAATTTTTTTATTTTAACATCTTTTATCATTTTTCCCTCATCTGTTTTTTTATTTTCATTGCACCTTTTTTTACATTTGACATTTTAATTCCTAATTTCTTGATTTTAGAAATATCTAAACTTACATCTTTTGGTCTTACTGCTTTTTGTGGAAATTCTTTGCTTGTTATTGGTGTAATTAATTTTTTATCAAAACCAAATACTTCAGCAATTTTAACTGCAAAACCATATCTAGACATTGCTTCTGGGCCAACAACATTATATATTCCGTTTTTATCAAATAATTTAATTAATGCATAAGCAATATCATCAATTAATGTTGGAGAATTTATCTGATCTGTAACAATCCTTAATTGTTTTCCTTCTTTTAAACTATCAATAATCCACTTTGTAAAATTAAAATTATCATTTTCATGGTTATAACCATATAAAACAGAAGATCTTGCAATTAAATGATTTGGATGTTCTCTAACAAATTTTTCTCCTTCATATTTTGTCTGTGCGTAATAACTTAATGGATTTGGTTTATCTTTTTCGTTATAATTCCCTTTTTTTCCATCAAAAACAAAATCAGTTGAAATATACATTAATTTAGCATTAATTAATTCACTTGCTTTTGCAATATTTTTTGTTCCTATGACATTAACATTATAAGCTTGTTTTTTATTTATTTCACAACCGTCTACATCTGTATAAGCAGCACAATGAATTATAATATCTGGTTTTATTTTGTTAAATAATACAATTACTTTTTTTTTTATAGAAATATCTAATTGATAATCACTATCTTTTATATCTGTTCCAATTACATCAAATTTTTTAGACAAAATCTTCATTAATTTTGTTCCTAAAAGACCATGTGCTCCTGTAATTAAAATTTTCATTTTCGAATTCCCTCTGTATAATGCTTTTCATAATATTCTCTATATTCCCCTGATTTTATCTTCTTCCACCACACTTCCTTATCCTTATACCATTTGATTGTTTCTTTCATTGCTTCATTAAAATCAAATCTTGGTTTCCATCCAAGAGAATTTATTTTTTTACAATCTATTGAGTACCTTCTGTCATGTCCTGGACGATCTTTAACATATTCTATATTTGATTCATCTTTTTCCATTTCTTTTAAGATTATTTTTGTCATTTCTATATTTGTTAATTCATTTCCCCCACCAATATTGTAAACTTCTCCAATTTTGCCATTGTGCATAATAAAATCAATTGCTTCAACATTATCTAAAACATAAATCCAATCCCTAACATTTAATCCGTCTCCATATAATGGAACTTTCTTATTTTCAATCAAATTTGTAATAAATAAAGGCATTACTTTTTCTGGATATTGATATGGACCATAGTTATTTGAACTTCTAGTTATTATAACTGGAAGATTATATGTACAAAAAAAAGAATAAGCTAATCTATCTGCTCCTGCTTTTGATGCTGAGTATGGATTTCTTGGATTTAACATATCTGTTTCTTTAAAACTTCCCTTAAGAACTTGACCATATACCTCGTCTGTTGAAATATGAATAAATTTTTTGATATTATTTTTTTTGGCTGCGTCTAATAAGAGGAATGTTCCTTTTACATCTGTTTCAATAAATGCAGTTGGATCTTTAATGCTTCTATCAACATGTGTTTCAGCTGCAAAATGAACTACAATATCTATGTTCGGCATTAATTCATTTACTAATTCCTTATCGCAAATATCTCCTTTTATAAACTTATAATTTTCATTATTTTCTATATCTTTTAAATTATCTAAATTTCCTGCATAAGTTAATTTATCTAAGTTAGTTATTTTGTAATCAGGATATCTATTGAGAATATGTCTAATAAAATTGCTTCCAATAAATCCTGCTCCGCCTGTAACGAGTATTTTCATTTTTCAACAACCTTCTCAATTGAATAACTTTTTTTACCATTGCTATAGTAATTCTTTATTGATATATCTGCTAATAATCCAGATATAAAGAATTGAATTCCAATGATGATTAATAATACAGATAATAATGGTAAAGTGGATCTAACTAAACTTATTAATCCAAGTAATCTTAGAAATATCAAAACCACTAAAACTAAAAATCCCATGCCACTCATTGTAAGACCCATTCCACCAAAGATATGTAATGGACGATTAGAATATTTTCTCCAAAAAAGAATGTTAAGTAAATCTAAAAATCCTCTTACTAATCTTGAATAATTATATTTTGTTTTTCCATGTTTTCTAGGACGGTGATTTACCTTTACTTCACCTATTCTAAAACCTTTCCAGCCTAATAAAGCAGGAATATATCTGTGCATATCTCCATATAAATCAATGTCATCAAAACATTCTCTTTTGTAAGCTTTTAAAGAACATCCAGAATCATGTAATGGTTCATGTATTAAAAAACGTCTAATTCTATTTGCAACTTTGGAAATTAATTTTTTAGATAAAGGATCCTTTCTGTTATATCTCCAGCCTGAAATCATATCATTGCCATCCATTCTATCTAATAACTTAGGAATATCTGCAGGATCATTCTGTAAGTCACCATCCATCTGAACAATTATCTCTCCTTTTGCTTCTCTAAATCCAGCAAATAAAGCAGCTGTCTGTCCAAAGTTTTTTCTAAACTTAATTATCTTAAGATTTTTATCATTAATCTTATTTAAATTATTAAAAGTATTATCTCTCGAACCATCATCAACAAATATAATTTCATAATTATAATTCTTTAAAGCTGTTTTTATTTCATTATACAAAATTTCAACATTTTCTTCTTCATTATATACTGGAATAACAATAGATATATCAACCATTATACCACCCAACAAATTTTTCCATCCCCTCTTCTATGGAAACTTTAGGCTCCCATCCTAATAATTTCTTAGCTTTTGAAATATCTGCATAAGTTATATCAACATCTCCTACTGGTCTTTTAAACTGTTTAACTTTAGCTTTTTTTCCAACTAATTTTTCAATTAAAGAAATAAAATAAGTTAAAGGAATTGTTTTTGAATTTCCTAAATTTATTATTTCAAATTTAAAATTCTTCTCTAAACACTTTATTATTCCTTCAATTATATCTGTAATATATGTATAGTCTCTTTTTGAATCTCCATTTCCAAATTTTTTAACAACAGAACCATCTGAAATCCATTTAGTAAATAAATAAGGAGCCATATCAGGACGACCTCTTGGACCGTAAACAGTAAAAAATCTTAAACATGTAACATTTAAATCACAAAGATAAGAATATGTATAACAATACAACTCACATGCTTTTTTTGAAGCAGCATAAGGACTGATTGGATAATCAACATTATCTTCTTCTGAAAATGGAATTTTTTTATTATTTCCATATACACTAGAAGATGAAGCAAAAATAAAATTTCTAATTCCATATTTTTTGCTTAACTCTAACAAATTCAAGATTCATGTAATATTTGTATCTTTATAACATAATGGATGTTTAATTGAAGGACGAAAACCAGCTCTTGCAGCTAAATGAACAACACTATCTATATTATTATTCTTAAATATCTGTTCTAATTGTGGTCTGTTTTCAATATCAATAGCAAAAAATTGAAATTTATCATTCTTAAGATTATCTTTAATGTTATTTAATTTTATTTTTGGAGAATAATAAGGAGTTAAATTATCTACACAAATTACTTCTTTTCCTTCTTTTAATAGTCTGTCACATAGATGACTTCCAATAAATCCTGCTCCGCCTGTAACTAAGATTTTCACTTTTTAAAATATTCAATTATTT
>SDBV01002959.1_pt1 | contig 25328 bp, 22 predicted proteins | sample 2277081 | NCBI WGS metagenome assembly SDBV01 (sample SAMN10402039, study PRJNA504765) | marine sediment metagenome | isolation source: marine sediment core GS10_PC15, 223 cmbsf | place: Arctic Ocean: Southern Knipovich Ridge | collected 2010 | reverse complement strand
CCGGTATATCTGGCTTGATGTGGTTTCACGCACGCCGTGATAAAGCAGCAACCACCCTTCCGGTATCTCGATCGGCTGACATGCAAGCCCCATTCGCGTCGCATCCCAATACGCATGCCGGGTACTTAACAAAACCCTGTGATCGCCCCAGTGCTTTAGGTCCGGCGACATGCTGATCCATATATGAGCCTCGCCGCGAACAATGGGCCGATGTATCATCGCAAACCTTCCACTGAACCGACGCGGGAAAAGACACGCATCCTTATCTTCCGGCGGAAGCAACGCACCGAGACGTGCGAAAGTCTGAAAATTCTTGGTGATCGCAAGCGAAATCAAAGAGCCGCCCTCACTGAAAGATACGTAGGTGATCGCAAACTGCTTTTGCTCTTCAAGCCAAACGATACGCGGATCCTCAAGCCCCCACTTCTCCTCTTTGTTGTTGGTATCGGCGAGCATCGTCGGTGTCTCGTCAATTTGCCAATCGCTAAGCCCGTCTTTACTGCGTGCGACCGTAAGATGTGAAAACCCGCGAAGACTTTCGACACGATTAAGCAGCAAAACACCGTCGTCAAATTTTACCGCACCCGGATTAAAAACAGAATTGATCGGATAGGGCCAATTGTCGGCTGTGAGGATTGGATTGCCCTGGTACCGCTTAAACATTGTGGCAGCTAATTTTTCCCGGTTGAGAGAACACATTTTACACCCCTAAATCAAATTGAAAGTCCCTTCACACAAAGGCTAATATCATGTTTCGGCAATATCAACCATAAAAATCTATTTTAATATCATAATACGCAAAAAACATACGTTTTTTTGCAAATCTTACCCATCGGCCAAAAACCGGTTTTTGTTTGCAACTTTCTTGTAAATCTCCTAAGCTTATGCCGATATATATTTTACCCGGCACCGGAACAGGCACGTGCCCAAAACGTATGAGACCGGAGAGCAACAAGTTAAAGGGGTTAGTTATGAAAAATCTGATTCTGGTCACCGCGGTGTTGCTAGCGGCAATAACAATGAGCCCTGCTCTAGCTCAGGACGTACAGAGGAGTTATTCTGGTGACATCGTCAAGATCTCACTCGTCCAGCAGTTCGATACCGCAAAGCCGAATTCCGATTCTGTGGTCGCGATTAGCTTCGCCCTTGCCAAGAACTGGCACTTCTACGCCGATCCCGAGACTGCGCCCGGACAAATGAACCTAAAGGTAATACCGAGTGCTGAGGGAATAATTTTCGCAAGCCCCATCCTGCCCGCCTCGGCGTCCTATTATGATGAAGGCCTGAAAAAGACGGTGGCTGTTTTCAGCGAAAAGTTTACCGTATACATTCCATACAAGATTACCAATGCCGATCCCGGCAAACTCGAGATGGGACTTAAAATAGAAGGTGCTGTCTGTTCGGGCATGATGTGTAAGATGCCGCAATTCGGAACCCTCGTTAACACCGTTACCATCGACCCGCAGGCTGCCATGGACAAACCGGCGTTTACAATGCCGAGCGAAACTGCGAATCTTACAGGGCCCGCTTCGTACTCTGTCCCCGTCGCCTTTGCCATAGCTATTGTTGCCGGGCTCATCATGAATGTAATGCCGTGCGTCTGGCCGATCCTGCCGATCATAGTAATGCGGCTGTTAAACCTGGGCGGCGAAAAAAGGTCCAGGGCGATCGCCATGGGCGGAGCTTTCTGTATTGGGATAATCTCATTCTTTGCCGTCATCGCAATCGCCAACATCGTTCTTCGCCTCGGCTACGGCGTAGTCTTTCAATGGGGGGATCATTTTAGAAACCCGCTCTTCGTTACCGCGATGACATTACTAATGGTAGTCCTCGGCCTGTTCATGTTCGGCATCTTCAATATCGGCATGCCCGCATCGATCACCGGAAAGGCAACAAGCAGCGGCGGCGGCATCGCAGGCGGCATCGGCATGGGATTTCTGGCGGCACTTCTCGCAACACCGTGCAGCTTTGCGATACTCGCAGCCGCCTTTGCCTGGGCACAAACTCAGCCCCTGCCGATGGCGACGGTTACTATAATGCTGATCGGCGTCGGAATGGCAATACCTTATATGATATTCGTCTCGGTGCCGAAGCTTCTTGACAAAATGCCTCGGCCGGGCAAATGGATGGATCATATAAAACATGCGATGGGTTTTCTGCTGCTGCTTATCGCCGCAAAACTCCTCGGGGCGATCCCCTCGGAATCACGGATCGACGTGCTGTTCTATGCCGTTGTCCTATCTGCATGTATCTGGATGTGGGGCTGTCTGGTAAGCTACTCGACACCGAAAAAACGAAAATACACCATAAGGATCATCGCAGCGGTCCTTGCTGTTTCAACAGGATATATTTTCCTGCCAATACAAGACGCATCGAAAGACCTCGTCCAGTGGCAGGAATATGATCGACAGGTAATAGCTGAGTACGTAGAACAAAATAAGCCGGTGATTATAAAGTTCACCGCAGACTGGTGTACTACCTGCACCGTCGTTGACAGGCTAGTTTACAAAAGAAAAGATGTTGCCGATATGATAAAGCAAAAAGGCATCCTCACTATAAAAGGCGATACGACATTATTAGGTACCGACGCGACAGTCGATCTTGCAAACAAATACAAGCAGACCGGCGGCGTGCCGGTTACCGTTATAATTATGCCCGACGGCACGGAACACTCCCTGCCGGGCGTGAGAATAAAAAAGGATGTCTTGGAAATAATCGGAAAACTGCCCGACAGCCTGCAGCAATAATAATTTTCTGAAAAATATTACCCCACTTTCTACGCCCTGAGGGTGGTTTTACTCCTTTTTTTTCGGAAATCCAAGAAAAAAGACTTGACGCCTGGCCCGGAAATCAAGTAGAATTGTCATAATTGGAGGTAATGTACGGGCATGATGCGCGGAGATAATGTGTGGAGTCTTTAAAGTGATTTGAGGAGTAGGATGATCTTGGAGGAGATCTTGGTGAGGAAAAGTTTTAAGTTAGCATGTCTTATTGTTTTAGTCTGCATACTATCCCTGCAAACTTCTTACGCCGCTATTTATCCGTTTGAGATATTTACCGATAACGGTGATTTCAATGATGACCCCGGCATCAATATATGGATGGATGTATCCAATGGCGAAAATGTTGCCGAGTTCACTTTTCATAACGACAGCACCGTTCAAAGTTGCATAACAAATATATACTTTGATGACGGTCCAATCATCGGTGCAACAATGAACATAATCAACGGTCCGGGAACTCTCTTTGCCGAAGATGGGCCGAATAATATGCCTGGTGGAGAGGATATATTTTTTGATGCCGACAGGGAATTCAATGTCGGCGCCGAACCGCCGCCATCTTCAAACGGAATTAATTATATTGGCATCGGCGAATGGGCTACGGTTGAATTAATCCTGGACGGCTTCACTTTACTGGATGTTTTAACTGCACTCGACCTCGGAACTCTTAGGGTCGGAGTTCACATACAGGATTTCACCGATGGCTCAAGTGAGTCCGCTGTCAATCTCGTTCCAGAGCCCGCTACGATGTGCTTGCTTGGTCTTGGCGGACTGATTCTTCGCAAAAAACAAAAATAGAAATTCTTACAAGCTTTCTTCGTATATAACCCGCAACAAAATTGCGGTTTTTTTATGCGCTTGTTTATGTTACAATACCTCTGGATATTAAAAATTTCTTTGTTAAAATGCATATATGGCAAAAGCTAAGACAAAGAAAAAGATAAAAGTAAACAAGGACCAGGCTGCGGCGCGTGTGCAGAGAATATTTCCGATACTGAAAAAGACATATCCCGACGCAGCCGTCTCGCTGGATTTTACCAACCCGCTCCAGCTTCTTATCGCAACCATCCTCGCCGCTCAATGTACCGACGCAAGGGTTAACATCATAACAAAGGACCTGTTCAAAAAATATAAAACGCCCGCCGACTGGGCAAACGCCCCACAGCAGCAGCTCGAAGACGACATCCGCTCGACCGGCTTCTACAAAAACAAATCCAAGAACATTAAAAATTGCTGCCAGAGCATCGTTGATAATTTCAAAGGCAAGGTTCCCGATACCATGGACGAGCTGCTGTCCCTTGCAGGCGTCGGGAGAAAAACCGCAAACGTCATGCTCGGCAACGCATTCGGCGTTCAAGGCATCGTCTGCGACACACACGTGATACGCCTTAGCCGCCGGATGTTCCTGTCAGAAAACTCCAACCCCGATAAGCTCGAATTCGATCTGGCAGAGATCGTTCCAAAAAGAAAATGGGGCGGATGGACCATGTTTAGCCACCTTTTGGTATTCCATGGGCGAGCCATCTGCAAAGCCAGAAAGCCCGATTGCCACGCTTGCCCCATCGAAAAACACTGCCCGTCGGCAAATAATCCGCAATTATGGTGAGTTTTCGTTTGACTCAACTCCTGATTTGGGCGATATAATAGTTGGTTTTGATGTTAAAATCAGTTTTTGATTAAAGATGGAGATGTAATGAGCGATATTAATATACCCGCAGAAGAGCCGTGGCGGATTTTCCGGATCATGGCAGAATTTGTCGAAGGCTTTGAGGAGCTTTCAACAATAGGCCCGGCCGTCTCGATATTCGGGTCGGCAAGGATCGAGCCGGGGCATAAATACTATCAACTCGCTCAGGAAACCGCACACGAAATCACCAAGGCAGGATTTGCCATTATAACCGGCGGCGGGGGGGGGATCATGGAAGCCGCAAACAAAGGCGCTGCAGAAGCCGGGGGAAAAAGCATCGGCCTGAACATCGAACTGCCAATAGAACAAAAACCGAACGAATACCAAAACCTGGGACTGCATTTTAAATACTTCTTCTGTCGCAAGGTCATGTTCTTAAAATATGCAAACGGTTTCATAGTAATGCCCGGCGGGTTCGGAACGATGGACGAGTTCTTCGAATCGCTCGTTCTCATCCAGACATTAAAACAGGCACTGTTCCCGGTCATATTAATGGGAAGCGAGTTCTGGGGCGGACTGATCGACTGGATAAAAGATAAAATGTTAAAAGAAGATGACTACATATTTCCCGAGGACCTCGACGTGTTTACGGTAGTTGACGATCCAAAAGTTGTCGCCGACATACTCGTCGAGTTCCACAAAAAGCACGGCCAAAGCAAGCTAAGCGAACCCCACGGAATCAAACGCCCGCCAATATACGGACACAACGCCTAAAGGGCTTCTTCCATCGCAGTATTAAAGTGATCGACAAGATATTTTTTGCCTGCACCGCCAAGGTGCTCCCAGGGTAATATCTCATCGGTATCGAAACTCCGCTGCGCAGCGGCTTCCGCATCGAGTCCGTGCTCGGCAAACGCCTCCTGCCATATTCCGTAATCGAATCCCTCGCTCCACAGATCGAAGCGTGCACCATTCTTCCAGGCCGTCTCTACCACTTCGCACATCCGCCTGTCGGCTCTGCCCATCACTGACTCTAAGATGCTCCGCTCTACCTGGTGAAATTTAAACTTCAAAAACCGTGCCCTAAGCTCACGCTTTCGATCAAGGATAATATCCTTTGCGTTCTCAAAATACGCCCTGTCCTTTTGACCAAGCCACGCCAGCGGCGTATGCGATTTCGGCACCAGCCAGCTTATCGCAACATTAACGTTCGCCGTTTTGCCATCGACATTATTCCGCAGCTTCGCTATTTCATAAGCAAGGTTTGCGATCTCTTTTATATCGTCTTCGGTCTCGCCCGGAAAACCAACCATAAAGTAAAGCTTGATCAACTGAAAGCCCTGGGCGTACGCAGCCTCTATCGCCGCAAACAGATCTTCGTTGGTAATATTTTTATTGATGACCTTTCGCAGTTTTTCGCTGGCAGCCTCTACCGCGATAGTAAGCCCGCCCTTTCGCACGCTCGTCACCAGCTTTGGTAACAGTGCAAGCTGTTCTTTTACTCGCAGGCTCGGCAGCGATACACCCACCCGCTTTGGATCGAAGTATTCTTTGAGCTTTACCACAAGCTCTTCAAGGTTGGGGTAATCCCCTGTCGATAAACTCAGCAAGCTTACCGTATCGAACCCGGTTGCCAGGTAATTTTGTTTTGCTATCTCGACGATGCGATCAACACTTCTAAACCGTATCGGCCGCCTGCAATAGCTCGCCTGGCAGAACCTGCACCTGCCCGGACACCCGCGCATTATCTCAACGCTAACCCGTTCATGCACCGCCTCGGCGAACGGTACAATAGGTTTAGCAGGGACAGCCGCTGTGTCAAGATCGTCAACTACCGCATTTTTAAAAGTTACCGGTATGTCGTCACGCTTTGCATTGAACGATCTTATCTTCTGGCCGTCATACTCGAATTCGTACAGCGACGGGACGTACACAAACTCAAACTCCCTAGCAGCTTCTACAAGAAAATCTTCCCTTGAAGCACTCTTCTGCTTAAACTCCCGCAATAATTCAAGTACAGAAACTATCGCCTCTTCCCCTTCGCCGAGGATAAACATATCTATAAACTTCGACATCGGCTCGGCGCTGTTGGATACCTGCCCGCCGCCGATTATGATCGGATGCTCTTCGCTGCGGTCTGCCGAGCTGATAGGAACCCCCGCAAGGTCGAGCATGTTAAGCACATTGGCAAAGCACATCTCGTTGGTCATGCTAAACCCCAGCACATCCAGATCGCCTGCTGCCGCCATTGACTCCAGCGAATACAACGGTACGTCATTGTCCCGCATGACCTTTTCGGCATCTGTCCACGGAGCGAACACCCGCTCGGCTGCTGCCCAATCAAGAGCATTAACAACCTCATACAAAACCGCAAGCCCCGTATAGCTCATCGCTATCTCGTAAATATCCGGAAAGCACAAGCCGACAGTTACATCGATGCCGTTTAGCTCCTTGACGATCTGGTTTACCTCGCCGCCGATATACCTGCTGGGCCTGCGAACGAACGGCAGGAACTTTTCGGCGATCATATCTTTCAATATTCGTATCTGTCTCTGTTGCATGCGGACATTATAACGATTAAAAAAGATTTGTTGAATATAATCTCAAAACAAATTACAATCGGTCTTATGGCAGAGATTTCGGAAAAATCATTTAAGAGGCAGTTACACATTTTGCTTGCGATCATTTTCATAGTTGCAACTGCCCTTGGAATACGACTGATCACAGCCCCCAAGCACAAAACCGGCTCAAGCGGCCCGCGAGAAGTAATGGGAACCTTCTGCCGTCTGGTCTCGGTGGCACCAACTAATTCCATCGCAAACAACAGCATGGAAGCCGGATTCTCCGAACTGGTGCGGATTGACGCAATGATGAGCGACTACAAACCCGAATCCGAACTATCTCGGGTAAACGCCAATGCTTTTAAAGGCCCCGTCCCCGTAAGCCCCGAGCTCATAGAGGTCCTTTCCATCGCAAAAAAATACAGTGCTCTTAGCGACGGAGCATTTGATGTCACCATAGGCCCGGTCGTGGACCTCTGGAGAGAATCGCAAAAGAAAAACGAACTGCCTACGAAAGAACAACTCGCCGAAGGCAAAGCAAAAGTCGGCTACGAAAAACTTATCCTTGGCGACGATAACACCGTTCGCTTTGCCGTCGAAGGCATGCGCCTGGACCTCGGCGCCATCGCAAAAGGCTACGCAATAGATAAAGCCGTAGAAGCAATGAAGCGCACCGGAGCTACCGCAGGCCTCGTAGATGTAGGCGGCGACGTAAAAACGTTCGGCGCACCGCCAAAACCCAAAACCCACTGGATCATCGGATTACAGGATCCGGCAAAAGAAGGCTCACTGCTGCTAACATTAAAGATAAACGACATGGCGGTAGCTACCAGTGGAGACTATAGAAGATATGATGAAGTAGAAGGCAAAAAGCACAGCCACATCAAGGATCCGTCAACCTCGAAGTCGGTCACAAAACTTATCAGCGTAAGCGTCATCGCACCGACCGCGACGATAGCCGATATACTCGCAACAACCGTAAGTGTCATCGGTCCTGAAAAAGGCATGGCAATGATAGAGGCAATGGAAAACACGGACCTGATAATGATCCCAGCCGACAAACAAAAAGACCTGATCCACACGACAACGATACGAAAGTATGTTGACAACACCCAACCCCCAGCTGGCTATACAACGGTATCAGAGCTGTTAAAAAAACAACAGTGAGGGGTACACCAAAAGTATACCGTTTCTGCACCGATCAACTTTCTGAATCATCGTTTTTAGAGTCAGAATGGAGATTTCGGCGATTTTCGTAATTGACCGGTGTAATTGGTATGGTTTATCGTTAAAAGGGCATAGCGATGATATAATAACCGCATGGGCAGAGAATCTGCCCATGCTACGGCAAGGAATTTTTCTTATTAAACAGGTCCTTCGGCTGCGCTCAGGATGGCAGGTTTTTAACCTGCCACTTTTTGTCCTGCTGCTCTTGGTGCGGGGGCTGATTTTCCTCTGTATACTATTACGCCGGTGGGGCATTTATTGATCGCGGTTTCGGTTTGTTCGCTTGGCTCGTACTTTTCGTAATCGGTTCTTGCGTTATTTCCGTTCATTGTGAACAGTTCGCTTTGCTTGGTACACATCTTACATGCGATGCATCCGACCTTGCACATGCCGCGAGTGCTCTTGCCGTTCTCCTGGCTGGAGCATGCCACGACCATCATGTTTTCCTGTCCGAACGGAACCATCTCGATAAGATCTCTCGGGCACGCCTTCGAGCATGCGGTGCATCCCGTACACTTTTCATAATCGACCGTAGCAAGATCGTCAACTATATGAAGTGCGTCAAACTTGCACGCGCTAACGCAATCGCCATAGCTCAAACAGCCGAACTTGCACGCCTGAACATTCGGCACAGCATTGACAGCCGTGCACGTCGGAATGCCTGCGTAGTTAGCATACATTGTTTTGTCATCGGAGTTACCTCTGCAATGAACGACCGGCCGCATAGGCGCCGACCCGCCGGAGACTTGCAGATTCAATATCTCGGCGATAGCTTCGGACGTATCGGCACCACCAGGTGCGCAGGCGCCTAATAGCTCAGGATCGGCGACGACAGCCTTTGCATAAGACGAGCAGCCCGCAAACCCGCACGCACCGCAATCGATGTTCGGCAGCGCTTCGTGAACCCGCTCTACCTTTTCGTCAACTTCGACCTTAAGTTTGATCGACGCGACCAAAAGCACTATCGCAAAAGCAGTGCCCAGGCCCAGCATAGTTAAACCGGCCAGCACTAATTCCATTACATTTATCTCAGCTATGATCATTTTAAAAGTCCTAAACTAAAATCACGATTCATCGTGTATTTCTTTACCCAAAGCTGACCAAAGGTCAGCAGTCGCCAAAGGCGACCTAATATCTATTATCTAATACCTAGTATCTATTTTATCATTCCCGCAAAACCCATAAACGCCATCGTCAGGATGCCCGCGGTTATCAGCGTAATCGGTGCACCCTGCAAACATTGGGGGACGTCTGCAAGTTTTAAGTTCTCACGGATCCCAGCCATTATACATATCGCCAGCGTAAAACCGACGCCTGCACCGAAGCTTAAGACGACCGCTTCGATAAGGTTGTCAGTGCCCCAGAGATTGATGAACAAGCACAAACCAAGGATGGCACAGTTGGTGGTAATAAGAGGCAAAAATATCCCGAAGCTCTCATACAACGGCGGAAAGAATTTGCGAACGTACATTTCGACCAGTTGCACGGCGCCGGCGATAACGAGGATAAAGCAAACGTATCTCGTAACCTCAAGGCCGTACGGGATCAGGATAAGGTTGTCGATCATCCAGGTCAGCGTCCCGCTAAGCGTCACCACGAACGTAACCGCGCAACCCATGCCGAACGCCATGTCGAGCCTGCCCGAAACACCCAGATACGGACAGATGCCCAGAAACTTCGTAAACACCAGGTTGTTTACGATAACAACGGATATAAAACCCATCAACAATACTTGCAGTGTATCCATTTTTTCATCCTTATATATGCTATTTTACGCAACAACTTTGTGCAGCGATTTTTTTAGTAATTATATTCGCACCGCCCAGTATCAATCCAAGTGTTATAAACGCACCGACCGGCATTCCCATCGCCGCCCAAGGAACGAACCATTTCGGCATGACAGCTATCTCGAAGAACATCCCCGTCGCCAGCAGCTCACGGATCCCCGCCAGCAAACACAGCGTCGCGGTAAACCCAAGCCCCATACCCAACGCGTCGATGATGCTGATCAGCATACCGTTCTTACTTGCACAGGCCTCCGCCCGGCAAATAATAATACAGTTTACAATGATAAGCGGAATATACGGCCCAAGGCTCGAACTCATCTCCGGCATATATGCCTTAAGGTACAGGTCCGCGATAGTAACGAACGTCGCGATCGTCAGCGTAAACATCAGTATCCGCAGGTGCGGCTTAAGCAAGTTACGCATCAGGCTGACAACAATATTAGAACACACCAGCACAAAGATAACGCTAAGCCCCATCGTAAGTGCGGGTTTAACCGCAGCCGTTACCGCGAGCACAGGACACATGCCAAGGAGCAAACGCAGCACAGGGTTCTCTTTCCAGAGCCCTGCTGTAAATGTCTGAATTTTTGAAATACTTTCTGCCATTATATCGATCCCTCATTTTCCAGCAGGCACCTGACCTGCTCAATATAATTATTCAATATCTTAACAACCGCTTCGCTGCTGACCGTCGCTCCGCTTATCGCAACGATCGTGCTGTCTATCGCAGTGTCATCGCCTATCTTGCTGAGTTCAAGGGCCGCAGCCGGTGCGCCCATAAACTGCAAACGGAAAAAGTCGTGCTTGATCTTATCGCCAAAACCCGGCGTCTCATTACTGCTCAGCACGCCAAACCCTGCCAGCTTTTCAACTCCGGCATCGACTGCAACAACAAGTCTGATCTTATCCGCAAAACCCGATCCCTCTGCAACAAAGGCCCAGCCGACACATTCGCCGTTATCATCTACGGCTTTTTTGATGTCGGTCTTTACGATCTTACCTTTGCCTATATCGATCGGTACCGCTTCCAACGCAATGTCAAAGCTTACCGCTTCGCGTATCAAAGCATTCGCAAGATCGTTGAACTTGTCCTTTTCGTTCTGGATGATCCTCGGCTGCCACGCAGCATTGGTCGCCGCAAGCAATAACCCGAACCCGAACGACGCGATGATAAGTAACCAGCTTTGCTGTATGAAAAATTTCATCTTATTCATTAGTCTTTACCTCCCGCAGGGACAAGCTTACAGAACCTGTCCAGCATCGGCGTTAAAGCGTTCATTATTAAGATCGCGTACATGATCCCTTCAGGATACTCGCCGACCATCCTGATAAGCATGATAAGGGCACCGACCCCGATTCCGAATATCCACATGCCTTTTCTTGTAAGTGGCGCCGTTACCGGGTCAGTCGCAATAAAGAAGGCACACATCAGCATCCCGCCGCCGGTCAGATGCAGCCAGGGCTGAACATACCTCTCCGGATTCGCAAGCCATCCAATACCGGCGAACACAAACGCTGACAGCAGCACCGCCAGCGGTATGTGAATATTTATTGTCCTCCTGATCAGCAGGTACGCCCCTCCTATCAGCATTGCCAAGGCACTCGTCTCACCAAGACACCCGCCAACTTCACCAAACAGCGTCGCCTTGAACATATCGTTAGTTACTGCAACGTCTGCTTTGCCTTTTATCGCTTCTTTGCTCCACGCAAGCGGCGTCGCCTGACTGATAGCGTCGGAGTTAGTAGCACTTATAACAACCGAATCCATCTGCGGAACCTGATATGTTGCTGGCACCGCCCACGTTGTCATAAGCGCCCCAAAGCTTGCCGCAAGGAATGCTCTCGCTGCCATCGCCGGGTTAAAAGTGTTAGAGCCAAGTCCGCCAAAAACCATCTTACCGATAGCGATAGCGAACGCGCTGCCGATAACCGCAAGCCACCAGTGATCCGCTACCGCAGGCGGAAGCGACAACGCAAGGATCACTCCTGTTAATGCTGCACTAAGATCGTCGATACTGTTTTTCTTCTTGCGGATAAGATTGCAAACCCACTCGGTCAAAACGCAACTGACCACGCACACTCCGATCACGATCGCCGCCTGCGTTCGGAAGAACCAACACGCCGCTGCCATCGCAGGGACAAGCCCTATAATGACATCCAGCATAATACCGCGAGTCGAATGAGACTTGCTTATATGAGGACTCGGTGAAACTGAAATATTCTCTAGCATCTAATCTGTCATCCTAACCCAGGTAAACTGGAAATCCTAAGTACTAAATTCGAAATCCGAAACAATATCGAATTACCGAAACTCCAATTATTCAAACGTTTCTGGCTTCATATTTGAGCAACGCTCCTATTAGCCAACTATCTTCTGCTTTTACAATTTGTCATTCCAGCGAAAGTCGTAGATGCCTTAGGTGCTGGAATCCATTCATACAATTACAACTTGCACCACATTGGGTGGCACGGTCAAGCTCTGCTTGGCCGTGATGAAACAGCATCGCCACAGGCGATACCTCAATTTTACATTTTTATTTTTTATATTTAATTTTACAAAGCTACTTCGCCATTTGCTTCTTCGCCCTTGCCTGCAATACCTTGCCTGCATTAATAAATCCCTTAAGCTCGATATTCGCAGGACAAATATAACTGCAACAGCCGCACTCGATACAACTGCCCATATGATAACTCTCCGCAACGTCAAGCATCTCGTGCTTAACTGCGTGAGCGATCTTAGTCGGATTAATATTCGTCGGACATACCTCAAGGCATCTGCCGCACCTGATACAAGGCGTCTGCCGGTTAATGTGTTTGGCAAGCGTGATGTCCTTTTTCGTAAGAACCGTTATCGCACCGGACGTCTTGGTGATTGGCATCGAAAGCTCCGCTATCGAAAACCCCATCATGGGTCCGCCGGAAATAACTTTCGCCGCTTTTTCGTTCAATCCGCCGCAATGATCTATAAGTCCGCTTATTGGCGTCCCAACCGGAACATAAAAGTTGCCCGGATTGTCAATCCCCTCACCGGTAACAGTTACCGCCCGATGCGTAAGCGGCGTACCAAACGCAACCGCCTCCGCGATCGCCGCACACGTCGCAACGTTCAGCACACAAACACCGATCATCGGAGGTATCTGCCCAACCGGAACATCTCTGCCCCAGATCGCTTTGATGAGCTGCTTTTCACCGCCTTGCGGATATTTGGTCTTTACTGCTTTTACCTCGATGTTATCTACATCGCTGCACATGCACAGCACATCGCCGATCGTTTTAATGGCCTCGGGCTTGTTGTCCTCGATACCGATATAACACACCGGGCACTCGCCGGCTTTTTTCGCAAGCCTTATACCGGCGATGACCTGATAGGTCCATTCCAGCATCACACGATAATCGCAAGTGATAAAAGGCTCGCACTCACAGGCGTTTATTATCAAAACTTCCTTAGGGCTCTTCTCGTTCGGCTCAAGCTTTACACGAGTCGGGAACCCCGCACCGCCCATACCAATGATACCCGCATTGCGGATAGCATCGCGGATCTGCTCGCCGGAATATCCGCTAATATCAAAATCGGGACCGAACTTCTCAGGGCAAGGCTGTTTATTATTTTCACTCTCCTGATCGACATCGATAAAAATCGCCATCGACCTTCCCAATACAGGATGAGACGCCAAAGCAATATCTTTTACATTACCGTCAACCGGCGAATGAACCGGAGCACAAACGAACGAATCGTTATCGCCGATCTTTTGTCCCGCTGTCACACTTTCACGCTTTTCCACAAGCGCGTTACAAGGCGCCCCGATATGCTGGCTCAGCATCACCGCAACCTGTGTAGGTTTTGGGAATAATTCGATTTTACAGTTTTCGCTTAGATGTTTATTGTCCGGCGGGTGAACTCCGCCTGGAAATGTTAATTTTCCGTCGGCTTTAATGGTCGGCCTCCTTCAAAGAACAGCTATCTTTTTCTTGAACAGTACGTTTGAATACCAGTGACAAAATCGTCACGCAAACAAAGCTAAGCCCTAACGAAAGTAAAAAACTCAACACAGCACGCGGTGTTTCGCCCGCAACGCTCTCAGCCAGCAAACGCTCAAAAACGCACAGACTCACAATAAAAACCACTATAGGAAATAAAAAAACCCAAAAAACCTCCCATCCAACCGAAGGCCCTCGGGTCTTTCCCATATGCTCATATATTGTCTTGCAGTCGTGAGCCTGACTGCAATTTGAACAAAATTCTTTTTCGCTCATTTTTTTTACCAAATAATGTATTTCAGAGTTTATAGTTAATATTAGAGGAACTTTCAAGTAAAATATGACCGGTTCCCTTAATTGGGCTTGTTGCCCAAATGGCTTTCGAGCAAAATGCCTTGAATTTTTGTTCTATTCAAGGCAAAAACCACAGCAAGAGCTATTCTCTTGCGAGGATTTTTAACACCGAAGAGGGCAAAAAGGCAAGTTATTTTGCCGGAATGTGTTTGGGCAACAAGCCCATATGTCAATTGAGTTACAAAACAAAAGGAAATGATAAAATGGCTAAAATAACAACTATTCTACTATCTATATATACTTGCTTTGTCCTTACAGGATGCGCCACAAACCCCGTAACCGGCGAAAGTCAGCTAATGCTCGTCTCAGAACAACAGGAATTGCAGATGGGAGCCCAATACGCTCCACAACTCGAAGAACAAATGGGGGGACGCATCGCCAATAACACCCTCCAAAACTACGTAAACACCGTAGGCCAGAATATCGCACGCATAAGCCATCAGCCAAACCTGCAATTTACATACGTTGCCCTGGATCATGAATCGATAAACGCAATGGCACTGCCCGGCGGATATGTTTTCGTCACAAGGGGCATGTTAGAAAAGCTGAATACTGAAGCGCAGTTGGCAGGCATCCTCGCCCACGAAACAGCACACGTCACCGCCAAGCATTCGGCGCAGGCAATGAGCAGACAAATGGGAATAGATTTGGCACTTTCCATCGCAACAGAAAACAGATCCTCAGGTGCCGCCCAGGCCGCGGGGCTCGGAACCCAATTGCTAATAAGCCTGCCATACAGCCGAAAAGACGAGCACCAGGCTGATTCGATAGGAATGGACTATACCGCAAATGCAGGATATACCCCACGGGCAATGATAGAGACGATGGAAATACTCGAAGCCGAAAGCAGCGTAAGACCAATAGAATTCCTCTCGACCCACCCAAATCTGGGAAACAGAAAAAGCAACCTGCTAAATCAGATCGCTTCAAGAAACTACCCGCAAGCGCTTAAGATCGGACGCGATGATTATAAAAAATTCGTCTCGGATAATTTGAAATAAAAAAAGCGGAGGAATTGCGATCTCCGCTTTTGAAATATTTCTAAATAGACCGCCTGCCAACTACTCGCTGCGTCTATTCTCTATGTCGCTATAACCGCACTTCGGACATCTGTCAGGATAATCGTCACCGCCATGCTTCTGCATGAAAACAGTGCTGCACTCCTTACACTTAAGCCCCCGGGCTGCTGATATCTCTCCACATTTGGGACACTCAACAGGCCCCGCCATTCCCATAGGGCCTATCACCATACCACTGTTTTGAATGCCTTCCTGATATTCCTCGCGCGTGATCTCGCTATCGGCCCCGCATTTCGGATTTAGGCAGATCAGGTCGACCGTTCTACTGACGCTGGACTTTGACCCGCCCTTAAAGAAACGCGGAATATTCAACGCTGCAACCAGTACAAGGCAGCCAACTAACACGCTGATCATTACTTTCTGTTTTTTATCTTCGTCCATTACTAAACCTCCAATAAAAGTTACTGAACATGTATTAAGAATATTCACTTTTGTAGCTTTTGTCAAACGATTCTTTTTCCACCGCCACCCCATATATTTGCCGATTCTACCCCACTTATATCCAGAATCCGCGACGGATCTTCAGGAACCCCGGTTCTCGCTGAAAGATACGCAGCCTCGATTACCGCCATATTATTAAGATCCGCAAACTCGTCGCCAAAAAGATTATTCGCCTCAGGCTGCAATATATGCAGTGCCAGATCCTCAAGCACCCCAGACAAAGACTCATCGCAGGATTGATCGTAATTCAGTTCCTTAATAACCTCACCGGCGTTATCGAGGACTCTAAAAGAGTCTTTGCTAACTGTAATATACTTATCTTTGCCATGTATCCTCAACGTTCGTTCTTCCGGACCAAATATTCGGCTTACAACAATGTTACCCGAAAGGGTATCGCTAAAACGCATTGTAATAACTGCCATATCTTCGGTAAGCGACAGACGCTGCTGTTTGTCAGGGGCATGGTTGCTGGTCAAAGAATATATACGCTGCGGAATACCGAAGTTCATCACGATCTGGTCTACAAGATCATAGCCGTCATAAAGAAGTGTCCCGCCGCCTGCCAGATTAGGATCGCTTAGCCAACGCTTATCAGCATCTTCGATATACGCCCGAACATTGCAAACCGCGGTAATAAGAAGAAATTTGTCAGCCGTCTCTGATTTAATATAGTCCCTAAGATCGCTGAACGCCTGCGTAAAGCGGTTGCTGTTAGCGACTACGAACCTCACCCCTTCGCTTCGCGCCAGACGAACATACTCAACAACCTGCTCGAAATCCGCGCCGGGAGGGCTTACCTTTAATATATGGACATTGTTTTGCATCGCAGCCCGGATATGTTCGTCGATCTCGCTGGTCGCGCTGGCAGCGATAAGAATGTCAAGCTCGCTCCGGATTATTAACTGGCGGAAATCGTCGTAAAATGCACATCCATACTTAATGCTAAGCTTCTCGGCAGCCTCAATGTCTTTACCGCCGACTGCTATCACCTCGAACAGGTCGCTGGCAAACGCCGCATCGAGAAGCTCGATACCAGCGGCGCTAAGGCCTATGATCCCAATTTTTAACTTCCGTGTTTCCATAATATATTTTGCAATTACAACTTGCTTACCTTAACCGGGTCAAATCTATGAAATCCGCGCTTCCATTTAGTTTTCGTCGGTCTTGATTAGCCATTGGTATTGTGCTGACCACTCTTTATCTGTTGTTATTGTCAGCTTGCCTGATGCGCTGTGATCGGGCTCTATAAATCCTGTTACGTACACGATTCCGTTTTCGATCGAGCTATCGTCCGTGCTTTCTACATAGGTCTCTTTGGCGTAATTTCCCTTTGTGATGAAGTATAGCTGCGTTTTATCTTTCTTACCTTCATCGTTTCTGTACGTAACTTCTACATCGATATTTCCTGAAAAACCTGCCTCGCAGGTATAATGCTTCTCGTCGTAAGAATAGCTGCAATACCAAGATCCGTTAACTTTGCCATTATCCATAAACTCCAGAGTTATCACGCCTCTGTTCTGATCATTGCGAGTTACGTCAGCTTCCAGCGTAAATGGCTCGTCGATCCCCGGCTTTGGCGGCTTCGGCAATTCGATGATCGTATCCGGACCAAGCAACCTGTCTTCATCGTGCCAGGGTTTTCTATAAGTTTTCCCCTTAGAACCTGGCGGTACCGAGATACGGAACAACGAAGATATTTGCATAAAATACAGTATCGCGATTATAGCGATAACGATCAGCGCTGCAAGGGCAAGAAAGCTCCGACAGGATTGCCGATCTGTTTCGTATATCATGGCCTTGCCCTTTTCAGAACATTCTTCCTCTGTGGATATCTGTGTAATTTGTGGATAAACATTATAAATCAGCCCCGGCCGAATGGCCGGACTCCACAATTTTTCATTTTTATTTTTGATATTTTAATTAATGACATCTAGGATTATAGGCATCTTTCCAGAATTGTCCAGCCAAACTTGGAACCTATATCATACAATTACAACTTGCTGAGCTTTCGGTTATTTGTGCTTGTTCGGAATCCCAGATTTAGTACTTAGGGTTTGCTCGGCAAACCCCTATCGTTTGGGCCTTAATGCATTTTTTGCATCCCTTTGCTTTAGCCTTTTAGGATCCGCCTGATACCATGCTTCCAATTTTTTCGGATCATAATTCGGGTTCTTTTCCGGGATGCGTGCACCGACTTTTTTGAGGTAGCCCGTCATTTGGTCGAACATTTTCTTGTGTAGTTCAGGGTGCTGCTTGACGACACTTTTTGTTTCACCGATATCGTCTGCCAGGTTAAAGAGCAGCGGCACATCTGCATCTTCGTACCAGTGCAGCACTTTCCAGTTTTTGGTGATCATCGCCGAGCCCGGCATACTTGTCCGGTAGTGAGGATAGTGGAAGTAAAGAGAACGGTTTTCCAGATCGTCCGGCGTCTTTTTGCCCATAAGCAGCGGTTTGAGGCTGATGCCGTCAAGTGTTGCCGGGTGCTTACTTACATTACCGCCTGTAAGTTCGATGAACGTTGGCAAAAAGTCATAGTGGACCACATTGGTGTGATCAACTGCCCCTGCTTTAATGCCCGGGCCTCGCACAAACATCGGCACGCGCAGGCCGCCATCCCAAACCCACCACTTTTTGCCGTGTAAGGCTTGCTGCTGATCCGCACGCCAGTGCTGGTAGCCGTTGTCTGAAACAATAACGATATACGTGTTATCGGCGATGCCGAGTGTATCAACTTCGTCAAGCACGCGACCGATCGATCTGTCGAGATCTTCTGTCATGCCGAACCATTTAGCAAGTTTGCTGGTATTATTCTTGCGGCGCCCTTTATTCTTGTCGTCAGCATACTCGGCAATGATCCTGGGGTGGCTTGCATATTTCGCTTCGGCTTCCGGGAAGCATTGGGATCTTGCATGAATAGCATAGTGAGAAATTTGCAGGTAGAACGGGGTCTCTTTAGCGACCTTGCGTTTCATAAAGTCGATCGACTTATCCGTCACACTCACCATCAGCTTTGGATCGCCTATGTTAGGTGCATTGCCGGGTTTGTTGTTGGTATTGCCGTCATGCTCACTATAACCATGGTCCGCAGGCGTTGCACCGTTCATGTGCCACTTGCCGAAATGGGCGCTCTGGTAACCGCGAGGCTTCAGTGCTTCGGCAATAGTGATCTCTTTGCGGTCAAGATTCAGATCGGATGTATTGGTCCTTAGCGGGAAATATTTCAAATCTTTCTTGTCGTAGAAATAAGGGAAGTCAGGATCCGGTTCCGGGTAGGTGTTTCGTTTACTGCCAAGTGTAACCGTAAAGCCGTTACGTGCGCTGCTCTGCCCGGTCTGTATCGCTACCCGCGAAGGCGCGCACTGCGGAGCCGCTGCGTACGCATTGCGAAAACGCATCCCCTGGGATGCAAATTTCTCAAGACGAGGCATTTTAAGAATAGGCATTCCGGAATTTACAATATCGTCGTCCATCCGAATTGACGTCCCGTTCCATGCCATGTCATCGATTAGAATAAGAATGATGTTCGGTTTCTTGAGGGAGCTTGCGTTTTTTGCCGCTGCCGAAAAAGCTTCTTCGCAACCACCCAGCATAACGCCGGCCCCGACAAGCCCGACAGCACCCAAACTGATCGTCTTCAAAAAGCTCCGTCTGTTCATAATATTCTCGCAATACATTTTGTTATCTATTGTTCGTTCTTACGACTTTCTCTACTTTTTCTGCGCTTTGCTTTGGGCATTGGCATCAATACGTTCGAGATGGGCACGCATTTGCTTCATCTGCGATTCATATTCGCCGGAACGTGCAAGGTTTTTCTGCTCGGTCGGGTCATTTTCCAGATTGTAAAGTTCTTCACCGCCAGGCCATTTGGCGTATCGCCAGGGACCGGTACGGATCGCTTTGCCAATATGCTCGCCACGCATAACGATGGTATAGGCCGCATCTTTACCAGGTGCGGCGGCATCCTTAAGCATCGGCACAAGACTGCGCCCCTGTAGATAGTCCGGGGTGTCAATATTACAGAGGTCCGTCAGGGTTGGATAAATATCAAGCAATTCTACGAGTCCGGCACTCCTTGATCCTGGTTTTGTCATACCCGGTACTCTAACCAAAAAAGGGACACGATCGCAAACTTCAAACAAGGTGACCTTGCCCCAGAGAAAATGCTCGCCCAAATGGTAGCCGTGATCTGAAGTAAGAACAATAATGGTATCCTCCCAGCGACCGGCAGCTTTAACGGCATTAAATATCTCGCCGATCTGGGTATCGAGAAAGGTAATACAGGCATGATAAGCCTGCATGTATTCACGACGCAAGTCATCATTCTCTACACCAAGTTCAAAGCCAAAGTTTTTATACCTTTTGACCATGGCAATTTTGGGAATCTGGTCCCAGTGGTCAGCAGGGTCTGGCGTATACCTCAGGCTTGCTTTGGGATACATATCGAAATACTTATCCGGCGCCAAAAAAGGAACGTGCGGTTTTTGAATGCCGCACATCATAAAGAAAGGCTTGTCTCCATACGCTTCATCCTGCAGCCACGAGATAATCTGGCTGGCATTCTTACCATCTTTGTGCCGGGCATCAGCCAGGCCGGATCGGCCATAGCCCGGCGATTGCTGACCACGGGTCTGGGTGCCAAGTTTACCCCTCTCTTCTTTCCACAGTTTGCGGTTTTTGCCCTCAATTGAGCCATGTTTGGCCTCAAAGGCTTTACGCGCTTCTGCCACCATTGGCAATTCATCGTTCGAAAAACGAAGCATATGATCCCATGCAATCGCGCCAGGATCATGCCTTTCGTTGTGGAAAACCTTGCCCACCGATGCTGTCCAGTACCCGGCTTCCTTAAATTGCTGCGGCAAAGAACTGGTGCCGGGCCGCGTTTTACGAATATCTACACGATTATTGAGTACGCCGGTCGATTGCGGATAAAGCCCGCTGAGCAGCGATGCCCGCGATGGACCACAGACAGGATACTGGCAATAGGCACGACCAAAGGTCATCCCCTCAGAAGCCAACTGGTCTAATGCAGGTGTTTTGATCGGCTCATAGCCTGAGGGGGTCACGTGTGTATTAAGATCATCGCAGATAATAAACAGCACGTTAGGCCTGACCTCCGTTGCCGAAATAGTTTCTTTGCAACCGCCCAGCATAACGCCGGCCCAGACAAGCCCGACAACACCAAAACAGATCGCCTTCAAAAAACTTCGTTTATTCATGATCGACTCTGCAATACATTTTGTTATCTATTGTTCGTCCTTACAACTTTCTCTGTTTTTTCATTATTCCTTCTGTCCTATTTAAGCAGTCCCGGCGCACGACCTTCGTTTTTCATTTCTTCGCCATGGGCTTTAATCAGATTGGTCAGACGCTCGACGATTTCCGGGTGTTCGCCAGCCACGTTTTTCGTTTCACCGATGTCGGCTTTCAGATCGTACAAACGTACCGTGTCATATTTAACGAACACTTTTTTATTCCGTCCCTTGGAATTCTTTTTGATTTCCGCGTACTTACCGGGACGGAAGAGTTTCCATTTCCCCTGACGCACCACGTTATGCCCATAATGGAAGGTTTTACGGGGAGACGGCTTGCCCTTGGTCAGGAAGTCCGTCAGGTCGATCCCGTCGATTTCCTTTTCCGGCAGTTCCGCGCCGCACAGATTCGCCAGGGTTGGAAGCAGGTCGATCGTAGAAGCGATTTCCGCACTTGTTTTTCCGCCATCGATGGTACCTGGCCAACGGACAATGCAGGGCACTCGCAGGCCGCCGTCATAAACGGTCATCTTAGCTCCACGCAACGGATCAGCCTTTCCACCATGTTCGTTCTGGGTCAGCCACGGGCCGTTGTCTGAGGTCAGGATCACCAGCGTTTTCTCATCGATACCGTTGTCCTTGAGCGACTGCAGCACCTGTCCGACGCTCCAGTCGAGTTCCGCTATAACATCGCCATAAAGTCCAAGATCGGTGGTGCCTTTGAACGCTTCCGACGCGAAGATCGGCACATGCGGCATCGAATGTGCGAGGTAAAGAAAGAAAGGTCCATCCTTCTGCTGCTCAATAAATCGGACCCCGCGCTCGGTGTAACGCTTGGTCAGATACGTCTGGTCAGGTTCCTCTTCGATCGTCTTATCGCCCTCAATGAGGGGAAGCGGCGGCATACCATTGCGTCCCTTAAGCATGTCATTTGAGTACGGCAGTCCGAAATACTCATCGAACCCCTGCTTGCAGGGAAGGAACGGCGGCTTGTCGCCCAGGTGCCATTTCCCGACCATACCGGTGGCATAGCCCGCGGCCTTGAGCATCTCTGCGATGGTCGTCTCGTCCGGGTTCAAACCCTTTTTAGACGGATTGTTCGTGCGATCTGGAAACAGAACACCAAGCCCGCCAACGCGCTTGGGATAACAGCCGGTAAGCAATGCCGCACGCGAAGGCGTACAGACCGATGCACCCACATAGAAGTCAGTCAGCATCAACCCTTCCTTCGCCATCCGGTCCATGTGCGGGGTTTCAAAACCCACCGCACCATAACAGCCGACATCGGCATAACCCATGTCGTCCATGAATATGATCACCACGTTCGGCCTGTCCGCCGTTGTCGAAATAGTTTCTCCGCAACCGCTCAGCATAACGCCGACCAACAGAAGTCCTAACAAGATCCCAAACCATTTTTTCATAACTCAGCCCTTTCTGTAATCACATAATGATTATTTTAATAAGTTGCTATTGTTTCTTCTTACGAGTTTTTTTGCGTTCTTCTCTGGTCTTCGCTTTCTGAGCTTTATTTGAAGTCTCAGACGCAGCGGACCACAACTTACTACCGCCGGTGATCGGGTCTACCATTTCGGCGATCCATTTGTCAAAAGCACTATTGAGCTGCTTTACGACCTCCGGGTTCTTACTTGCCGCGTCCGCAGTTTCCGACGGGTCCTTGCCAAGATCGAACAGTTCCTTTTTGCCCTTTAAGAAGTGCAATTTCCAATCACCACGCCGGACGGACCATTCTCCATCTTTGCCTTTGCTCCAGTAGAGAGTATCGTGATGTTTATCACTTTTGCCGCTAAGCAACGGTAAAATGCTCTTGCCGTCGAATGCGGGTTTTGTGGGCGATTTAACACCGAGGGCATCTAACACCGTTGGTAAAATATCAATTGAGATCACCGGCGTATCAATGGTTCTATTGCCTTTAATTTTATCGGGCCAGCTGACAATAAACGGTGTGCGGATACCTCCTTCATAAAGGCTCCCTTTGAATCCACGCAGCGGGGCATTATTTGCCTCCATTCCTTTAGCGCCGCCATTGTCAGTAAGGAAAAACAGCAACGTATTATCGAACAGGCCTTCCTTTTTCAACTTTGCAACCACATCGCCCACGCCATCGTCAAGGTGCTTAAGCATAGCCATCAGAATGGCACGTTTCTTAGTGATACCGGGAAACTTTTTTTGATAAAGATCGATATCTTTCTGCGGTGCCTCTGCCGGTGCATGAACAGCATTATAAGCAAGATAAAGGAAGAATGGTCGTTTCTTATTACGATCGATAAATTTGACAGCCTCCTGGCTCAGGCGATTTGTCAAATAGCCTTTGTCGTTGATCCGTTTTTTATTACGATAGATCGGATGTTTAAACTTGCCTTCAGAGTCGCTGCGCAGATCAAAGTAGCTGTGTGCGCCGCGCCCCATGAACCCGTAAAACTCGTCGAAACCGCGACTCATTGCATGCCACTTCAGTTCGGGATAATCGTCATCGAGACCGAGATGCCACTTGCCAATGGCGATAGAATTATATTGCTTAGGGAGAAAGGAAGGAAAGATCGGTACCTTAGGATCAAAACCACGACCGCCGTCACCGGCACTATATACGCCAACACGTTGCTGGTAACGTCCAAGCATAAAACCGGCTCGGGTAGGAGAGCAGACATGACCCGAAATATAGCCTTGTGTAAATACAACACCGTCTTTGGCCAACGAATCCATATGGGGCGTAGAGACCTCTTTAGGGTGGTGTGGATTTATGCTGATGTCTGCATAACCTTGATCGTCAGTTAGGATCACCACGATATTCGGCGGGGTTTTCGCAAAAGCGCTCACAGCGGTAAATAAAGACAAACACATCATTGCTGCTGTTTTGAAAAAATACCTTCTGTTCATAATCGACTCCGGAATAAGTAATAAATCAGTGGAATGCGCAGTTTTTCCCATTGCTGCAACAATCCGCCCATATAGACACCGAATCACCTTAAAAAATTGCATTCATTTACAGAATTACATCTTTTTGACAAAAATTGGCAGGATTTTAGATCATTTCTTTTTCTCCCGCATTTTTCGTTCTAAGCAGATACCGCTACCACCTGACTTTCGGATTCCCTTCCCAGTAGAACCAGGGCCCGTGGCCAAGCTTGCCGTTACGCCAACTCCACGCACCGCTATTATTGCCAAGATCACCCTCATCGGTCCATAAACTTTTGGAATAGTAGCTGCCCCCTTTACCTTCAACACGCCCGTCGGCAAACAAAAGGTTCTGGGAGTCAGGCTTACCCTCTGTTCTACTGGAAGCGTGGTTCATGCTCAGCTCCGGCCTTTCATACCTGCCGCTCGCCCACTCAGGAACATACCCCACCGTATCAGCAGCCAGGATCCGAGTGCTGGAACTTTGATCGTTTTTGTCATACGGAACAACGGTGTCCCAGTTTTTGCAAATATCTGCATTTCTATTGGTCCGGATACCTCCAAGGTATAAATAAGTTGTATACACCGCTCTTCTCCACCCACCAGTATTAGCGTTACCAGGAGCTTTAAATTTAAGTTTGCCTCTTACACCTGTCCATTGTTCGTACCATCTCTGTGAAGGACAAATAGCAGTCCCTTCCGTCAGACCGTAACCGGTCAATATGTCCCAGGGAACTCCCCATTCTTTCCATCTATCGTTAACATAATCATCAGCCCTTTCGGTACCTTCGAGACCGCTTCCCTTTGTTTTCGCAAATGTGGTATCGCTTATAGCCATTGGTATTGTGTAGCCGCCTCCATGTTGAAAAGCGCGTGGCATATAACCATTGTGATCTGTGGCAAAGGCGAAGCTTACCTGGCCCCATTGCTTCAGGTTGCTTCCGCAGACAACTCGCCTCCCGGCTTCTTTAACCATTGAAAGAGCCGGCATCAGGATGGACAGCAGCAAAGCGATAATCGCGATAACAACCAACAGCTCAATTAGTGTAAAACCTTTTCTTCTCATATAGTCCCTTTTGCTAATATATTATAGGGTATTTGTCATGAAAAGTATAACAAAATTCTTACATACTTCTTTTATGCTTATCACCATTGCGGTTTGTTAATATGTTCCTCGCCCTATTTAGATGTAAACAAAAGGCAAACTTAGAGCACTTTAATATTTTCTGCTCCGCTTTATGGCGTCGAGAGGACAAGGCTGACAAAGAAGAATACGTAGCAATATTGAAATATTGCAAGTAATTCTGATGCCGACAGCCGAAGCCGCAA
>SDBV01002958.1_pt1 | contig 25330 bp, 41 predicted proteins | sample 2277081 | NCBI WGS metagenome assembly SDBV01 (sample SAMN10402039, study PRJNA504765) | marine sediment metagenome | isolation source: marine sediment core GS10_PC15, 223 cmbsf | place: Arctic Ocean: Southern Knipovich Ridge | collected 2010 | reverse complement strand
CTTTTTTCTTTCGATTGCCAATTTTAATTTATCTTGAGTAATACCAATTACGATTTTTGTTTTACGCAATTGGGCTGCGATATTGAATAGGGTATTATCTATAATTTCCAAATTAATGATAGCATTTAACTGTCTTGACACTTCTCCTGCCGTTTCACAAAACCAAAAAGGAGCATCAAATTGACCTTGAAAATTTATATCTGCCATATTAAATAAATTGGCTATATCTGGAGGCACATCACTTCCAAAAGCTGTGAATTTCTTTTTATTAAGTTTATATAGATTTATTCCTTTTCCCCTTTTTCGTACCACTTTTTTGGAACCATCGACAGTGATTCTTGCTACTGCTTTATCAGCATCCCAATTTATAATTGAATCTCCCGCCGGTTTATTTGTTGCTACCCATTTAAGAGTTTTAACAGCAGTACTTTTACCAGCAAAACTAGAACCTACAATTGTGGTAACACCCGGGCTGAGTTCTATATTTTGTTTTACCTGGGTTCTAAAATTCCGTATTTCGATTTTATCAATCATTATAATAAATTCTCCAATAAAGGTTGGGCCAGCTTTGATTACCTTCTACTGACCCAACCCCGGAGGAGGGTGATGACAGAAAAACAATCCTTCTCCTTATAATATTTAAAATTCCTCGGTTCTATTTTGTTTATCATTTTGTATCGCCTCATAGACTTCTTTTCGATGAACTGGTACTTCTCGTGGAGCTACTATTCCTAATCGGACTTTATCACCACGAACATCAACAATAGTTATTTCAATATCATCACCAATCATAATTGATTCCTCTTTTTGCCTGCTTAATACTAACATTTTAAACTCCTTTTCTTTTTACGTTTTTTCTTCCTTTTCTTTTCTCCTATTAATTCCCACCTCATTCCCAGTTCTGCTAGATTAGAAGTGCCAAATATAAATTCTCTTATCTCGTCCATCTTTTCTATCTTGACTAAAAAATAATCGGCGTATTCCAGATTATCAAAACGACCAAAACGAGCCATAATTTCGGCCCGGGTATTTTCTTCTATCAATTTCAATAATTTTTTTGCCTGTGATTTTTTTATTTCGTTGGGAGTTATCATTTGAATCTCTTACTCTTAAATTTCTTAAATTTCTCGACTAATTTTTTAATATGTCTTGGTTTTACTTTTATTAAAAAATTATCTAAGGTGCAACCAAATATATATATCTTACCATGGTTTTTAAGCATGTAATAGAGATAAAAATATGGTACTCGTAATCTAATCCCTTGTTTTTTTAATTCTCTATGTATTATATTAGGCATTAATATAATAGCTTTCCTCCTATCCCTTTTTACTATCAATAACCAACTTATGGAATCTGAACGCTGATAATCAGCTAAAACTTGTAAATTGAACTTTTCATATTGGCAAGGTTTAGGATTAGTATGAGTCGATGGTTCCATTAAATCAGCAAAGGTACTTTTGGAATAGCCTCTTTTCAATTCAATAGTGAATAAATCTATTAATGGTTGTCCTATTGGATTGATAGCTTGGACGTCTCCATATTGACCAAAAGATTTTTTACATTTTTTTGACCTAACGTTTGCCATTGCTCCGCTGCTGGCGGTTCGCCAAAAGACATCCTCATCTTTACCGTGTGACCACCATAAACTTAATTGTTTACAAATCTGTCTTTCAAAACTATTGCCCTTGCCTTTACCCATTATTATTTCTTTCTCCTTTTTATTCCATAATATATACTACTACATACCAGTAACCATGTAATAGGTCCTAATACCAAAGAGAGTATTATAATAGCTATATCTGCCCCTTCCCTCCTCATTCTTCTTTGGTATAATAATGAATCAGTTATCATTCCCGTTATATATGCTACTAAACCATGAATCAACCAATACCATAAAAAATTCATAATAATCCTTTCTTTTTTATTTTTTGAATTCATCAAAAATAATAGGTATTCTCATACTTGCATCCTTTAATACCATATTAGCAACTTCTTGCATTTGTGGATGCGGTGCGTTTGCTCCATAATAAATACCATTTACTTTTTGAATATATGAAACATCAATAGGTGTACAACGTAATTTAAAGAAATGTCTCCACTCACGAAGGTTACCTTTAATTACAATTTCTGTTTTTAGACTATTAGGAAGAACACTACGGGCTTGTTGTGGTGTCCATTTACAACTGAGTAAATCTTTATAAGCTTTCTCAGAAAAACTTACTGCAATTAGCCAATTTTCAACTGCAAGTGGAAAATGACAACTTTCTTTAAATTCTACTGGAGGTATGCACAATCCATTATCCTTAAGCTCAACTTCCTTAGCAATATAACACTCAGGAATTCTTATCCAAGGTGGAATAATAAAAGTTACACCGCCTTTGTAGTTACAATACCGAGTAGACTCTTGTGCGTAGCTAAATAGTCTGTGTCTAACTATTTCATGAGTAACCCCTCTATCACAAATAACTCTATATGCCATATCTGCAAATTCAATCATTGCTTCATGCTTTTTGGTAATAATATTCTTAACAAACTTTTCTGCCGAATCATCTGTTATTTTCTCTTCGCTTTTATAACAAGTACGCCCTGCATGTTCAATAGCTTCCAATGGATGATAAGTATGACCCTCAAATGCAACCCATGGTTTTATTAACTTCATAATAATCCTTTCTTTTTTATTTTCCTTTTTCGTCTATTCCCGAATGGAGGTTTATCTTTTATCGATTTCATTCCTAAAGCCTTAGTTACTTTCTGCCATCCTTTTTCTGATAATATATCTTCTTGCAATTCAAAAATTTTTGTTCCTTTAAATGGTAACTCTACTAGCACGTCATTTTCCATACAAGTAAAAAATTCATTTTTAATTATCTTGATATAAGTTTTTGAAGTTCTTTTCAATTCGTTTTTTAAATATTTGATAGCAGTTTTTTCACCTATGCCCGGAATACCCACCACTTCATCTGTAGCACAACCAGCGATTGATTTTACGATAGCCCATTGTATGGGTTGTATACCATATTGTTTCCTAAATCCTTGAAGGGTTAATTTTTTTCCTTTAACAGGATTGTAAAAGGAAACATTAGCAGATATGCATTGGTATAAATCTTTATCTGATGATATTATAATTATTTCATCACCTGGTGATAAATTTTTACATATAGAAGCAATAATATCATCGCTTTCATACCCGGGTTGAACAAATATATTTCTATAACCGATTGCTCTTAGGTATCTTATCCGTAGCATCTTCATTTGGAATCTGAAATCATCCTCAAGTTTCCTTTCTTTTTTTGATAATTTTTTACGTCTATTCCTTCGCTCTTGTTTATAAGCTGGGTATATTTTTTCCCTTTTACTTGTTTTAGAATCCCAGCAAAATATAATATTAGGAGTATTAAAAGTATCTTGAAAAGCGGGTATAGATTTTAAAAATCCATAAATAACACCTGTTGGTTTATTATTATGACTTAAACCACCCATAGAATATTTCATCCTATGACATAAAAAATTACAATCCAAAATTAAATATTTTTTATTCATTGGAAGTTTCTTTACAAGTACGACACCATTGACAGGTTTTGAGATTATTTACATCCGTACTGCCACATAATGGACAATGGTCGGCCCAGAGATAATCTTGAAGAGCTTTTGCTATTTTGATTATATCAGGGAAAATCCATTTTATGATTTTCATCCGCCACCATACCGGTTCAGGAATCAAAGCTTTATTCAAAACCTCTATTAATGTAACTCTTAAATCATTCATCTTCACACTCCTTTTTTATTCTTTCCCAATATTCTTTATATTTTTTAATTTGCTCATGTACACAAAGAGGAATGCAATTCAATCTACGATAGAAAGTCGTGATAATAATTCCAGACATATCATCTGCATGGCGGATTCCAAGAGCAAAAAACCATTTATAGAACGGGCTATTCTCATCCCATAGTCCCCATGTATTTCGCAAATGTCTTCCTAATGAATGATGTAGTCGTGCAGAGACTTCCTCTTCGTTATGTAATAATATGAAGATTTTACCATCTAATGGCAATATCTTTTGTAACTCCGTCAGTGCGTCAATCAAATTTTCTGGTATTTTATTTTCACTCATTTTCTTTCCCCTAAATTTTTAAACTTTTTTCTACATTTTTTTCAAATTCTTCCATAGATTTACCTAGATGAGTGCAAGTATCTTTAACCATATCCTTCCAGAAAACATGAGCATTTTTTAAACCTCCTATACAAGCCGTATTCGCTACAAGGATATGCCAAGGATGAGCATTAGCCTCTAAGCAAGCCCTACCATAAGCCGCTGAATAAGGCACACTCGGGACACAGTAAACTCCCACTACTGGTTCATTATTACAGACTTCACATTGTCTTTTTTTACTCATACCTTTTTTCCTTTATAAATATCGAGGCTTTTGGTTGATTTTGCAATCCTCTTCAATTTCATTCCAAACATCACCTACGATACTTTTTAAATCTTTTTCCATCTCTTCGGTTTCAATATATTTAATAAGTTTTCTTTTACTATCTTCAAAATCAAATTCTATGGCTTTTATAATACCTTTTTTTTGTTTCCAATGTCCTTCTTCTAATAAATAATCAATACAAGATTCGAGGTCATTTATTCCATAACTATGGTAGATAGGTATAATTACAGTCCGTTCTCGTCCAGTAAGTCTATTCTTCTTGATTTGAATCCTACAATTTACTCCTAGTTGCCTCTTTTTACCCCTAACAGTTTTCGTAATTCTGCCGGCTACGCTCGACCACATTTCAAGACAAGCATAAAAATGTAAAGCATGTCCACCAGAACGGGTTTTCTTTGGTTGGAATGGTAAAGCACCTACGTTATCCCTCGTTTGATTTATAATAATTAGAATTGAACCACTCCGTCGTAAAGGTTTGCCTATTACTCTGCGGAGCATCGCTGAATTTACTTTAGCTTTACCATCACCAAAAGAACCTGTTGTATCTTTTCCTGTTCTATAAGCTTTTTTAGTTTTATCAAATTTATTTGCTTCCGTCCCAGAACTTAGACTGTCCATTGAATCTAAAATATAAATAAATGGTTTACCATTCTTAATAGCGTCATCTACATTATAATAAAATTCCTCTATATTAAAAGAACAATATTGAGCAGGCCGTTCTATCCTACGGAAAACATCTTCACCAAAAAACTTTTTTATATCCATTAAAGCTCCATCTTCCCCATTGTCATAAATAAATCTATAATTATCAAATCGGGGATTGATAGAAGCCTCTGCTAAACAGGTAAGTGATAACCAAGTTTTTCCACTTATAGAATCACCTACGATAAAATAATATTTACCTTTGGCAAAACCACAAAATGTTTTCCCAGTGCAGGCCAGATTCAAAAGAGTGCTGCCCGTAGAGAGAAAATCCTTAGCAGATAATCTTTTCTTTTTCTTCTTCTTTTTCAATAATGCTTTTTTAGTATTACTCGTTTTCATCATGTCCTTTTTGAACAAGATTACATACCCTTGTATAAACTCCACGACGAATTTTGCGGATATCGTCTCTATTAGAAATTACCGTATGGAGATAACTACCAAACTTGGGATTTGTGGTTTCATAACCAGCCTCAAGTATTTTTTCTGCTATCGTTTTAAGACTTTTAGTTCTCTTTCTGATGCTTTTTTCCGATTAATCAATCCTTGTAATTTGGTTAATCTTTCCTGTAATTCATTTGCATCGAGCATTTTTTGTTTCCCTCCTTTTTTAATCGGTCATTTTTTCTGGGTTTAGTTCTAAATAATCCTACAATTTCTACAGCCCCATTTTTTACTGCAAGTGTCCTTTTATTCCGTGTTAAGTCATAATGAGGATGGGTTGGATGTGATTGAAACCAACTTCTTTTTAAACCCAAAACTCCTACAGCAAATACATATAGTTCTTTTTCAGTGTCCGCCGTAAGGTGACAGCTTTCTTTATATGGCCAATTCTTATTAGGAATTGATGGTTGCATATAGTCTACATATACTGACATTTTATTATTCCTAAGTAAAAGATAGGGTAGGCAGGATTCATCCAAAGTGGACTACCCGTAGGCCCCTGCATCCGCTGAAACGTAGTTTGCACTACGACACTACCCCATCTTTATCCACTAATAATTTTGCTTCTGTTGCGTTTTATCAATTACTTTTTCGATTTACCTTTCTTCTTAGATTTCTTGGACGTTTTCTTCTTGGATTTCTTTTTAGATGTTGCCTTTCGCACAGCCAATTCAGCTTCTTTCCAAGTATCAAAATCATCAGGGTCTATGTGTTCTTCTTCACACCGCTCTGTTATTTCTCCCGAGTATTCCTCGAAATCTTCATTGTCATCTTTTTTAGTGAGTTCTGCTAGTTCTTCTGTACCATTTGTTTCAGCATCTTCGCCTTCGTTCTCACCTTCATCTTCGCCTCCATCTTCATCGAAATCTTCATCAAAATCTTCAGAAGTTAGAGTCAAATCATCCAAGTTGATTTTTACTTTTTCGTCATCGTCTGTTATAATAGTAGCTTTTTTGCCTCGGATTGATTTGACGACGCCAGTCACACTATCTCCTTCATCATCTTCAAACATTACTTCACTGTCAACTTCGATAGTAGCTTCTTCGTCCTCACCTTCATCTTCCCTGTTGTCTTCATCTTCCCCGTTGTCTTCATCCTCATCTTTTTTCTTCTTTTTCTTTTTCCCGGATTTTTCGTCCTCATCTTCGGTAGTTTGAAGTAGGATATCATTGAGTTCATCATAATCGAGGATGTTTAATAGTTCATCTAGGTTGTATACTTGCTCCAGCATTTCTTCCTCATCATAGTCTTCCTTGCGTTCTTTGAAGTTAATAGTGCTGACTGCGTAGAAGGTAGTCCTTCCAAGGTTTACTTCTTCGACACCCAATTTCAATGTTAAACCGTTTTCAAATTCGGCGAAACTACTGAAGTTGTCGTCATCATCTTCCTCTTTGATTTGTTTATCAAGTCGTTTTCCGAATAGGAAGAAACTCATATCCCATATTCTAACTTCGGCATCCTTTTCGGAATGGTCAATTACATTAAATAATTGACGCTCACTTAAACCCATATCTTTGATTAGTTGTACATCGGCATCTTCGTCTTGTCGAAGTTTAGTAATAAATTCGCAAATAGGACATGGGTCTTTCCCACCCGAAGTTTTTCTGGGACACACAAAGGACAATTGGTCGGCTCCGATGTTGCGGTGAACGAAGAAGGTTCTTTCATAGTGTAGTGTACCTTCATCGGCATACGGATTATCTTTGCCAACTTCAAAGTTGAGTATATCAATACGTTTGGTCTTTTCGCTATCAAGGCTAAACATTTTGACTCCTTCTGGCAAGTTGAGTTTTGTATTCTCATACATACCCTTGTGTTCTTCTGCTCGTTTTCGGGCATTAACAGCAGAACTTCTTTCTTTCCTCTTTTCCTTTTTTCTTTTCTTCACCATTTACTAACTCCTTTCCAAAAATTATTCTTCTTCGTTTTCGATAAATTGTTTAGCCTTATAAAAGGCAACGGTTCCAAATTTTACACAAAAATAGACAACAAAAGGAAGTAAACATATTCCAATTATTATTTTAATGATATTAATCATCCTTTATTTCCTTTTCCTTTTTGTTTTATTTCGTGCGGATGTTTTTTCAATGTCGTCTACCACCTCCCTAGAATTTTCATCTGTTGCTCTTGGTGTAGCGAAATAATTTTGTCCATGTAAACTAACCAATCGTTCTAAAGCAGCCTTGCGATGGTCGAGTGTATGTACAGCTGAATAATAAGTACTAACCTTCTTATTAGCTGCTATAAGTTTTTCATCAAGTTGATATATTACGGCTTTTGCTTTTGCATATAAAGGATGCACAAGGATACGGTTTTCAATTGCTGTTTCAGTAGGCTTACCTTCATCACCAAAAAACTTTTTTGGATTTTTTCTGATACGCAAACTTAATCTTGCTTTTATTTCTTTAAGCTCATCCCCTGCTATTTCTATACGTCCTTTACATCGTTCTAATTCTTCCTTAGCATCGGTCAACCTTTCCGAGAATTTGAAGTACATCTTCGGTTGATTTATCCATTCATCATCCAACCTGTTTAAATCTATATCGTAAAAATCAGCTTTTATCATTTCTCCACCGCCTCGTTTTTCTGTTCAAATGTTCGTTCTATTGCCTCTTGAGTATATAATTCTTGTGGTCTGTCTGGGAATTTGACACACAAACAATGTTCTTCGCCATCAAAAACGGTAGCTTCATTCTCGAAAGCTTCATTTGTAAGTGTTTCCGCCATATCATCTTCATTTACGACAATGCAAATGCAATTATATTGATGAGCAAATTCATATCTTAGTAAATTCATTTCTTCTTTTGCTTCTTCTCCTGCTTTTGCTTGTTCGTTTATCATTTTTGTTTCTTCATTTGTCATTTTACACTTCCTTTCTTCTATTATATTATCGTTAAAATTAAGGCTTTCATATAAATAAAAATTTAATTGCCGCCTCCTATTATAATTTCGTAGGCGGCAGCTGCCAGACCCGCATGTTTTGAGTCATAAAAGTTATCTTGAAAAGCATTTATAATTAGATATGCCCTGCTGGAAAGTTTACCTCCTCCTAATAGAACCTTTTTTGCATAACCCAAAACCATCCATCTAATTTGTTCTGGTTCTTCGTTCACAGTTTCCTTTAATATTTTAGTCATATCATTCCAGCTTGTACGGGAATTAAATAATGCTTTTGCAATGGCAATAGCTTGTATCTCTGCAGTGGTGGCTTTTATGGCTTCTATCATATCCTCCTCATCATCCAACTCAGCTATCTGATTAAGGAAAACAAGTGCTTTACGGGCGGAACCATTACTACATTCTATTATTTTTTCAGCGACTTCTTCGGACAACTTCATTTTTTCCATTTTGCAAATATAGGTAAGTAATTTTGTTAAGGATTTTTTACCTAAACTTCTAACCACTATTTCAGTACATCTGGTTCTTATTGTACTTTTTAATTTTTGAGGGTCAGTCGTTGCTAACATAAAATAAACATGATTCGGAGTATCCTCTAGCATTTTTAAAAATTCATTTTGAGCATCACCAGTAAGTTGATGTGCTTCATCCATTAACCAGATACGAGTCTTTCCACTAATAGGTGCTCGATTCATTCTAAGGCGTATTTCTCTAATTTCTTCTATTTTACGATAATTTCTTTCCACGAAATCATGCCTACCACATTTGAGTTTCCTCCTCAATATTCTAGCAACTGTCGTTTTACCACAACCTGAGGGTCCGGTAAGTAATAAAGCATGTGGAATCCTTTTTTTAGAAATCATCCTATTTAACATTTTGACTATATTATCTTGTCCTATTAATCCATTAAGTTCTTTAGGACGGTATTTTCGGTATAATTCTTTCATAATAACTCCCATTAAATTGATAAACCAAGTTCCTTCCTTTTACTTTCAGGTAATATATAATAAACCGAATGGAAGGATTGGACGCTTTTCAAAAATATAATTCCTTCTCGTTTTAAATGTCCTAATATTTCTAATGAAAATTGTTTAACTCTCATCCCATTTACCACTTTAAAGGTTTCTAAACCCTTTATGAAATCTACATATATTACAGCCCCATTGTCCATCAGATTAAGAATTTCTTTTCGTGTTCCCATTATTATATTCCTTATTCTATTCTTGTCATTGTTGCTCCACATTCACTCATCAATTGCCCTATAGAAGAGCCTTTGAATATATTATCCATATCCGTTTTAATTACCTCGTCTCCTATGGCAAAATCTTTGACATCCTTAATCAATACATTATCATCATCTCCGAACCTAACATTCAAAGCGGCTACAATACATTCTTTCATTTTTTCGTTGCTTGTTTCTATTTCTATTACAAATTTCATGGTCTTGGTTCACCCATCTTTTCAGGATTCTTTTCCTGGAAATCTCGGAAATCTTCTATTGACTTACTAACCGATGCCATTTGGTCAAGGTTATCTAGTATTGAATTATAAGCAAGAAGTGCTGGTAATGCTTTACGGTCTTTCGCCCTGAAAATAAATAGTGGTTCATCTTCGGGCACGGATATTTCACCGTCCCGTTTTACTAGTTTATTATCCTTGATTTTATATTTTCTCTCATTCATATTTTCACCTCTTTCTTTTCCATTTATTTACCATTTTTTTTCTAAGCCAACCAGGAAAGCCCTTATCTACTCTAAGGCTCTCTCCACTTTCGTCTACATAACAAAAATCACAGACAATAACATTACCTATATACTCTCTACTCCAAATCCAAACTTTTGAGAGTAAATACCAAGGATATTCCTTTTCGCATTTCTCACATTTATATTTATGGCTTATTATCTTCGTATTATTACCTTTTCTTTCTCATACCAATTCCCACCAACGGGAGCAACTTCAGCTTCAATTTTAAGTGGTATATTTATCCACTTCCAATACTTTCTAATATCCAATGTCATTACTTGTTGACATATTTCCAAATAATTTCTCAATTCCTTCCTGAAAACGTCCCCGACGATACTGTCATGAATTTGACCTACGAGTAAAGAACGCATTCTATATTTTTTCAATAGCTTTTGAATTCGTATTAAAGACCATAATAAAAAATGAAAAGCAGTACCCTGTGCTGGATAATTAATAACTTCATTTCTGCTCATAATACCTTCGATTCTAAAACCTGTCAAAGTATCAAAATATCCCTTCTCTAAATAATCATCATACCAATCCTCTTTCCATTCTCTATAAACCGGAAAAAGTTCGTCCCAAAAGTCATCTTCTATTTCCTGAATATGTTTCTCAAAAGTTCCTTCTTTTGGTTTCTTTTTTGGGTCACAAGCACCTAATTTTATTATACCTTTTTTCCGTAAGTGTTTTCTTAAAGGCGTACCTTTCACCGTTTTAAGTTTCATTTTATTAATTGCTTCCCATAAATTCTTAGCACATTTCAAATACCAATCACCGTAAAATTCAGGGAAGACAAACATATTTTTCCCACAATATCTTGTATCTTTAGTAACTTGGTTTTTTCGTAATTTATAAATCAGTGCTGCCTCATCTCTATGCAAATCTTTCGTGTCGTCTTTAATATAAGAAATCATCCTCGGGTCTTTATGATAACAAGTAGTGGATGCAATTTCAACACCTCTATAATCAGTTTCCGCTATTTGATGGTTTCTCCTAGCGATAAAAGCCCTCCTAACCAATTCTGCCAACATAGGGTCTCTAACAGGTATATTATGAAAATTAGGATCGTTACTTTGACTACGAAAAGTACGAACTAAATGAAGATTAAATACAGGATGCAAATAACCATCGACGGATAATTGCAATATACTTTGCAAATATTTTACTTTCACGTCTTTAAGTTTTGCTAATCTTGTAAATCTTCTTACAAATTTAAGATTTATTCCTTCTAAAACGGAAATATCTGTTTTTGGTTTTCCCGTTTCGGTAAAAGAAGAACAAAGGATTTTCATAACACCAAATAATATACTTCCGAGTTGTTCTCTGCTTCCCATATTGGTTCTTTGTCCAAAGGTTTTCCTCCATAATTTAAAGATTTTATCATTTCTCATTTTCAATGTTAGATTCTTAATTCTATTATCTGTAGAAATTATCGCTTCACCAAGGTAGTCTGTATCTATCCTTATCCCATTCGTTTCTATCTGGGATAAAGCAATGCTCCCATCATGTAATAATTTATAACCAGAATCAATTATAGGTTTCATTTCTATTTCCTAAAAAAGAATTTCGTCCTCTTTTGCTTTTCTTTTTTCACTGGCATATTTATTGTTACCTGTATAATCCGTATTTTCCATATTATATTTTTGATTGTTTAAACCATTACTATCCTTATGGTGTACTATTTCATCTTTTGAAGGATTCATAATGACGTTGTGCATTCTAATTTTTACCCTTATTCTTTTTACTCCTTTTACTTTACTTCCTCTAGGTTTTGGATTTAATGTTTTATTCCTTACAGCGTACCATGATTTATTTCCTTCACTTGCATACCATTTATAAAGATTTAATTTCGCAAAATCCTCATCATCAACAAGAGCCACTTTTCCTTGACTTAGAGATATTTTTTTCATCTTACTTTAATTATTCCTCTTTTATTAAAGAGCTTCATTTGTTTCATTGCTACTTTATATTCAAGCAAACTGTCGAGACCATTATATAATAACAAATCCTTTAAATCTATTTCGTCTATCCTATTAAGTCCACCCTTACTTTTTATTTTAAAAAATGGTTTTATATGTTCATCATAAGGTTCCATTCCAAATAATACGAAAGATTGGAATTTCAAACCCGTTATATTGGGACGATTATCTAAAACATGGGCGGCTATCATCGTATCCCATAACCAATTCTTAACTGGGTGACCCATTATTACTCTCGTCCACCTATCTTCAAATTTTAAATTACTTGCTATTTTAGGTATAGATGATTTAAGCAATTGGTCCATTGCATATTTTGCTTCTCCCTGCCATGGGAAAGCTATTGTTTTCCTGCCCCTCCAACATATAGAACAGGAATATATCTTTGCTCCTTTATTTTCCGGTTTTAAACAATTTGCTTCATAATCAAAAGCGATAGGTCCTCCTTTACAGAGCATTTCATTTATTTCTTTGGCAACTTGTCGAGGATTCATAATTACATCAATTTTATCTTTGAAGGAAGGTATTTCTTCCCAGGGTTTACTTTTTGATTTTCTAATTGCCATTTTCAGATGCTGTTCAAAAATCCTATCTAATACTTTATCATGTTTCCTCAATAAATAAGAAGGATGATAAGTAGGAATTATCCAAGCGTTTGGATTATGACAGGGAATACAATAACCACTCCACCTACCTATCGTCCCTATGTCTCCTTTCCATAAAACAGGTAATAAAGATTTTACTGCTATCTTACCGAGCAAAATAATAACGTTAAAATCTCCTTCCCTAATTGTTTTCATTATATTGGGTCTGCAAGCTTCTACCATATTATCATCGGGTTTTTCGTTATTCTTTCGATGACATATTATCGCATTGGTCTTTGTACAATCTCTGTCCAAATCAACACCAAGCCGCTTCAAAGACCAGCGAAGTCTTTTACCTGCTTTTCCTATTAATTGTATATTTTTTTTATCCTCTTGTACTCCCGGGGCTTCGGCCATAACTAATATTTTCTTTCGATTTTTACCCGTTGGAGGCATTTTGGGTGATATACAATTTTTGTAAAGACCACAGAGACCGCATTTGGCTATCCGTGGTTCTGCGGCTTTACTTATCAGTTTAGATGATTGAAAAAATCCTTTAGTTATCATATTAATTTTTTCCTTTCCTTTTCTTTTTTGGTAATTTATCTAATAATCCTAACTTGCAACCTTTTCTTATTCTGCTTAATCTATTCCTTGATATTTCACAATATTCCTCAGAAATGTCAATGCCAATATAATTTCTACCTAACATTTTAGTGGCAACGCAGGTCGTTCCAGAACCACAGTAAAAATCTACAACCAAATCATTAGGCTTAGAAAATCGTCGGATAAACCAAATCATTAGGTTTATAGGTTTTTGGGTTGGATGTCTATATGATTCTCGAATAGTAACCCAATTTGTATTTATAGCCTTTATCTTAATAATCTTACGACCATGACGAGATTTCGACCATATTAGTTCAAATGCACCTGATAGTCTTTTATCATTTACGTCGGTAGGATATTTATCCCAACAATACCAAGTTCCCGCAATGGGCAAATTAATATAATTTTCTGCTCCAAACCAAAATTGTTCTTTGGTTTCTAAATTATGAAATGGCATAAAATCAAATGGTTTATCATCACCTATTATTTTATCATATTTTTTACCATGAGGATACTTAGTATAATCAGTATCCAAATTTATTCCATAAGGAGGGTCAGTCAGCACCAAATCTCCACAGTTATTTAGCCAGCCCTTCGTAACCTCAAGGCAGTCTCCACAAATTATTTTGTTAATAGGTAATTCCATTCTCTATTCCTAAAAAGGAATTCCATCTTCTTTTTTATCTTTTTCTTTTTTAACCTTGTCTAAAACCGCTACATAAGTAAATTTGCCAATTTCTATTTTAAGACAACTTTCTGATATAATACATATAGTGGTTTTTTGTATTAACTCTTTTAATAATTCTGGAGAAACAGAAAAAGATAAAGGTCTGCCAATATACTTTATCTTTTTGATTTCTGTGAACCAACCCGAAACTCCTCTACCTTCTATTTTGATTTTACCTTTTTGAATATGAACAATAATTTGATTATCCTCTGCATCCTCAACTGAAAATATTTCTGCCCGTTCGATTGCATCCCTCAAACCTTTTGGTAATACTACCTTTTTACCTTCCACCTTTAAAATTTTGGACAGCTTTGGATAATCTTCCATATAACGACGGCAACTTAGGATAAGACCAGTCGTATTTTTGAAATGAATCCAGTTTTCAGTTTCACTGAATTTACTCATATCCAAAGATATTATATGCTTTAGGGAATCCCTTCTTACCAAGGTAGGTTTTTCTATACCCGTTTCAATTTTATAGCGGGACGCCTGATAATTATCACTTGCTTCAATCCATTTTGGTGTTATATGGATGTGGGTCATTATAACAAATTGGGCTACATCTTTCCCGGCACATTGTTGCACCATCGAAATGGCCTCTGAGAAATCACCAACCAGACGTTTCCATTTACCAGGTTTTTCAATAGATTCTATCGGAAGTTGAATATCTGCTTCCATCCTGATTCCTGCTTGTTTGCGTTTTCCTCTTATCAACAATTCTTCCTGGTCGGGTTTACTTACCGATATATCTATAATCTCTTCCTTCAATTTGTGTAGAATAGAAATTAAAGGCATCGCTTGTACTGCCCCTTCAATATCCAATAAGGATTTTTGAGAACATGCAATTTCATCATTATAAGTTATCACTCGTCCATCTTTAAATATAAAACAGGAGGATTGTTCTATTATTTCTCTCGTAGACAATCCGGGCAGTACCGATTCTAACCGTTTTAAAAGTTCTTCTCTGTTTATTTTCATTTTCTTATCCTTTCCATTTCAATCGAATAAACTTGGTTTATTTTTATTTACACGTGAAAAATTTTTATTATATTCAGGGAAAGATACCGTAGCAAATTGTGCAACACTACAAGTCCAATTATATATACTTTTAAATTCCGGGTCATCTTGTACTTTCCTGTCCCTCATTAAAAATACGATTTGTTCCCTATCACGCAGAATATTTATCCTTCTCAAGACATTATCCTTTGTATCTTCTATTCCAACGTAAACATACCACCTTGCTTGATGTTTTTTCAACCCATTTTTTTTCAACATTTTTATCGCTTTTATTACCGATTTTTCATATGCAATACTATCAAAAGCAAATCTAATTTTACCTGCTCCAGAATAAGACAATGAAAGCAGTTGTTGGCAGATTTCATCTGTTAGGAGCCGATGGTCAAGTCCTTGGTTGAAATCAACTTTTAGTTTTTCCTTTTTTAATTGCTTAGTTATTTTAAAGAAGTGTTTTGGTAAAGCAAGTATATTATTATCAAGCAATATAATTTCTTTACCAATACCATCCCATAAGTCATAAACATCTGCAACGGCTCTAATCTTACCTTCTTTTTCTGGGACTATGCAAAAATAACAATTACGGATACAACCCCTTGTCATAAATCCCAAATTGATTTTTGGTTTAATTTCCTCGATTTCTGGAGGGAGACATATTTTTAAACTATAACCACTACCTCCTATTTCGGCAATACCTTCCCACTTTTTACAATAATGTCTGTTATAATCGAAAACACAAGAAACGTATATCTTATCATATTGTTTTGCAAGTAAAGGGAGCATTGATACCTTTCCGTCTCTTATTTGTAATATACTATCCCTTCTATCTTGATGATATACGAGAATCTTTTGTAAAGCTAAATTGGGTATTTTACTGTCTATGTTTACAAGTAAAACTTTCATAACCCTTTTCCAATTACGTTTTTCTAAAAACTAAAATCGGTTCAAATTTTCTTTTAGCCAAACCTTTACCAAACCCAGGTAATATTAATTCCAATTGTTCTACTAATACGAATTTATTTTTTAAAGCGATAGATATGGCATCCTTTACTAAAGGATAACTTTTACCTTCTATCTTAACATTTCCAATATTTATAGCCATGATTCCTTTCGAGTACAAAGCTTTTTTTGTTTTTACTATCATTGGTCGTAAAAATCCATTTACCCAACTTTTATAAGTTACATATCTTTCCCTACTTTGGTCAGGATTATCTTCATCATATATTTCTTTAGAGAAATAAGGAGGTGACGTAAAAGCTAATCCTACTTTCGGCAATTTTTTAACATCTTCAAATGCCGAGCAAATAATTTTTATACGTTTCATCACACAGAAATCTTTAGCAATACAGCGGTTACTTTTGCAAGTTTTTTTGTGTGGATCAACTCCATAATAAATTCCCTTACAATTAGAAGCAAGGAAACCCAACAACCGACCACCGTAACCTGTACACATATCAAGAACACTATCGCATTTGAAATAATCATAAACAGCTTTTGCTGCTGTTGGTCTGAAATTAGAACACATTTGAGTTCCGTTTACTGTGCGGATAAAAATGCCCACTTGCTTTTTTGTTATACCTTCTCTACCACTGTATTGGAGACATAGCTTAAATACTTTTTTAAGGCTTTTGTCAAGACTAAAAGAAAATACTGGTGACCTCATATTTACCGCATGGGATTCCCATATATGTTTATGGTAAAAATTGGCTAAGGCTATATCTCCAACCGATTGCACTTCTATTATTCTTAATTTTGTACCAAGTAAAGTAGACTTTTGTTTATTTATTTTTGCTTTCGATTCTTGTAATTTACGGAAAATATGTATCCGTTCATGCCTTGCCAACTTTGGGTATGGAAATCCCATCCTTCGGTAATAATTGAAAGCAGATTGTATTATGTACTCGTCTGTGAAGTGAGGCATCTTATTTCCCAGTTAATACAAATCCTTTTTCCGTTTTCTTAACGAACTTTCTCTTAATCAAACTGTTCAAGTGGTCGTAGTAAGTGCCCGAAAGTTTAGCTCTTTTTACCAATTCTTTCATTATCATAGGCTTCCTGCTCAAGGCTTTATTTATAGTGGCAGGCTTGGTGCCGATAACACTTCCGAAATTATCCTTTTCCTTTGCAGCATTTGCCTTTTTAGTAGTTTTCTTGGTAGTTTTCTTCTTAATTCTCTTTTGTTTCTTTTCACCTTGTAATTGTCCTTGTGCTTCTCGTTGTCCTTTCCTAACCTTGGCCTTTCTAGCTTTCTTCTCCGAAGCCAGTTCCGTTGCTTCTTCTGTTGGGACAACTTTGACTTTTTTGTGCTCCAAAATCTTTTTCAGCCTTGCCTTTATTTTTGGGTTCTTGATTTTGACACCATCAGTAAGTTCAGGCAGGTTTTTCATTTTCGCCGAAAGTTTTTCTGGTGACCACTTCGACGCTGTTTTGTAGCCCAACTCCTCAAAGAGTTTTACAGCTGATACTTGTTTTACTAATAATACGTTTCTTTTTTTCTTTTTTGCCATTTTCTTACCCTTTCCAAAATAATATATTGTTTACTTTCCGTTCTATTATATTATCGTGGAAACCTACCGCTTTCCGTAAATCTTTTTTTAAATTTTCCGGAAAAACTTTTAATTTCCCGCACAACCTCTTCTAATTGGTGTTTCCAGCGGGTATTAGAAGCTATAAGCATTATATAATCAGCATCTTTTCCATCGGATAGTAAATCTTCCACAAATTCTTGTGCCGTTCTAACCATGATTTTTTCTCCACTCTTTATTATGATTTTTCATTTAAATCCCTTGGTAATTCATTAAAAGGGTTTATACCCATAGGCTTTCCATCCTCAAAAACCCAGTTGGGTTCTATGTCTGCCCAAGACCAATCTTCCTTTCCATCGACATGCAACTTGAACTTTGGTTTCTCTGTGGGCATTTCGGGATGGTTTAAATCGAGCAATATTTTTTCAATCTTCCGTGCTATTTCTTTTTTTTCTGTAACACTAAACATTTTTAATTTCTCCTTCTATTATATTATCGTAAAAATTGATTCCTTCATGTAAATAAAAATTTCTAAAAACAACTCTTAATTGCTGGATCCGCAATATCTAAACACCCAGCTATATATATACATTTACTTACATAAAAATTATCATCCCGCAACTTAAGGAAATTCAACCTAAATATACCTTTTAATTTTTCTTGTGGAGTTTGATTAATACCAACCAAACCCGTAACATGGGCAGCTTTTCGTTTGTCATCGGAAAAGTTTTGCATCGTCATTAATTCCTTTTCATAAGAGAGTGCATCAGATTGGGTAGCAGTTACTACTAAGCAATGAAGTTTTTGAGATAAGGCTCGTAATTGGTTCCAAGTTTCATTTATCCTGTCCCGACCCTCAATTCCATAATAAGACATATTTAATATATCGGCATAATCAATTACGATAACATCAGGAGTCCATAATAGCTTTTCCCAATCTTGAAGAATTGATTCTATATTCTTAACACTAAGGGTCGTATTGGGATGACACGATAATTTAAAATAAGATGATTTACTCTTAACTTTTTTCCTCATAATTTTTTTACATGCCCTATACGATACTTGCCAAGATAATTTATCTTTATACCGTTTAATTTTTGTTCTAGTCCTAATACTGCCATCATTCCTTTTTTTAATAGCAATAGGATATTTTATTTCTTTAGGGTTTAAAGGTCTTCCAGAAGTCCTTAACATCAATCTCCTCATAATTTGATTTTGGGACATATCTCCTGCTTGAAAATAAGCAACTTTCCTCCTTTGTATCATTGCTCTAAATGCAACATCCATTAACCAAAATGATTTTCCTCTACCTTCGGGAGCCATAAAAGCCACAAAAGCATCTCGTTCTAGTGTACTACCAAAAAATTCTCCTAAAGCACCCGGGTATTCTATTAGTGGTTCTTCTTTATCTTGGAATGCTTCCTTAATAGCTTCCGTATCTTTTAAAATATCTATACCCTCACCTACTCCCATTTCGATTTTGTTATAAGAAGATATATGCTCATGTGCTTCATTAACATTTCCATTATCGATATTAGATTGTGTTTCATCTATCAGCTTTTCAATTTGGACTTGATTAAAATGATTGCCGGCCATATCTATTATATAATCACTATTACTTTCAGATTTTAATTCTTTATATTCATCGCTCAGCGAACTAAGGAACTTCTCTATTAATTTTATAGCACTTTCATCTTTGGTTTTTTCTGACCATGTTTCAAATAAACTTTCGATTTGATGCAAAGGAGCTTTTTTATATTTGCCGTAATAATTTAAACACCATTTAGCGATTATATTAGCCCATTTAGATTTAAACATCCTTCCTTTCCATCTCGAATTTATACGTCCAAGAACAGTCTTATCAACAATCATGCCAATAAGTATTCTTCTTTCCTCGCTGCTATTCCGTTTTTCTATTCTCATTTAATAAAGTCGACCTTTCTTTATATTTCCAAAATACAGATGTTTTATCAGGAGCTTCATCTCCCCATACGTCCCATCCTTCAGCTTTTTCTCTTGCAAATAATTCTATGCGGGGCAAATCTCCTATAAGTCTAACTATTCTATTCCTAACTTCATTTGGTTTTTGACTATGCTCAGTGCGGCGGCTAAACAACAATCGTGGCACTGTTTTGCAAATCCTTTTAGGATGTCCTTTTTTAAACAACAAACAAAGTTCTATTGCACCACCGGTTGTCCAATGTCCCATATAACATACAGGCTTATCGTATTTAAAAGATTTAAACCATTCAAATCCAACTGTAATATATTTAAAGCCCCAGCTTTTGGCGATTCGTATGGCCGAAGCTATGTGTGCATGTGTCGTCCACAAAAACAAAACACAATCTTTTGCGGCTATGTTTTGGACTGGTAATGTTATTAATTCTTCATCTTTGAGAGTAGGATATTGGTTTTCTATTCCAAATTGTATTCCTCTCATATCCCTAAAATGCCAAGGAGGGTCAGCATAAATGATATTGTATTTTTTATTAGGAAACTTTTTCATTCTTGTTTTCCTTTCTCATAATTCCCTTACTTTTATTCCAAGATGGGTTGTAAACCATTTTGCTACGATATGTCTATGACAAAATTTACCAGGGGCTTCCCAACATAATAAAATAGCATCCTCTCCTAATTCTTCGTATACTTCTTCCGGGTCTAATTTATTCAAAACTTCTTTATAATATTGTTTTCTGTAGAAAACCTTATCACTATCTTTTTTGTATTTCCTTAAAAACCAAAGTTTAGGAGCTAATTTTTTGTATACTCTTCCAGTATAAAAGGAAGGACTTCTCACACAAATAGCTACTGCATTTTTATTTTCAGCTGCTTTGGCAAAATAAGAATTTTTCATTTCTACTTTTTCCTATTAGCTTTTCATAATTCTTATTTTCATTAATTGTTTTCTGTTTATCTTCCGAAATTCTGTACTTCATAAATTCTATTTCGCAAAAAAAATATATCTCTGCATTCTTATCGAACATCCACTCTTTAGACCATTTACATCTTACTTGACTAACCCTGTTTGTTAATTCATCGATAACAACTCTACCCCAACCCTCTGGCCATTCTCTTTTAGGAATAATATTATAAAGAATTTGGGTTGTAAAAAAGAATCTAAATAAACCCATTCCCTTTCTTGGATTTATCCTGAATTCCTTTTTCTTATCTGCTCGAAAATCCGAGATTGAAGTCTTACACTCAACAATAATGCTTCCAGCAGAACACCAGCCAATCACATCAGGCATTTCGCCCGTTTTAGCTGAACCTTTTTCTGTAAAAACCGGGTTGCACTGTTTGGCTGATAAAAGCCATTGTTTTGCATGTTTTATAAGTTCATCATGCGTCATTTTATTTATCCTACTAATTTTTCATAATCCTTACTTTCATTAATGTTTTGCCAAGTTGATTATATCCTTTTATTTTTTCACATTTAAAACAAAGACAATCACCTCAATAATTATCATGCCAACAATTTCCTTCTATTAAAACATTACTTTTTGTATTTTTGAGAAGTAACATTAATTCTGGATTTTGTAAAAATTTCAATTGGACAACCATAAACATAAGTTTATCTTTTACTTCTTCCCAATCAATTCTTAATTTAACAATTTTTCCAAGTCTTTTTGCTTCCCCTGCCGAGGAAGCCCTTCTTATATTATTCCGTTGATTTTTATTTTTTGTTTTAAGGGCTTAATATAAATGTTCTGCTGTTGGATATATTTTCCCTTTGTATTTTATGGGATTTTTATAAAAATTACTTAGAAAAAAGTATTTATTATCAAAATGGTCTATCATTTTATTAATCCTTAACTATCGTATTCAATTATATCTATAATAATGTCACCTTTTTTATAACTCCTAACTTTGAAATCGTCCTCTTTATCTTCGGTTATTCTTTCCATAGCGGCTTCTATTTGAAAAAACTTACTTCTAAAACTCCGTGGTGAAAAAACCTGTGGGACATACCTATCTTGAAAATGGTCTATATACCATAGCAAAACCTTTTTAATCCTTTCCTTCTCTAGGCCATCTAAAGTCCTTAACTTCGCAAATTGACGAATCCATTTGCTTATTTTGGTATTCCTACTGGTTTTCCTTGCCTTTTTCATAGCTTCCACTAAAATTGAGGCATACTTCTCATCAAATTTATTAAACTGAGGTATATCACCAAATAAATTTGTCTTTTTATACTCGCCTGACATTTCTTTTTCTCTTTAACTAATTAACAAAAATTACCTGTAAACACACACACACAAGTGTGTGTGTTTACAAATGGTGGATTTTATGTTATATTTGGGCGATTTTCCTAATAATACTCCAGCCGGCAGAGTAACGGAGCTTAAAACCTCCACCAGCTGGAAACTACTTTTAATTTTACTTCTTTCATCGAGATTTGACATTTTTCGATATATCTCCGTTAAAACATGTGTTTTCTGCCGTTCAGAATCGTTCCTGACGTGTTTTATAGCTTCGGGCTATAACTTTGTATTCAATTTTTAAATATACGCTGTCAGAATCAATTTAAACTACTTCCACCAAAACACATCTACACCCTCTCATGGAGTATCCTTCTTGAATCGTTGAAATATGTAAAGGTGGTGTTTTTAAATTTTTTAATTCTTTTTTTGTATATATTTTATTATTCCTGACCAAACAACCAGAGCAGGTTTGGGAGTCATCTACGCATAGCCATTTATATCTCATTTTAGAAACCTCCTTCTTAATGCTCTAATTTCTCTCGCTGGAGAACTATTGGCATCTTTTCCACTTAGTTTTACATTATAAGTTTCACCGGGGAATACTGATAAGTCATCGCATAATCTACTTGCTCTTTTTTGTGCTTCTTTTTCATTATCAAAACAAATAACACGAGTGGGATAATTAACCATACGGTTTACCTGGGCTTGTGTGTAATTGAGACCTAAGATGGCCACTGCTCCAGGCCCGGTTTGGAAAACATCAAATGGACCTTCGTGTATAATAATAGTATGGATGGCATAATCTTCTCCATAGAGTAAAGTTTTATGTGGTATGGATTCTTCCTTTGGAGAAGCACTTATATATCTTGTGACTTTTTTATTATCTGAAATAGTGCGGGTCGTCCAGCTAACCGTTTTTCCTTGATGTATAATGGGAATGAAAATTCTCCAAGGTAATCTGCTGGCAATACCAATTCCTTGTATCTTCCAAAGGCTTTCTAATTTTGTTGGGTTGAAACCCCGCCTATACAAATAATTGATATGGGCTGGTGTTAATCCGCTAGTTCCTTTTGGGATACAAAGCCTGCCTTTGAAGTGTTCTACTTTTATAGCTTCAGTAATTTCTAAATCATTAAATAACCGTAAACATTCCCTGAATGAAAGGCCAGTTAATTCTATGAAAGTGCTAACAAGAGGATGGAATCCACATCGCCAACAGGTTAGATAATTATTTTCTAAAGAATATCCCATGTGCCATTTGTGAGAATCTTTTGCACAGAAAGGACAATCAATTTGAATCCAGCCAGGACGGCAATGATGATGTCCTTCTGTTTTGTATTCGATGTTTAATTGGTTGAGTATTTCTATGAATTTCATATTTAAGATTTATCCCAATAATCATATAGTGCGTTTGACAATCTTTTAAGGTCTGGCCACATCCATTTTATTGCTACTATTTTCCATATGCTACCTTTTGAGAATACATCTACAGCCACTTCGCAAACCACTTTACCGTCAGTAATTCTTTTTTCCTTTTTCCTATCTTCTATTTCTTTACATCTACAAGGATCCCAATCACAGATATTACATTCAGTCATTCCACCATTCATTTTTTTACTCCTTTTATTTCGATATATTTAGCCTTACAAAATTTTTATTCCATACTTGGTCTTTTCATATTGACTATATTTCGAGTAGGGATAGATGTTTTACAACTTAATTCGTCGTTATGTTCAATAACTTCTAATTGCCATTTATTAGTTCCTGCTGGAAGATATTCCGTTATCGTCCGTTGGAACCCAACAAAATGCCTTTTGCTATCCATTAATCTTTTATATGTAACTGCTTTCATTTTTCGCTTCTTTCATTATATTATCGTTTTTTCTTCGCCCTTCGTTTTAAAACTTTTTCTAATTCATCAAAAATATTTAAAACATTAGCCTGTGGTGCTCCATCCAATATTGAAGATGATGTTTCTTGTTTAGTTTGTATTAATTTGCACAAATCTTCTTCGATAGTTTTCCTAGCTACTAGGTAATAAATAATTACTTTTTTATTCTGGCCCAAGCCGTGCATTCTATCTTCAGCTTGTGTGTGTTCGCCAGGAGTCCATCCCAATTCTACGAAAGCTGTTACATTCACTTTTTTGGAGAGAGATACACTTACTCCTGCCGCTTGTATATTTCCAATAAGTATTCTGATTTTTTTATTCCTTTTGAAAGTTTTTTCCGCAAGTTTCTTTTTCTTGGCGGATAAATTACCGTCGATAACTACTGATATATTTTTATATTTTTTATGGAGTTGCCGTATTATTTTTTGGTGGATTCCAAATATGACCAATTTCTCATTTGTGTTTTCTAAGTATCGGTCAATCCATTTAAAAACATTTTTTATTTTTAGTTCCGCTGATAGCCTTTTTAAATATCCTAATCGTACTAATCGTTCTGCTTTTCTTGCTCTTTTTGCCCTGGTGGATGATGTTTTTGATAACCATGTAATTATATCAGTATCTGCTTGTTCGTATTCACTTCTGTTTTTAATTCCCATAGGAATTACGATTCTGGTTTTTGGAGGCAGGTCTTTCAAAACATTTTTTTTCAACCGTCTAATCATTACATGTTTTTTTAGTAACTTGTGAAGTTCTTTTAAACGGGAAGCTCCTTTATATTGCCATTTACCAAATATTAGAGTGGGTTTACAATATCTCCAGGCAAATTCCATGAATCCTTTGAATATATCTGGCCGCAATAAGTTTAATATAGGCCATAATTCGGATGGTCTATTTACTAAAGGTGTTCCACTTATAGCTATGATATGGGGTACATTTTTTGCTATCATTCTTACCTGTTTGGTTCGTATAGCAGAACGATTTTTGGTATAATGGCATTCATCTATAACGAGTATTTTGGGTTTTAGATTTATTAAATATTCTTTCCAAGGTGAAAGTATATCATAGTTAATTATTAGAAAGGAAGGGTTTTTTAATAATTTCCTTTTTGGTGGTTTCGTTCCTTCTAATACTATAGCCCTTACATTGATATATTCACGGGCTTGATGTTCCCATACCCATTTAGAGATTGAAGGACATATAACTATTACAGGTCTTTTTTTCTTGTGGCGTTTTATGTAAACCAAAGCTTCCCTTGTTTTGCCCAGTTGCATTTCGTCAGCAAGTAAGGCCCTACCTTTGAAGTGTTCTATTTTTTTAATACCTCTAATTTGGTAAGGAAGTATTTTAGTGGTCATTGATAATCCTTTCCATTTCTCCAAATGATTCTTTTATACGTCTTCCCGTCCAGTTTAAATCTTCGTATAAATATCTTTTTAAACTGTATTTGAAATTCCGTGAACTCATAACTTTTGTCTGTGTGTTTGGAAATTTGAAAGGAGGGTCTAATATTAAATTGGCAATAGTAGAACAATCAATTTCCATTTCGTCTAGTAAATCTATAAAGGGATTTGGGTTTGGAGA
>SDBV01002957.1_pt1 | contig 25331 bp, 55 predicted proteins | sample 2277081 | NCBI WGS metagenome assembly SDBV01 (sample SAMN10402039, study PRJNA504765) | marine sediment metagenome | isolation source: marine sediment core GS10_PC15, 223 cmbsf | place: Arctic Ocean: Southern Knipovich Ridge | collected 2010 | reverse complement strand
TCTGTAATCTGATCTCCTCTTAATAGGTGATAGATTCTTTCCATGTCTTCTTTTAAATCTAATTGCCATCTGATTAAGTTATCTTGATTCTCATCATTAAATACACTCATCTGTCCATGAACATTCTGAGCTAGTTGATCTCTTTGAGCTTTGACAGCATTATACTGATCTTCCATTTCTTTAATATATTGTTCTGTTAGTTCATCTCCCATTTTATAATTCCAAAATTGTATTAAGAAAATCCTTTTTTGGTTGGACTGGATTTTCCTTTGCCTCCTTTTGATTTTTCTTTTTAGATTCTTCCATTGCTTTCATTTGTGCTTCACCCATCCTTGCTCCAATTCTTGCTAAACCTTTTCCTGCTTTAACAAATCCTTCTCCCATTATCTTAAGTCCTTCCTTAGTTGTTTTTAAAACAACAGTAACTCCTTCATGTTTTAATTCTTTTATCTCTTTTTCAAGTTTCTTTTTCTTGTTTGATTCTTCTTTCTTTTTAACAAGAATTTCTTTTTGTTTTTCTAAGTCTTTTATTGATGTCATCTTACGATTATTGGAGCACCCCTAATCCCTGCAAACTTTCCTATCCTTTGCTCTTCTTTTAATACATCTTTGAGTTTAATAATTCTTGGTTCAGCACCAATTGCTTTTGCTGTGAATCCTTCTGAAAAGATTATGAAATCTTTTAGGAAATCTCTTCTCTTTTTTCTTATCTTCTCTCTTGGCTCTAAAAAAATATCTGGGAGAATTGGAGGTTGTGGAGGAATTATCCTTGTTGATCTTCTTGTTATTCTTGTAATCGTTGGAGGAGTTATTGTTGGAGTTCTTATTCTTAAAGGTGTTCTTGTTCTTCTTGGAGGTTTTGATAATTCAGAAACTAATTTTGAAAGAGAAGAAGATAATCTTCTTACTGGCTCTCTTCTTCTTGATACTTGAGATATTGGAGGAGAGATTGGGATAGTTGCTCTTCTTGATATTGGGGGAGTTGTTCTTGGGGTTGTTATTCTTAAAGTTTTTATTATTTCTGCCAATCCTAATAATGCTTCACCAGAAACTCTCCTTGAAACATCTGTTGTTAAACTTGTAGGAATTTCTGCTCTCCCACTAATTGCTCCTCCTCTACCAATTTTAAAACCAAATATATCAACAGCTTGTCCTTTGATTGTTGTAATCCCTAAGTTTTTAATATCTCTAATAGTCCCAAATGTTTTAATAGCTTCTAATTCTGTGCCTCTTCCAATCTTAAATCCTGTTGCTGTTTCTCTTACCCCAACATCAGCAGTTATAAGTCCAATCTGTGCTTTTGGGGGAAGTCCAATACCTATTTTAAAATCTTTAGGAGTTTTGAAGAATTTTTCAATTCCTAATCTACTCAATCTTGTTTCTGGGATTTTTAAAAATGGTTCTTGCGGTGTTACAAAAAATTCTCTTTCAATAGGAATTTCTTTTCCTTTTTCAAATAAACTTATTTGAGAGGTTGCTAATCTTTGTTGTTTTCCTAAAAATAATTTTCTCGTTGTTGGAGTAAGAACATCTCTTCCACTTCTTAATGGGGAAGTTTTTGGAAGTGTAATCTTAAATGTTTTTCCTTTTGCGATAATATCTCCTTCCTCAATCAGAGCAATTCTTTCAATCTTATCAACTCTTTCAATAGCTCTAAAACCTTCTTCTTGAATTCTAACTGGTTTAAACTTTCCTTTTATCCTCCCTAATGTTTTAGCACTAATCCCTCTAACAAAAGGAGCTAATTCTATAAATGCCCCTGCTCCTGCAAGTCCTCCAACTAAAAAAGTTTTTCTTACTTTTGCTATCTGTTCTTCTGCTGTAATTCCCTCTTCTCTGATTATTTTTTCAAGTGCAAAACCAGAAGTCGCTGTAATTCTAAAACCCTTTGCCCCCTTAATTCCTTCTCTTATTTTAAAACCAGAAATACCTAAAGCACCAAAACCCCTAACTAATTTTGGAAGTCTTGGTATTTGAGAAAGAACAAATACTTCTGCTGGGGTTGTTGGAATTATATCTCCTATTGCTCCGATTGTTGTAGTTATTCTTCTTTCTCCAAAACCTTTCAGTCCAATATCTCCAAAACCTAAAACAGAAGGTTGAGTTATTTTTTCAAAAAGTTTAAACTTTTGAGATTTTAATAATTCTTCCTCTAAATCTTGAATTTCTTTTCTAATACTCACAACAGGAAAAAGAGTAAGTGTCTTGCTAATTTCTATTGGAGTTTTAATTGGCTCTCTTCTAAATTCAGAAGGAGAGATGGCAAAAATCTCTGGTAATCTAAATTTTGGAGAAGTTATTGCAGAAAGAACTATATCAGTTGCTAACCTTGTTTGTTGTCCTTCAAAAGGCAATCTTCCTTTTAATCCAAAAGCCCCAATACCAAAAAGAGTTGGGCGAGAAACTTCTCTTATAATATCTTCTATTCTTGGGGGAGGGGTTGAAGCTCTTCCAATAGGAGAAGGGATAGTTATTATTTCTTTTATTGCTTCGGCTTCTTGAGGGGTTGTAACTTCTCCTCTAAAAATTCCTGCTCCTGCTAATAGTGGAGAAAATGCTTTTGTTGTGATCCCTGTTTCAACTCTTCCAACTTGGGCTTTTAATTTAGAAATCTCTGCTTGTTCTGCAAATGATTGTATTGCTTCTTGTCTTTGCTTAGAAGTCTTTGCTCTTAATATTCTTTGTTGGAATGTTTCTCTTGCTTCTTTTAATTCTGTTTGTCTTGTTCTTTCAATATCTGCTTCTACTTTTTTTCTTGCTTGTTCTTCTGCAATCCTTTGTGTTTCTTTTAATCTGTCTGCTTGTAATTGAGCATCCGAAACTCCTCTTGAAGTTGAAACTCCTATACCTCCCCCTCCTCTTCTTGTGATAATTTCTTCAAATGGGACTGGAGTAAATCCTTCAACAGATTTAACTCTTCCAATTTCTGGTTTGGTTAAATCAACACCAGGAATCTGTGAAACAATTTCTTTAGTTGTTTCTACTGCAGGTTGAAAAAATAAACTTACTTTTTGTTTCGCTCTTTGAAATATACTAACCATCTTTATTTGATTTTTTATAAACATCCTCCCCTAAATAAATTAAACCAACACCCAAAGAAACCAAAGTATTTCCTATAATAAAATCATTAATCGTATATCTCCAATACCCATTAATCCCTAATACTAAATATAAAGAAGTTAGAATTGTTATTGCTGGTATCAAAGTCCAAAGTTTCATAATTTCTCCCCCATGTTAACCATGTTAACGTGGTTGGAAAGATTTATATAGTTGGGTATACTTACCACCACCTACGTATACCATGCCATGTAAAGAACAAGTTAAACTTTCTTCGGAAACAAAAAAGAAATTAGTAGATTTAAAAATTCATTTTAGAGAAACTTTTGAAGATGTTATTATTAGGTTAATTAAAAAGGAGAAACAAAATGGTTTGGAATCAACCAGCTGATGAAGGAAGAGTATCTGAATTTAATGCAGCAGGATTAAAGATGAAGAGGCTGGATAAGATAGAAGATAGTATGAATGAGATTCATGCGAATCTTTTTGCTTGGAATGAAGACTTTGGGGTTTTCAATTTCGAATTGAAATTTGCAAGATGTGATTCTTTATATCAAGAAGTTGAATCAAAATTATCTCCTGATGAAAGAAAAAAAGGAATAGCAATGAGAAATGCAATCAAAAGTATTCTTAAAAAACATCCTGTAATAAAAAAAATAAAAAATAGTAGAAAGAAATATAAAATTGATGAAGTGATGAAAGATATAGTAGCAGATTGGTTATTTAAATATGAAACTCTTGTTAGAAAATTCAAAGATGTTCATGGAATGGATACTTCTTATAGTGATAGAGAAGGATTAATATAATGGAAGAAGAAAAAATAGAAGTTGATGAAGAAAAAACAGAGAAACCAGAATATTATATGGATCCAATTATGGGAAGAGAGTTAGATAAAGTTAGAGAAGCTGTAATTAAAAAAGATAGGGATTATGTTATGGTTGTAGATGGAGAAGAGGGTTCTGGAAAGAGTGTTCTTGCAATGCAGATAGCAAAACACTTAGATCCTACATTTAATATTGAAAATATTGTTTTTACAGCAGATCAATTTATGAAAAAGATAAAGATAACAAAAAAGTTTGCTTGTATTGTTTTGGATGAAGCATTTAGTGCAAGTAGTGCAAGAGCAAGTTTATCTCAAGTCAATAGAGCAATGCTTGGGATTGCAACTGAGATGAGGCAAAGGAATTTATTTATTATTATGTGTATCCCTTCCTTCTTTGACTTAGATAAGTACTTTGCATTATGGAGATGTAAAGCTTTAATTCATGTTTACTTCAGAAAAGATGGATCAAGAGGAAGATACATCTTGTTTCCTAAGACAAAAAAGAAATATTTGTATTTAAATGGAAAGAAGAACTATAATTATTCAAAACCTAAGTCCCCTTTCCCACCTTTAGTGTTTTCTAATCATTATGTTGTTGATGAAACTGCTTATCGTCAACATAAAGCTAATGCTTTTAAGACAAGAACAGTAAGTAACATGGCTCGTAAGTGGAAAGAGCAAAGAGATGCCTTAATCAAAGAATTGTATCATAATTTTAGAGTATCTAGCGCAGACATGGGTATAAAGTTAGAAGAATGGGGAGCAAAGCCATTATCTTCAAGGGAAATTAGGAGATTAGTCCAATTATCCTAAGGAATTTGGGAATGGTAGGTAGGATGAGGACATTCGGACGCATTATAAATTATACCATATCTTAAATGATAATGAATAAAAAAATTTAAAGAAGAAATAGAGATAAGCAACCCAATTTCACATCTTTCCTTGCTCTTCATCCCTATCTTTCAATAATATAGTTTAGAAAATGAATAAATTAAAAATGTTTTACTATAGGATTCTTTTAATAGCTAATATAATATTAGAGAAGCTTAACCTTAAGGATAGAATCCTACTCCCAAGTTATCTGGAATACAAACACATGAAAGATTCTTCATCTGTTCATAATATAGGACAGGATCTTCCAGACAATGATAAGCATCAACCTTAAAAATTATTCCTACCCAGATTAAGACTCCAATAAAAATTAGGATTAATAATATAATAGATATATCTAATAGATCTCTAAAGTCAAATGAGTTCTCTGCTTCTTCTATATCTTCAAACTCTTCATTCTGCATTCTCTTCCTCCTCTACTTCTTCTTCCTCTTCGACAGAATCCTCAGAACCTTCTTCTTGATCCTCTCCAATCTTAATCAAAACTTGGCCAATCTTTTTTAGGCTTTCGTTTATTGCTAGTAGGCTGTTGAGTAGGTAGTATCTGAACTCTCCTTCGTCCCTTAGGGCTATTATTGTCTGCAACATCTCTTTCTCCTTTACTTCCTCTGGAGATTTCTCTTCTGTTTTCTTCCTGATTATTTTTTTCACCATCTTTCCCTCCTTTCATATCTTCTTGAAATTTCTTTTTTAATTTCTTAATTTGCCTTCTCCAAATTAACCACCCAATAGGGATAGCAATTACAAAACAAATTAAAAGATATAGTACTGTAAATACAAATGTTGAAACCATTTATCCTGCTGGCCTCATTCCAGAACCTGCACAAATGTTATCTAGACTTCCCATAACTTTGCTAACCTTGTCCATAACTTCTCCAGCAGTATCAACTGCTGCAACTGTTGTTCTTGCTAAATCAACCCATTTGTCGAAGAGGAGGAAAGTCATTACTCCAATGACTACAATAAAAGCAATACTAAAAACTAATAATCCATATTGTTTCCAAAAGCCAGGCTTGTCATATCTTTCTTTTAGACCTTTAACAATTTGTGTTCTTGCGAATCTTACTTCCTTATCTAAGAAGTGAGCTCCTGCTTTTCTAGCTTGTTCATCTAGATCTCCTAATTCAAAATTAATCCATTCTCCATCACGTCTAATAAAATACCAATACTCTCTACTCCCACTTTGTAGTGATGGATTAGGAATATATTTTTTCCTTCTTTTTAAATAGAAAACAGTATCTCCTGCAGTTGAGAATGCAACCTCCATTGCCTTATCTTTTCCAGTTTTTCTAAACTTTCCATCAATCTTTTCATAAATAAAAATAGTCTTATTAAACTTCCTAGTTCTAATAAAAAGCCAAACACCGACGATAATTATAACAACAGTAAGTATAAATCCAATAACCCATAATCCCCAACTCATGATTGCTCCCTTGCCTCCTGCAAAGCTTGGGAAAAATCCTTTTGCAATATCTGTTGCTTGACTTACTGCATCAGCCATTATTATTAATCTCCTCTTTTTTAAATTCTCTTATAATTTTTGCAATGGTTTCATATTGTGGTAACCCCCACTCTTTAGAAAGTTTCTTGACAATCTTGTCTTCCTCTTCTCCCAGATAAATAATTGCCTGTGGCATATAATAATAATAATAATTAATCTATTTAAATCTTTCTAAACTTCTGCTGGTTCTGACAATCCCTTCCCTTCATACCAAATTTTAAATAAATAATAAACTGAAATAACCAGACAAAAAAAACCAAAAACTGTTATTAAATTCATTTTCTTTTTCCCCCATAACTTCCTCTAAATCCATGATTCTTCTTACACTCTCTTCTGGCCAAGATTATTGACCCAACAATTAGAATAACTAATATAACTAATACACTTATTGATACAATTGTTGAAGTTTCCATGATATTGTGTCAAATTATTATCTGCTCCCCTTTGTGATTTCTCTCATTTTGACGCATTTGTTTTCAAAAGAGTCATTTATCAAAACCAATTATTAAGTCCCACCTATCTTGATATTCCTCCAAGCTGAATTCACTTCTATTAGAAAAGTCATCTGGAATTGTTATAGATAATCTTCTTCCAATAACTTCTGCAGGAACTATAAATGTTTTAAGAAATTCTTTCCTTTCCTTATCCATACAAACAAGAACAAAAAAATCACAAAAGATTTCTTTTCTTTCAATTTCCCTCTTTACAAATTCTCCCTCAATAGCACTCCCAAAGTGTTTTATTTTTGATTTTATGTTTGCAAAACCCCAAAATTCTCGAGGGTTTAGATTTTTTCTCCTTTTATCTATAACCTTAATTAGAGAAGAAGATTTAACTTCAACCCTTGCTCCATTCTCAATTATCAAATCATAACCACCAAATGCATCATCTAAGTTAATTGACCTAAGTCCCCTCTTAGCTATCTCTAACATTACATATAATTCTGCTATGTATCCCTTGAATTTGTCTTTTGTTCTATCCTTTTTCATGTCTACTCATCCTCTATTTCTTCAAACCACTGTTTTATTTGCCAGTGAAACTTCTCTTCATTAATCCCTATAATTAAGATGGATATTAGTTCCATGATAGTTAGTATTGCAATTATTATTGTTACTTTAATTAATTCCATTTTTTATATTTGTTAACTTTTGTGTTAATTTAAGTGAGGGGATAATCTCGAACTGTATCATGACCCTATGAACGAGTAGTTCCCCCTCAATTCTCCTAAGAGCATAATATCATTTAATGCATCTTCTGTTTCTTTGCATTCTTCTTTTGTAAATTTTCCTTGTGTCATCTTATTATTCCCTCCTTATAATTTTCATCTGAACTTCTCCATACATTTTTTACAACAGAAAGTTAAAGGGGGCTTTTTAGCACCCTGCCCCATTTGATATGCTCCTTCAGTTATTACTCCATCTGCATATCTAATTGGTCTTCCACATTTACATTTTGTTTGTTTCTTCATCTGAACTTCTCACCTGCTAATTTATCTATGATTGTTTCAAATGAAGCCCAACCTTCTAACCAATCACCCTTTCTACACATGTAAGCAAATTTTCCTTTTAACAACCTAATAAATTCTTTGTCCTGTCTATCTACTTCTATCAAAATCTCTTCTTTAGTTAATAAGTTAGCATTCTTTTTAAGCAAATTTCTTCTTTCTTTTAAATCAAATTCTTTCTCGGTCTGAGTTACTTTTCCAAAGTGTTCAAAACCTTTCTTTAGTTTTTTTACTTTTTCCATTTTATCTTTTTTTATTCCTTCTCCATCTGAACTTCTCCATACATTTTTCACAACAGAAAGTTAAAGGGGGCTTTTTAGCACCCTGCCCAATTTGATATGCTCCTTCAGTTATTACTCCATCTGCATATCTAATTGGTCTTCCACAATTACATTTAAATTCTTTTTCTGTTTGAGTTACTTTTCCAAAATGCTCAAAACCTTTCTTTAGTTTTTTTATTTTTTCCATTTTATCTTTTTTTATTCCTTCTCCTATTAATCTCATAAATCCTTGTCCCATCTTAATTTCTCTTTTTTTCTGTTAAATGTTTATAATACTTATTATATTGTTCAGGATTACAATAAGCACAAACGCCCTTAGCTAAGGACTTAAATCTTTTATTGCATTTATTACAGGTTTCCATTTTATATCACAGTTATCACAAAGACCTAGAGGAGTTAATAAAAATTCTTTTAAGGTTCTTCTTTTTCCACATTCACAACATTTAATTGCAAACATTTCTCTAAATCCATATTTATATTCTATTAATTCATGTTCGCACCGTGGAATAATATATCTTTTATTTATAATTTCTCTTATTTTATCAACTTCATTTTGCACATCTTTATCCTTTTGTTTCATCATTTTAATTTATCTCCACATATGAAAAAAAATAAATAAGATGATTAACAATAACGCTACACATCCTACTGGTTCTGTTTCAATCGCATTTATTATAAAGTTTAATATTATCATTTTATCATAACCTTCTTATCTTTTGTGTTATTTTTTCATTTTATTAATCCATAACCTAATTCTACACGTGCTTGTAAACTTTCTAAAGTTCCTAAGTGAGTGTAAGCCCTTAAACATTTTCCTCTAAACATTTCTGTTACAATATAACAATTTCTTCCTGCTTTAGTTGTTTCAACAATTAATTGTTTGGTTTTCATTTTAATGATTCAAATAATTTAGGATTAAATGATGTAGCTGTAACCCAAAAAACCTCCCTATTTTTTTCATGTTGAATTAATAATTTATTTTCAAATCCATCAAGAACTCTTATTCCATCTTTAAATTTAGAAGGTTTTACATGTCTATCTATTGCATCAAGTATGATCCTTTTATCTATTGTTGGTATTTTCTTTGTCATTTTCTAAATTCTTTTAATAGTCCTCCAATTAAAGCCATCAGTATTAAAAAAGAAACTTCGCTAGTTATTTCAATTCCTTGAATAATAAAAAACATCCCAAAGACTAATGCAGGAACAATTGATTTTAAGACACTATGAATTGTTTGAAATAAAAATAAGATTAACTCTATGAGCAGAAAAATTATAAACTTCAATGACATCTTCTTCTTTTGTGTCATTCTATTTTCTCCCAATAAATTTCTCTTTTATCCCAAGCAAGAGATATTAGGGTTAGTCCAAGAATAATATTTAATATTGGTATAAACATTAGAAAACCAAATACAAATGAAACTTTTCCATTCAAATTCAATCTTCCCCATTTAATCACTTTCTTAAATCGCACATTCTTCACCTTTTGTGTCTTCATTTTTCTCTCCCATAAAAAGCGTTTAATAAAAAAAAGTAATAAGAGTAAGGAATAAATAATAATAAAAACCAATAAGATATTTCTGAAGATAAATAAACTATTAAAATAACTGGAGTAACTATTAAATATATAATCCATACTGCCTCTAAAGCAAATTTAATAAACTCAATAAAAGTTTCATTCGCTTCTTTCACAATATTAGCCTTTTGTGTCTTCATTTTTCCAACTCCTTTTTTAATTTATCTATTAATTTTTGTTTCTCTTCAATATATTTTCTAAGTTTCATTTTCATTTTTCTTTAATCTTTTCATAAATACCTTCTCCGATATAACATAAACCAACCCCTAAGCTAACAATAGCATTTCCAATTAACCAATCATTTTGATTATATAACCAAACACCATTATTTCCCATTACCCAGTAGAAACCAGTTAGGATCATAATTGCAGGGATCATTGTCCATAATTCCATTTTCATTTTAACACCTCATCCATCCCTGCTGAATAATAACCAACAAAGAAAGCAGGAACTAATGCAATTAGATTAATTCCAATTGGGAGTGTATTCACCATCAAAATAGAATTTCCTACCCCTGCAATGAAAAAAAGGAATGTTAGAAATTTCATCCTAAAAAACCTCCCTTGCAGCTTCAATAGCTTGTTTAGGATTTGCATGAAGATAAATTCCTGTTGTTGATAATGAAGCATGACCCATTAACATTTGAACCTGGTGTAACTGCATCTTCTCAGCACATTGAGTTCCAAAATAATGTCTTAGAGTATGGATGGAGATTCCTTTAATCAAAACATCCCATCCTAATTGAGTTACAAATCTTTGCAAAGCTCTTCTCTTAATTTTTAATGGAAGTAATTTAATTGCAGCCTGATTAACTTTTTTTGGACAAACTACTATTCTGTCCTTACCCCCCTTTGCTCCTTTGATTTCAATTCTATGACCTTCAAGATCAACCTTATCTTTTGTTAATGGTTCAATAGCCCATTCATTTTTACTAGTTCTTTTCATATCTTTAATTAATAAAATTTTCTCACATTTCATACAAAAAAATATTTTCTTTGATTTTCTCTGGCCTTCTTGTTTGATTCTTTTTTCAATAACATCTGCAGAACAACATCTGGATTTTCTTTTCTTAAATCCAACAATCTCAGAAATCCTAAGTCCTGCTTCTGCAGCAAGGATGAATGCTAATAAATATTCTTTCTTCTTTTTATGTTTTGTTTTCTGAACAGCTTTGAATAGTTTTTCATATTCTTCTTTAGTTATTATTTTTGGTAGTTTTAGTGCCATCTTCTCTCTCGTGTTTAAGATTATGTTGTTGCATTAGATGTTCAACATGATTAGAAGTATATCCTTCAATTACTCTTCCACATTTTTTACATTTTAGTTCTTCCATTTTAATCACTATCAGCAGTTCTCCTCCATTTTTTAGCTCTTGCAGATTCAAAACTCTTAACTATCATAGAAAACTTTTTTTCGTTTGTGGTGTTTGGCATTAAAACAGATTTTTTCTTTCTAATAGCCATAGGCCTCCAATTTTTATTTTCTTGTTTATTAATTAAAGAAATATATGTAACTCCAAATCTCTTTTTATCCTCTTCAAAACTTTTTGTTTTAGAAAACTTTTTAACATATTTATTAAATGTTTTTTTATCAACTTTTTTTATAACCTGTTTATTTCCAATTTTCTGTCCTCCTTCTTTATTTCTTTTCCATACAATTTTTGTTACCATCTTAATATACCTAACCTAACCCCCTATATAAACCTTTCCTAACTTTCGCAGGAAGTTTTAAGCATTGCTAGAAAGTTCCTGTAGTTTAAGCTCTTGCTTCTCAATCTTATCCAACATCATTCTACACTCTTTAATGAACTGTTGCTTCATCCAATTAAGTTTATTTATTTCTTTTTTTATTTCTTTTTTTAAGAATTTTATCTTTTGTGTCATAGCATTGTGTCATTAAGGATTTTAATTTCCTTGTTGGCCAGAACCCTCTTGACGTAAAGTTTTGGTTTTATGTCTCAACTTTTTTAAGATTTTTTCTTTATTTTCTTGATAATATTCTTTTTTCTTAGCTTTAACTTCTGGTCTTTGTCTATATTCTTTATTCTTAGCTTTAACTTCTGGTCTTTGATAATATTCTTGATAATATTCTTGATAATATTCTTTTTTCTTAGCTTTAACTTCTGGTCTTTGATAATATTCTTGATAATATTCTTTTTTCTTAGCTTTAACTTCTGGTCTTTGTCTATATTCTTTATTCTTAGCTTTAACTTCTGGTCTTTGATTATATTCTTTATTCTTAGCTTTACATTCTTCAGAACAAAACCCTTTTTTCTCAACAAATTTATTACAAAAAGGACATTTAAAATGAGTCATATCAAATCTTTTTTCCCATTCTTTCCTAAACCCACAGGATTGGTTCAATTCTCTTAATGGTCTGGTTAAAGGCATATCTAATTTAACCCTATTAATATTCTCATTAACTTCCCTAATACAAATTAATGGTTTTTCTTTTAAATTATTTATTTGTTCCATGTCTTTCTCCATCTTTCACCTCATGTCGTAATTCATTTAGATTGTGTTTAATCTTCCTTATCATTAAACCTTCCATACTTTCCTTTAATATATAACAACTTCTTTAAATTCTCTTGAAAATCTTTTTCAGTTTCAAATTGCCAGATTTCATCTCCAATATGGATTTGCCATTTCTTCTGATATATTTTTATTATTATCATTTTTGACCTCCTTGTGCTGTTTTGTGTCTATTTTTAATTACCATAGTTCCTTCCTCATTTCTCTCACCCCAAACTTCAAACTCACAAGTATCATCAATTACTAATTCCAATTTCTCATCTGTTTCTAAATTTACTTTGATTGTCATTCTTTCGTGCTTGTATCTATAAAAAAATTTAGCTTGGTTTTTTTAACCATTTTATTTTCCTAAAATATATTCTCTAAGTGTTATAGGTTTCTTCTTTGGTTTCTTAACACATTTTCTCTTTTTCTTAGAATATTTATATCCTGGTTTACACCCTTTTTTTGTAGCCATTTCTTCCCCTTTTTCAATATTATCATTAGGCAAATCTTCTTTATAATCTTTTTGTTCTCGGACACTATTCGGACTCATTTTACTTTTCGGACTGTGTTCCATCTTTATCCTCCTTACATAATTCTGTTCTTTTGTGCGATTTAATTTTATGGTTAGCAAGATAATGATTAAAACATTCTGGATTCTTGCAGTAAATCCTAATCTTTTTTCTTCTATTTTTAATTGTTTCATCTGTTTCCACTAATCCTTTTTTAATTAAATTAGGTAAAACTTCTTTTAATTTTAAATCTTCTTTTGTCATCTTTCCTGTCGATTGTGCATTATCATCATTATAATCCCAACTATCAATAAATCCACTGCAAGTAAAAAAACTAATTTAAGATAAGGAGCAAACCTTACTGCTTCATTGTATGTTACCATAGTCATTGTCATTTTCCACCTCTTTTGTGCGATTTAATTATCATTCTGGTTCCTCAGCCCAAGAAATATTTGGTTCATATTTCTTTAATTTATTATACATCTCCAAATGTAAAATCCTACATAATTCTAAATGTCTATCAAATTCTTCCTTTAAATTATCATATTTTTGTTTCCACTTATTACCATTATGACAATTAGAACAAACACCACTTTTATTCCAATGACTAAGAATATTATCACAACCTTTATTCATACAATGCCTTGCTATTGCTTTTCTTAAATCAATGTTTGTTTTTTCTTTCATTTTTAATCTCCTTAATTTTAATTACCATTCCTCTTGGAATTAATTGCCAATGCTTAAACCAATCATCTCCCCACAGCATAAATCCTAAAATAATTTTGTCTTTATCTTTCTTTAAAAGATAACCAACTGAAAATGTATGAACTGGTTCTTGTGTTTCTAATTCTTCTAAGGTTAAAGGACTTGAAAATCCAGATTGAGCATCAAGCCATTCTACTTCAACTATTTTGTATTTTGTCATAATCGTTTAGTTTTGTGCCATCTCCCTTTCTCTTATTATTGTTTTAACCTTAGCAATAGTTCTCTTGATTTCTCTTTGTAAGGAAGTTTTTTCTTTAGGATTTGCTATTCCCTTGACCTTTGCCTTCTTATCATCTATTGTTCCTGTGCTTCTAACTCTCTTTAGTTTTCTTATTTCATTTGTTTTCATTTTGTTTCATGTCTTGTATATTTCCTAACTACTCCTCCCTTTTTTCTTTTGTAATATTCTCTCATCTGTGCTTTCCTTTTCTCCCTATTATTTTCATAAGTCTTTCTTCCATATTCTCTACACTTCTCTAAATTTTTTTCTTTATACTCTCTATTTCTCTTGCTAATTTTTTCTCTGTTTTTTTTATAATATTTTTTTTGATATATTTTATGATACTCAGGATTGTAATATTTTCTCTGCTCCTTATTTATACTCTCCCTCTCAATAATATTAAACTTCTCTTTCCACTCCTTTCTAAATTCACAGAATTCATTCAATTGTTTCAAGGGTCTTGTTAAATCTTCTCCAGATCTAACTCTTCTAATATTCTCATTAACTTCTCTGATACATATTATTGGTTTTTCAATTTTTTGTTCCATTTTGTTTCAACTTATTTAATCTTTCTTGTCTTTCATAGAAAATATCTAAGTAAGAATTAGGTTTACATTTTCTACACATCCTACTCCCTTTACTTGATGGTTCAAAGCTTTTCCCACATTTAATACATGGCCTTTGAAGTTTTCCTTTCCTTAGTGTCATTTTTATTGTTTATTTTTAGTTACTACAAGTTTATTTTTAGTTACTACAACTTAGGAAGGTTTAAATACGTGTAGTACCTAACTATTTTAAGTAATCCAGAGGAAATTTCCGAAATAACTGGACAGGGGTACTTTACAGTTACCCCTACTCAAAATAATCTAATTTTGTTTGGAAACTTGATTTTGCCCTTTGTTTTCTATGGAACTTTTTTATTTCCCTCCTGAATTCATTTACTCCCTTAGATAAATCTTGTATGGCCTTTATGTGTGATCCCATATTTTTTGCAAACATTACTTGATTTTGTTGTATTCCTCCCATTACTTCTAGAATAAATTCTGGTGTTAATTTATACTTAGTTCTCTTATGAGAATTCAATAAGTTTTGTATTCCTAGATTATCAATTAGGGATGTGTCTTTATTTATTGTTTCTGCTTCATGCAAATTATAGGAGTTATCAATTACAAACCAAGATTTTCCATCTTCATAACAAATTATCTTCTTTCCTTCCTTATCACATTGTATTGCTAGATTGTTCTTAATTAAGCTATAGTGGTGTCTAGACGGCTTGAAGTGATACAACCCATCAAATAGTATACTTATATTTAATTTGCTTTCTATGGCTCTTAAAATACCTAATAATTGATTTACAGCTAACTTTCTAGATTCCACTGCTGTTCTTCCAAAGAAACTAAATGGATCAAAAATTATTATGTTTTTCTTTCCTAACCATATCTTTCTTTCCTTTAACATTATTCTGGGGGTATTCTTTATTCCCACTGGAATCCATCCAATTTTCTTTTTATCTAATAATTCTGTTCTCTTATCCCAATTCTTTATTTTTGGTAACTTTATTTTCCAAATATATGCATGAGCACGAACTTCTTTTAGCAGGGTAGCCTTAGAAGAATTTTTACTTGTTTCCCAAACCCCATAACCTATCTTTCTAATTAATCCTTTTTCCTTTAACCTCGTCGTATAATAGTTTAATTTTTGTTTAGAAACCTTTAATATTTTAGAAATTTGAGAGAGATTTTTTCCTTCATTTAATAGATTTAGTATATCAAGTAAAAAACTTTTTTTTACTTCTTTTTCAAGATGTTTTTTTACTTCTTTCATTTTTGTTTAGTTCTTTTATTTAGTTATTTTAATTTCAAAAACAAGAGAGGAAAAAGAGGTGACCCAAAACCTCCCCTGTTTTTCAATATTTTCAATAAATAAGAGTATCTATTGAATATGATTTAATTATCTATTCCAGTTCTTAGCATCATCAATCTGACCCTTTCTAGTTTTTTCATAAAACTTGCAGCTCTTCATACAATATTTTGAGTCATACCAACCACAACCAACAATGTGATTTTTATTTGTTACACAGAAAAACTTTAAGAGGTTTGAATCAACTTTTGCTTCAATAGTTTTTTTTGTCATTTTAAAAAGAAAAAGGATCAAGAAATCTTGATCCCATTAAAATCAATAACTCTTGTTCTGTTTCTCCAGAACATCTTAATCTTCCATAGAAGATTATATAGTGTTATCATTTTTTCACCTCCTTATTTAATTGAATTTGAATCCACTCATTAACTAACCAGCTTATGCTTCTTTGCTTTTTCCTTCCTAATCTCTCAACCTTTTTTATTAAGTCCTCATCAAGATATAAGTTAATTGGTTTTTTCATAGTAGACTATGGTAGAGTATGTTTATAAACCCTTGTAATAACTTAATAATAAAAAGAAATAGCCCCAGATTATCTCTGGGGGTTGGGAGGTTTATGAATTTGAAGTGTGCCTGTGCCAAGTTTTAGATTGGTCGGCACAATAATAAGATAGAAATTTGATTTATAAATCTTATTTAGGAATAATATTTATTTAACTTCCTTGTTCTAACTTCAACCATTATAATTTTGCTATCTTTTTTATTGTTATTGTTGCACTCTCGGGATGGTCTCCAAAAGTTCCATGAGTTGATATTTGAACATCTGCATCACTTGCAGTAAATTGAACCATAAAACTTTCTCCTGCATAAACTCTCATTAAAAAATCGTGAGATAATTCTGCTGATATACCTTGTTTTTGAACATCTGTTTCAAAAACTGAGCCTTTAATTTCTGTTCCATTAGTATAAGCCAATCTTGCTGCAATATCTATATCTGATGCAGTTCCCGAATTATCTTCAATATCTAAATCATAATCAACCTCATAAATACCATCTTCCATAATCATAAAAGTGTGGTTTGTATTATCATTATAAGTATGGGCAATCCCAAACTTAATATCTGAATCTTCTTGAGCAAAACTTATATTAGTCCATGTACCAACTCCTAAAACAGGGATTGTTGCATTTGTATGAGCAAACATATACTGAGGAATAAAAACATTTTGAGATGTTATATTTCCATTAACACTAATATCATCCATAAACTCATGTGTAAATCCTTGAGCATCATATTCTATATTTGCACTTGCTTGACTTTGAATTTTAGTAACACCAAGAATACTATTTCCATTAACATCAACATCTCCTCCAAAAACTATACTTCCATCTATATTCAAAACAAGTTGGGCAACACCCAAACCTGAACCTGAAAGTCTTAAAGGCATCTGTGTTCCTGTTCCATCTGCAGTTGTTGCGATTTCAAAATATCTTGAAGCTGCATTATAAATTATTCTGAAATATTCTCTATCTTCTACAAACGCAGGTATTCCTTTTGCCCACATTCTAAATTGAAGATTATCACCCCCATCTCCTTTCTTAGTCATCAGACTCAACCAAGACTGAGTATCATCTGTTTGGCTTTGTAAAATCATTTGTAATTCCTGACTGCTTCCATGAGTCCACTTATAATCTGTTGATGTTGGGCCTGTTAAAGTCAATTCATCAAAAATTCCATCTCCTGTTGTTGTTAAATCTCCATCATTTAATAAAATATCTCCACCAATATCTACATCTCCTGCTATATTTGTGTCTCCACGTTCATTAACATAAAAAATAGGAATAGTATCTGCCACATTCCAAACTGCAAAAAGACCTGTCATACCCCCAATAACAACATCTATGTAATCTGTTCCTTTTATTCTAATTGCATCAGCACCATCAGGATTCTGCTCAGATATTAAGTCTCCAAATTTCAGCGAAATATTCCCACTTCCATTTATATTCTTTCCATTCATATCTAAGGTTGTATCAACCCAAGTTGCTGAGAACATTGAGAGTAATAAATCTGATGGTGTATCTAGTAAGTCCCAGAAGTCTGCTGTTGTTGAGGTATTAACCATTGCAGTTTGATTATTAAATCTCGCCCCCCTATCTTCTGGAGTAAACACAACTCTCCCTTCTGTGAAATCTCCTACCCCTGCAGAAGTTACTAGAATTATATTTAAAAATAATATTACAAATAAAAATGAGTTTAATTTTTTCATCATCCCTCCTTGAAAAAAGAGAATATCAGAATATTTATATCTTTCCTTTTATTCTACTTTTGTTTTTCTACTCAAATCTCTTCTAACTTTTTTAGCATTTCTTTTAAGTTGTTCCTTTGTTTTAAAATCTGAGAGATCTCTTCTTTGTTCTTCACTAATAGGAATTCTAATTCTTCTAGACCCCCTTTTTGTAGAGCATGGCATTTTATTTCCTTGTTGAAGATACACCAAAACCTTTCTTCTTTTTAAAGATAGAAACATTAAGGCCTTTCTTTCTTAATCTCTTAGCAGTAGCTTTAGCTGCGTTTTTCTTTCTTGAGTTTCTTACAACCATTATTTCTTTTGTCCTCCTTTCAAAGTCTTCCTATTGTATTTAATAAATCACTAAAGGGTTCTACCCTTCTACCCTTCTTCCTTTTAGTTTTAATTGTTGGGGGATCTATCCTAAATTTCTTAACCTTTAACTTGAATTTCTTGAGTCTTTTCCTAACTCTTTTAATCTCTGGAACTCTTTTAATTGCTCTTCCAGTTATCTTTAATTCTTTCAATAGAGATTTTCTTTTGTTTGCCATATTGTTTTTCCAACTATCCCTAACTAAAAAATAAAAAAAATAAAAAAAATTTAAACACCCATTACAGTTTCTGATCCAAATCCTTTTCCACCACCTGATCCTCCGACAGAACCAGTAGCTCTTCCTCCACCAAATGCTGAAACAACTCCTATGATTATTGCAATTGCTAATATGATAACAACTACAACTAAGATAGCGAATATTGTTCCTGTATTGTTGAAGAAGTCTTTAGATCCTTCTGTAACATTGCCCATAATCTCTGTAGCTCTCGCTTCTGAGAAAGTATAAGTTCCAGTTATATTCCACACAGTATCATTTCCAAAACCAGTTCCTGTATATACAACTCGACAACCATCTGTAGTGTAATTTCCTGTTGTAGTAATTTGTAGGCCATTACCTGATGTATTTGCTGCATACTCTATTCCTAATCTACAATTCAACAGATTATTTGTTCCTGTTAAAAAGGCTCCTGATTCATTAACAACTGATAAGGTAGTAGTATTTTCTACTCTAATAGATGTTCTATCTATTTCCTCAGCTACATCTCTAACTTCTGGTAGAACTATTAATAGTGTAACAGCAAGTACTGATATCACTAGAAAAGCAATCATTACAGCTTTAACTGTGTCGAGTCCTAATTGGGCTTTCTTGTTATCTAAGCTTCTTAACTTCATTTTAGCTTTTAAGACTAAAATGAAATTATAAGCTTCGAGTAGTTCCTGCTCCTCCAAACCTGCTAACAACACCAATTATGATAGAGATAGCAAGGATGATTACAACAACAACTAAGATAGCAAAGATAGTTCCTGTGTTATTGAAGAAGTCTTTAGTTCCCTCAGTTACATTTCCAATTAATTCAGAAGTATCATTTAACTCTTCACTTCCTGCTTTAAATATTCCTGAATCTCTTAAACTAACAAGAGCAAGGATTATCGCAACAGCAATTACTGAAATAACCAAGAACGCAATCATAACATCTCTAACAGTACCTAAACCCAACTGTCCTCTCTTATCTTTTAATAACTTTCTTAATTCCATTTCTTTTCTTGAACCTCCTTACAAAAATCTCCAAACATTATATTAATAAAACTCAATTTTCTTTATAAGAATTTTGTAAACCATGTTAACCATGTTAACGTCAAGGACTTGCTCTATCTTTTCCAATTAATAAGAATATTGATCCAACTAGTGCAATTGAAAAACAAATTACAAGAGTTGGAAGATTAATTAATCCATCTACTAAAGTCATAAAGAATGCAACAATAGATACAAAGTATCCTGCAACAGCAAATGAAGCAAAGAAATCTCCTTTCCCTGATAATCTCTTCTGACTAAAGAATGTTGCCATGAGAGTTATTGAAAACAAAGCAAATAAAACCATTGGAATAAATTGTGGGACAACTTCTGCAGGATATGTAAATAGGCCTGAAGGTTCTGTTACATTATATTCTTGGAATGTTAAGTATGCTTTGGTTATTATTTGGCTTATCATCTTCCACTCCTAATCAATGAAACTATTGATGTGAATATTACAATTAAAAGAACTGTTGTTAAACCATACAAAACACTAACTGGTATACCTAGTGTTGTGGATATTAATGTCATTACTGTAATAAACATTATCCAAGCAAACGAAGGGAGTGCTGTTGCAAGTTTGGATATTTCTATTAATGTTAAATCATTAACTAGTGCTGGTTCTCCTTGTTTTAATCCACCCCATGCTGCACTAGTAGTTTCCCTAGAACCTATAATACTTTTATTCAATGTTTCTGCTGCTGCTTCTATCACAGGTTCATCTGCAATAGAAATATTGGTAGAATTATCACTAGAAAGATTAAGTCCAAAGCTAAGCATAGATATAAGGAATACTGAAATTAATACTGAACTTATTAATAATCCTTTAAAGTCTGCCATTTATCCTCCTCGTTTTGCTATTTTCCATATTATTATTCCTCCTGCTATAATCACCCAAGTTATTGAAGATGCTACTCCCAACAATGAACCAGATGTATAAAGATTTAATAAGACAGCCATTATAACTCCAGCAAAAATTCCTAACACAACCCCTATCGTAGAAGTAGTTAACATTAAAGGAATTGTTATTATTAGTATCAAAATCATTACTCCTGCGTTTGCTTTTCCGAAATACTGTTCAACATTTGGACTTATTTTAAACACTCTTGTTGTTACTAATTCTCCATCACTAAAAAGTTTTGAAATAAATGTTGCATTACCAAAGGTTGCAGGGATTGTACAAGTCAAAGTTCCTGAAGAACTTGTTAGACTATCTGAGCAAACCGATTTGTTTCCCCATCTATCTTGTAGTGTTGTGTTTATTAGAACGGCTTTTGCTGTTCCATCTGATGTTGTGAATATTGTTGTAATTGTTCTCGAAGCTTCTGAAAAATCCATAGTATAACTTAATCCACCAACAGATTCCCAAGCAGTAAAAGGGATACTTGTTGAGAAAGCATTTAGATTAAGTCTACAATCTCCGATTAATTGATCTTGACAAACAATCGCCGTATTATTGAATGCAGCAAGTATAGAACCATTTTGTGTAACTAAGAGTGTATAAAGTACTCCTTCTAAATCAAAGTGTCCTGTTGTTTGCCCACTTGAATCTGTTTTTGGAATCTCAACAGATCTAAACACTCCATCTTCTGTATACTTTCTTTGAATATCTATTAAAGCATTTTCAACAGGAAGGAAGAATTCATCTTTGAATGTTATTAAAAATGTTTGAGAATCTGAAGCATTTAAATCAAACAGACTTATATTTTGAGGTATAGTTGTATTTGTTAAACTAGCTTTTTGAATATTATAATGTTCAGAAGCATAAGTGTTTGCTTCATATAAAACTTCAACATACATATCATAAGTTGAATTTAATAAATCATTATCAATACAAACATGGGCAGAGTTAACTTGACTATAGTTTTGAGAGAAAGTTATTATAGGGTTTAAGGAATTTGTTGGATTAATATTAACATCAACTTCAATATTTGAATCATAAGTTACAACATCTAATTGTTCTTTTGTTTCCTCATCTCTTAGTGTGAAATTTAATATTAGCGTCGAGAAAGCAGAACAATCATCTATTCCAACATTATTTGTTTGCTGAATATTAGAGGTTGAATTATGATTAAAACCATTTTCCAAAGTAAAACTCCAAAAGAAAGTTTTATTTATATCAGCAGTTACTGCAGGGATTTCTAAACTTCTTGATATAGAATAATTAGTTCCAGTTATAGAGTCTATTGAACCAATAAAACTTGAACCATCATAAATTAAATTAGCTGTTGATAATTGAAAACCAGAGGGCACAGTTATATTAACTTTAAAAGATTCTGTATTTCCTTCTGTTACTGGATTGCTAAAATTTAAATCTATTATCTCTGCTCCAAATGTGAAAGAAAAGTTACTATCTGCAAACTTACATAACGTGGCTGTTGCAGTTTCTCCGCAAGCTTTAATATTCCATAAGTAATTTTCAGGTTGAATACCAGAGAAAGAATTATTAGTTACATTTGTTGCAGAAGGGATTGTAACTGTTAAAGAATTATTAAATACTGTTGAGTTATCTGCAAACCAAATATAGTATGTTGCATTTTTTAATACATGAATTCCTCCTTCATAACTTGCTGATAAATTCTTTTGAGAAGAACTAAAAGTTGTAGCATTAGCAGGTTCATTTAATGTTACTGACATTGCTAGCCTTTCAAATCTACAAACCTCATCATTATTTGTATCAACAACCCAGAAAGAATTTTCTATTGTTATTCCTGTAAGAACAGTACAAGCATCTGCATTTGTATCAAAACTTATTCCAGTATAAGTTCCATTGTTTCCCCAATACTTATAAACTTCATCATCAGTGTTATCAGTTACCCAAAGGAAAGTTCCATCATTAGTTGCTATTCCTCTTGGTTCTGAATTAGCAGCAGTTAGTGCTGTAGAAGTAACTGCTGTTCCATCCATCTTCCATTTGTAGATTTTATCTCCTGTTGTATCTGTTGTCCAGATACAACAATCAGCTCCTTCTGTTCCATTAGTTTCTACACCTCTTGGAACAGTATTTCCTGCAGCATTTGTATCCCAAGAACTAATAAATGTGCTATTTGTATAATAAACATAAACCTCATCATCTGCTTCATCTAAAACCCAAAGCCAAGTACTATTTGTTGCAATGCCATCTGCATCTGTATTAGAAACATTTAGATTCCAAGTATTAATAAAACTTCCAGACATTGTATATTGATAGATTTGATTATCAGTTGTATCTGCAACTAAAATCATTGTGCCATTTGTAGCAATTCCAAATGGAACCGTGTTTCCTGCATTAAGATTCCATCTTTCAATAAAATCTCCAACAGCAGCTTGAACTAATATTATACATAGAATTCCTATGAAAAAATACATAAAAGTCTTATCTTTTTGAATACCAAACCCAGCAGATTTATTTTTCTTTCTTCTATGGCTCTCTAAATGCTTTTTAAGTGTAAGTTTTTGTGTTTTTTTAACCATTTTTCATACGACCGAACCTCCTGCACCAATATCTCTCAGAATTCCTCCAAACAAAAAGATTGCTCCAAATACTCCAATGACTATTGTGAATAATGGAAGATTAAGCATGATGAAACTTCCTCCCTTGAATTCTGACAGAGTTGTCCCCAGAACTTCATTCACCATAAGTTCTTCATATTGATTACTAATATAAACACTGGAAATTATTGCTGCAATTATTACTAAAAGATATACAACAAAGAAAGCAGGATGTGCTTTAACTAAAAAGTTTGTTAGTAATATTGTTAAAGCCATAGAAATAATCATAACCCAACTAAGTATATGAAGTCCTCTTGTCTGTGCAGTATTAACAACACCAAATGTAGATTTGGCAGCATCAGAAATATTAACAGTGAAAGGATCTCCTTGAGTATTTGTTGTTGTAGTTGTAGGAATAGCTATCAATGTATCTGTAATTATATTAAATCCATAAATCCATCCAGCAAAGAATAATAATATAGTGAAAGACAGAGCTAACCAAATTAATAAATCTACCATTGATCCTTTCTTATTTTTCTTTATCTTTATTTTTTCAAGTTTCATTTTTCTAAATCAGTATCAAGTTTAGTATCAACAATTGCTTTGATTATCTTATCCATCTCTTCACATCTAGTCATTGCTAAAGTTATTCTTCTTGTGCTGAATGTCCTCCTATCATTTATTTCTGCTGTTCCATTTCTAATTTTCTCTTTCTGAATCTTTTCAATCATATCTTTAAATTCGTCTGATGTTCTCATTCCAATAAATTTTCTTGTCATCTTAACGGCACTCCTCTAGATAAAATATGTTTCATCTTTTTTCCATTTATAAATAATATGAAAGTGAATATGATTGAACAAACAATTATAGGCCAAGTGAAATAAAACATCAACATGAATAGAAAATTAAATACCTTATGAGCTCCATTTAGAAATAAATAATTTGCAGTTATTGCTCTAGTAACTCCAAAGATAAACATTAATAAGAGGTATGATAGAACAATCAAGAAAACTTTAACATACTTTAAATCATTAATACTTATTATATCCCCTTGTTCTCCTCTTGGATTGTTATAGGGAATTTTAATAGCACCAAACAAACTTAATCCAAATGCAAACATTATAGCAAATAAAAATATAAGGTATACTATTGCTTCTCCTGTAGATATTTGATTCCCTGTTCTTGTAACTGTGAATATTCCAACACCTCCTGCACAAAATACTCCATCACAACAAAATGCAGTCCAATCATATTCTCCTAAGAATCCTGTTTGATTTGAAAACAAAGTAATATTAAAATCTCCTGCATTAAGATTAGTCATACTATGATTTTGTTTTATGAAATTACTATTAGGATCTGTAATTGAAATATTACAAGTTGCAGAAGAAGAAGCAATACTCCCGTTGACTTCGAATGGAACTTTGAAATTAATTGTTGTGTTTGCTTCGTAGGTTTGAGCAACTAACAAGGGTAGGACTAAGATTGTTAGAATTAAACTAATAATTATTTTATATTTCATTTTCTATTTCAAAGTAGGAATTTATCTCTTTCTTAAATTAGCTAATATAATTCTTTTTGTTTTTTCTCTTGTATTAAGTGCAAGTTTTCTAACTTTCTTTCTTGCCATACTTGTTTGTTTATTAACTTTACTTCTTGCTGTTTTAAGACTTATCTTTCTCTTCCTAAAATTAAGATTAATCTTCCTCCCACCTTTATCAAGATCTGTCCTAATCTTCTTTCCTCTTCTTATGAATCTCCTAAACTCAGCATCAACTCTTCTTCTTCCTAATTTGGTTAAATTCTTTTTCTCAATTTTGCCAAATCTTTTCTTTTCAGTTTTAGAAAATATCTCTCTTCTAATTTTCCTACCCATATTAAATCATACCTCCTTTCATTTTCTAAAAAGGATTATACCATCTCTTCTTTTTCATTGAAGGAAGGGGTTGCATCATTGAACCGCTCCCCAAAGGTTCGCTTTGGGTTACTGTTCTTGCAGTTCTTAAACTCTCTCTTTCCCCTCCGTGATAAGCTCTTAGATATGCTGAATGAATTGTATCAACTAATTCTTTATGAATCATTGGAAACATCTTAATCTTATTATGATTATCCATTCCCATCTCATTATATCTATTATGTATTAAATTAGCAAGTGTTACTCCAAAATCTAAAATCTTCCAATTAATTACTTCATCAGAATAGTTAGAAAGAATTGTATTTCTATTTAAATAAAAAGCCATGATGTTCATAATTAATTGAACACCAAATTCATTAAAGGATTTTAAGTCATCATCTTTTGCTTCAGTGTATACAACATTTCCATCAGCATCTTCTGTAATCTGATCTCCTCTTAATAGGTGATAGATTCTTTCCATGTCTTCTTTTAAATCTAATTGCCATCTGATTAAGTTATCTTGATTCTCATCATTAAATACACTCATCTGTCCATGAACA
>SDBV01002956.1_pt1 | contig 25332 bp, 40 predicted proteins | sample 2277081 | NCBI WGS metagenome assembly SDBV01 (sample SAMN10402039, study PRJNA504765) | marine sediment metagenome | isolation source: marine sediment core GS10_PC15, 223 cmbsf | place: Arctic Ocean: Southern Knipovich Ridge | collected 2010 | reverse complement strand
TTGCCTTTGAGATTTCATTAAGCGTGTTGCGATCCGCTTTTGCTTTATTGGCTTTCTGAATCGAAGCCAGAATATCAGACGCCGCCTGAAAACTTCCGCCAAACTCACCTTGTGGGTTTCTTACATCTATTGCCATAATATATACCTCTCTTTTTATGCTGCTGGGGCTTTGTTTTTCAAAATAAACGCACTTGCAATATCGCCGATTATCGGAGCAGCTTGACTAAACAGACTCGGATCGCCGCCCGAAATAACAGGTGTTTTGTCTCTAAGGCTTTTTAGTATATTCGCCTGTGTACCGAATCTAAAGTTTATGTCATTTATGAACTTTTCGATATCAGCAGCACTTTGGGCCCCGGCGATACCCCGCCGTAAATTGCTTACTGCGCCCCCGAAAGTGGCCCGGTTCACTTCAAGTCGCTCTGTTAGTCCGGTTATGTCTGTTCTGGCCCGTTCCGTTATCCCAAGTTTCTGTGAAATCAACGGCGATGCAGCGGCGATAACACCGGCTTGCGTTTGCTCGACACTTCTGCCTAATAAATTCCTGCCAGCAGTTGAGCCTAATCCGCCCCTGATCTGTATGCCCCTCGCCACTCTGCCAGTTTCCTCTTGTCCGATTTCGGTGGCTCTTGCGATTAACGCTTTGATTGTCGGGTCTTCTAAAGGGTCTGTTTGTTCTGCGGCGGCGGCGGTAAGGTCAATCCCTCTTTGAGTAGTTTCGCTTGGGCCCTCAAAAACTTGCCGTCTTGCCTGTTCTTCGATCTTCAACTCAATCTCAGTCAGGTCAGATACTTGCCTCGTTGGAAAAGAAATAGATTCCGTTCCGCGTTTCTCAAGTTCCGTGCCCGCTCGCTTGCTTTGTGCGGATTCGGTAAATTCAACTTTCGATTTCTTGCTACTAAACAATCCCATAATTTACCTCATTTCATATAAATCCACATACCTATCAAATGTAATACTGTCATTGCCTTACTTGCCTAAGCCGTCAAGGTCTTCGTCGGTCACACTCTTCAATCTCCGCTGTCGTTTAGCATCGCCTTTATTCGCAAGATATTTATTGCAAACATGTTGAAGCAATTCCTGATTAGTAAGCGGTTCTGAATCTTTACCCGCTGTGCCAATTCCGCTTTCTGCCAATTCTGTCAGCGTAGCTTCACCTTTCTCTGTTGTTTGTATCTCGTAAGCTGCCATTTTTGAATCTCCTTTTTAATTCCTTAACCCGCTCGGCACTCTCTAAGAACCAGTGCTGAACTTCTAATTTTGTACATATATAAAACAAACACTCAATTTTCTTTTCGCCTTTTTCCAGACATTCACATTCGCCATACACTCTCTGGCAGCAGCCAAAACCTCTTTCGTGGCACGCCTTACAGAAATCAACAGACTTCTTAAATATCTCATTAAGTTCTTCGTTAAGTGTCAAATTGCACCTCTATATACGCGATAAGATTAGCGATAGTTGCAGTTGTGCCGGTGATATTTACCGAAAGCGCATCCCCCGAATTAATAGGGTCGGTTCCCCTTGCTTGGGTGAAAGTATCTTCTTTGTTATTTGCAACGGCACCATCTATAGATTCTGAAATTGCGGCAGCACCTTCTACAAATACATTCATTGTTAATGCGGATGAATCTGCATTAATTGTTACATCGTAATTCAGACCATAACCCACAATACACCCCGGCCTATTCACTACTACGCCCTTATTATTCTTGGCTGAAACAGTTAAAACTTCACCAAATTTCAGGTTCGTAGCTACTGATGTAGCCGCATCTAAAGTGAATTGGAATATCACACGACCACCCTTAAGTTCGCCGTCAACAGTCAAGTCTTTAATATTGCTAATATCCAAGTTATTCATATCTAAATTTGTATATGCTTTTGACATTAGTTAAAGTCCCATACTTGAACGCCATTTACCCAAACTTCAATTGCCGAACCTGTAAAAATTATATAAGAATCGCCACCAGACCCCTCAAGATTAAGTTTTCCATTTTGCGGTATATTTACGTTTGCATGTGTTGGACTTGCTGCAATAGTAACATCTTGATCTATAAAGCTATGGTCAGCACCCGTACTCAATCCCTGAATATTACCGTGATCTATGTCTGCTTCGAGAATAGCCCCTGTTTCGGCAAGAGTCTTTTTAACAACTACGCCGGAACCGGACGCCACAAGGAAATCGTTAGCGGCGGTAGCAAGACTGTGTAAAATGTATTGCGTATGATCGTCGTCGGCAAGCCCGGCAAGATTGCCGTGATCTGTCACACCCGCAGCGGTGAATGTTTGAGTGAACACACTTTCAACAGCTTGCGGTACAGTGTCACTTTTTTGGAATATGATTCGCCCGATTAGTGCTGCGTGTAAACTGATTCGGTCTGGTATATCCGTTGGCGGCGATTCCATTTCTGCCCCGGATTCGACGTTATATTGTGCTGTACCATAGACGCTGACAAGTTCGCTGTCGAGTTCAATATAGAACCACTGAACAGCATACTTGTTATTGTCAAGAACAGTAAGAGTTCCGCTACTGTCAAATTGAGTGTTATCCCATGTAGTCTGACCTGTCTGTCTGGTGTGGCCGCCCACTCCATCTGTCAAATACCGATCAAATGTGTCACCACCGCCTACACTTGTATCGACAGCAGTGATAGCAAATTCGTTGAGTTTCTCCCATATAGTCCCTGATGTCATTGTGATATTTCTATTGTTGTCGCCGCTTTCACCAAGAATCAGACCACCGTTTCGATTGTCGCGCGCAAACGGAGATGTATCAAAAAGCCTACGGATCATCTTGTTAGCATGGTCGCCGACGTTATGCTCTTCCTCTGATATGTGTATTGTCGATGCCTCGTTTACAAGACTTGCTAAAACGAAGTCTGTATCAGAATCGAAGTTGTCGCTTGTCCTAACTACCAACTGCGGAGAACCTGCGTTGTATTCTACACCTACAAATCTTGTTGTATCGGCAGGAACACTCATGCTCGCATTGGCCGCCCAGTCGAAAAATAATATCTCGGAAGTTGTACCAACCGTCGCTTTAATAGTTCCTGCCCCGGCTGTAACTGCGATAGTGTCATTACCGTTATCCGTAACAACCCCACCAGTGGCACGGCCCGAAGAATGGAATATGTTCTGCATATCTTGTACGGTCGAAAATGTCGAACCGCTTATGCTTGCCATGCCCATAAGAGTTGCGCCGCTATTAGGTGACACGGTATCGCCTATTTCCGTCTCGGTGTAATATGAGGCGTTATGGTCTGCGTCGTCAAGACTGGAAGATTCTAAATTGCCATGATCGAGAAGGCTGTCAAAATCAAGCACGAAATTGGCTATTGTCCGAAAACCTGAATCCGTTCCGTCCGTGCCTACTACTTTTGTGAGAGTGGTCCCAATAGTAGTAGATATACCCTTTCTATCCCATTTCGGCGTAGCGTTTCCAACAATTATGTCACCCCTAACAACAGATGCGGTTGTTGCGTCGGTATGTGTGCCATCGCCCACTGTCTTGTGTCCCGCAGAGGTGGTAGGAACTCCCCAACTCATTACGCCCGCACTATTACTCAATAAAGCCTGTCCGCCACTGGTAGCGTCGGCAGGGGGCCATATATAATTAACAGATTCGGACATTGACGGGGACGCAGAGATAGAGAAAGTCTGGCTGTTATTCTGCCAGATAATTTTAGCACCGTCTTTTACGAGCAAAACATCTGCACCGTGTTCGATGTCAGAAGCCACACCAAACGCTATTGAAGCAAATATCAAAAATAATATTAAATTGGTTTTTTTACCTTCCATCCTGTTTCGACCCATTGTGATCCGTTAAAATATTCAATTATTAAATCGTCGCCACTTTCTATAATTCTATAAGTTCTTGATTCCGCTACAATATTACCGATAAAAGCATCGTGCATTTTGCCCCATAACTTATCAAAGTCTTTACTGAATCCATCAAGCCATTGTTTAACATCAGCGACGGTTTTTATTGAGTTTATGGCCGCAAAGTCAAATGGTAATTTTGTTGGCAAATTCGCCATTAGCGATCATCCTCGATATTGAACTCTCGAAAATACAATGCCAAAAATGCCATATCAGCGGTTGTTTGTAATCTCCACAAAAAATGCCTGTCAGTTACCTCGAAAGGTAAATGCGGCGTGACTGTTTCGGTGGCAATAGAACTGGCTAAACTGAAAGTGCCTAAAGTTTCGTACGCTGCCTTGCTTTTGCCTTTTACGCTGAAAGTCACTGATCCGCTGGACTTCCTTGTAAATACTGCGTGCGCACCACTATTAACCCGTTTGCGTCTTATTAAATCCTTGGGTTTTGTCAGTGTTGAGGAGAATATCAGTGTTGACGTATATAATGCTCCTGCGTCCGTGATGGCTCCGTTGTACTCGTAAACCTTGCCATTGTAATCTGAACACATTGTAAGCGCAAAGCCCTGTATGCTCCTGTTGAGATCATATACCCCCCACGAACCGCCCCACTCTGCATAAGTATCGAAAGACGTACTGAACGGCGGATTATCATACGAAAAAGTTTCCTGTCTGGTAAATTCCCCAAACGAACTTACCGGGATATTATGAATGAACATCGAGCCGGATTCGATAAAGAACTCCACGATCTTGTTATTGGTAGCCGAAGCATCTGCCGGTATCGCGAACATCATGGACTTTTGGGCCTCGTTGTAAACGGCTTGTGCAAACTCCGCAACCACTGTATTGAGATTTCGCAAAAGTTTGATAACACCCTCGGATATATCAAATGGGGTTCTGAATTCCTTAATAGTCTGGTCAGAAGCAAGCCAATACAATCGCCCGGACGGATCGTTTGCGATAGTATCGGCACTCAAAGCCCCAACTTTCAATTCAGCTTCATCCCAATTAAAGACAAGCGAACTGGTTACAAGTGTTCCCTCGTAATGTAGATCGGACGTAAAGACGATCAACATATTGCTCCATTTGCCGAATCCCATCAAAAAGCCTGATTTGTTCGTGAAATCATTGGATCCTGCGTCGCCCGCACCCGTTGTGTCAAATGAATTACTGGCAGTAAAGTCGCCTAAATTTGACCAATGATCTCTTTGTGCGTGTACCGACGAATCGCTATAAGTAACCCTGCCGATATGTAGAAAGCTTTCAAAGCTGGCAAGGTGTTTCGCTTTGGTTATAAAGAGAACGCCGTCAACGTCTATCCCGGTACTGGCTGTCCCTAAGTCTGCGAATGATCCGCTTGGTGCGGTACTTATGTTCCACCATTGCACAAAATTAACATTGTCGGTTGCAACTATATCGTCAAGATGTTCCTGTAATTCCCATCGTGTCCCGGTCCCTGGAGATAGCGAAGTAAACTTGACTTGCAAGACTTTAGATGAATTTACCCAGCTAAAGATATGATAAGCGGTTGCAAGCACAAAAAACTCTGCGTCGTTGTTCTGGCGAACATACCTTAATTGAGCCTGGACCGGCGTTGCTCCGACGAATACATTACCGTCTACGGTAGCGTCGGCAATAGTCTCTGTGACTACAATATCAGTATTTCCGCCGTTATCTGTAACTGTGTCAATCGTGTAGAGTGCATCATTACCAGTTGAAGCATTTATTCGGATCGTGTTGCTTACCGCATTGGTTGTGATCGTCGCTGCGTGATTGCCTGATACAGTGAATTTCTTCCCGCCCTGGTCAACTGCTGTAACAGCGAATATATTTATCGGTGCGGTGATCTGAACGCCGTCACTGTCCAGGAGGTCGCCAAGTCTACCCATATTGTGTCGATATTCGCCGTCTATTTCGACAACATCTTCGGAACCATCTGAAACGAAAGCCTCGTCCAAGAAAACCGTTGGCGTGTTTTCGTCTTTGCCTAATTTAGGTGTTGTTATTGCAAAATCTGTTATTTCAAACTCCTATTCCACTATCGCCGGTTCAGGCAAGTTCAACATGATCTGTTTTCCGCGTTCTTCCGTGTATATTGGCCGCCATAAGTTTATATATGTAACTTTGTTTCTGAATAATGCCGCATAGTATGTTGCGCCGTACTTTATAGCGGTCCTGAAACTGTCGTTAAACTGTATGCTTGATAAATCGGTTGGATGATGCCTGTAATACTCAATTGCAAAAGTAAATGATCCGCTTAATGTGGGGTAAATAAAGAATAAATTGCCTTTCTTGACGTAACTGTTTGGCCTGTCGCGTATCGTGTCACCCGGCGTTGTCAATAATCGCTTGTATGCCTCAAAGCCACCCTCAAGAGCTACAAGCGGTCGTAGTTGATTTCCACTTGCATCGGTCGGCGTGATGGTTATGAGCATCTTGAAATCAGATGGTACCGCGATAGATACAGCACCCGAAACCGCCGCGACCGTAGCCGTGTCTGCTGTCAGAAGATTAAACGAAGCAAGATCGTCAAGAGTAGTCAATATCTCGTCGTCAATCTCATCTGCCGTAAAATTTTCCTGCAAACGGTTATTCACAAACGATACTATACTTGCTTTTAATATGCTCATAATAAACCTCAAAAACAGGCCCGACCCGAGAGCCGGGCCTGTTGAACACTTATTCACTTAAACATTGTTTACAGACCAAGTTCGGCGGTTGTATGCAATCGATAGTAAACGATTACTGAAACTTGACTATCGCCGCTGTTTGTCCACTCTGATCCTGTGTTGTGCAGGAATAGACCCTTGTTAGTACTGGCTGCTTCCGTAACCGCAACACTTGCCACCGCTGCACCTGCCGCATTAGCCACGTTTGGACCTATAAAAGCCACCGTGTCCTCAGTTGCAGTTGCGAATCCGGTTGCATCAAGTAATTGCGAAACAATAGCACCTGTGCCATCGGTGTATCTGATAACCAAGTCGTCAGGTGCGGATGGTTCTGTCCATGCTACTGATACCCAATCCAGTGCGAATATAGCCGATACAAGTTCAATCGTGTTTCCTGCCACCGCCGCAACTAATTGCTTGGGTGTAGCTGCAAGATTGTCCATTTCGGTATCGGCAATAGCAACTGTTGCTTTAAGCAATATGTCGTTTGGCAATACTGTTGCACCTGTTACGGCCAAAGTGTAATCGCCAACTACAGTAACAGCCATATCGTCCGCCGCGTCAATGGTAATATCGTCACCAGAATTGATGTCAATATCACCGGCTGCGGTCGTAGTTACCGTAACGGCTCCTGTGCCTGTGCCTTGCGTGTTCACTAAGGTAATCGTTTCCGATGTACCCGTGTTTGTGATAACGCTAAAGGCACTTGCTACATCTTCATTTGATGTGAAAATGAATTGACCACCGGTAACAGCCATATTTTTACCGGTTGCGAAATCAACGTCAATGCCGCCAGCGGTCGCATCAATGTTAAACGCGGCCTCGTCGGTACCTTGCGTGTTCGTCAGAACGATGGTTTCCGATGCCCCGGTATTAACTGTGACCGTGAAAGCACCCGCAACATCTTCATTCGACGTAAATATAAACTGTCCGCCATTGATAGCCATGTTCTTCGCAGTCGCGAAATCTATATCAATTCCGCCCGCCGTGGCATCAATATTGAAAGCACTTTCGGCAGTACCTTGGGTGTTTGTCAGTACGATAGTTTCGGAAGTGCCCGTATTGGCTGTGACCGTGAAAGCTCCTGCTACGTCCTCATTCGACGTGAATATGAACTGCCCGCCGTCTATCGCCATGTTTTTGGCTGTGGCAAAGTCAATATCTATGCCCCCGGCAGTTGCGTCAATGTTTATCGCCGATTCAGATGTACCCAGAGTATTAGTAATCACAATGGTTTCAGATGTACCGACATTGGCAACTATACTGATCGCCGCCGCCGCATCTTCACCACTCACAAGGTTTACCGATCCGGCTGTAGCATCGATAGTAATATCAGCCGAACCGTCCGACGTGGTGATACTGAACGCAGCATCGGAGTTAAATGTAGCCGTCGAGGTACTATCTATTGTGATAGCCCCCGCCGTAGAACTTCCGATAGTAACCGCTCCTGTCGATGTTCCTGTGTTGATATTGGTATTGAAATTACTCGAAGCATTGATACTGGTCGTTAGTCCGTCAATTATCAGGGTCGCCGCACCCTCATCAAGTTTCAATCCCAAAGCGGTACCGACATAGACATTGAAGTCCATGTTTGCGGTTGTTCCAGAAACGCCGATATCAAACGCAGAACCGTCAGCCGATGGAGTCCATCGCAAGGCACTCGCAGAGTTTATCCACTGATTCACTACATCGCCACCAGTGCCCCACGTTGCCGACTGTGCATCGGAATAGGTGGTCGAACTGATAGCGGTTAAGTAAGAGGGGAAAGTCATTTGATTGCCCGACGCTGTTCTCGTAAGATGGCCGGCATTGGTCATAATGTTGCTGCCGTCCGTGATCGAGAAGTCATATCCATCTGGGCCATACCAAAAGAAATTACCATTCGACAGTGTAGTATTTGTCGAACTGGTTGTCATTGGTATTGTAATGACATTCTGCAAGGCTCTGTCCGAGTATATCACCGCGTTAGTGGTGGTATCAGGCGCGTAGATTTCAACAGACGAAATAGTAGTTACATTTCGGCCATCTTCGTCTTTTACCTGGACATTGTGAAACGGTAATTTTACCCTTGCCGCTGCTACGCTTACCATCAAGGCAAGCATTAAAATGATTGTAAACTTCTTCATAATCTTCACTTCCTTTCTGGTTAAGCGTCAACGATAACTTCGGTGTCGATGGCGTAAATAGATTCCGTCGATCCCGGGGTAGTTCCGCCGTGAGCGTTAAAGATTGTCGGTTTCACTCCGTAGATCATAGCCACTTTAATCTTTGGCTTGTCATTATCTACAAAGTCCTCTGTCCATGTGGGCTTTTTGGCCCAACCGAATGCAAGTGCTTGCGCACCCATCAAAAGTGCCCTGTGTACTGTCCTGCCAGTTGCAACAGCGTCGTCGGTAGCCGTCCGCCCTGCATTAAGCAGAAAACCTTCGGCAAGCGTTGTACCGCCCGCTCCGGTTCTTGATGGTACTCGGTCGTATTCGAATACCAACAGTCCATCCACATAGAATGAAGCACCCCTGAAAATAGGATTCAAATGCCCGCGATTATTCGCATCTGCCTGCATTGACTTGAAACCAAGAACGCCTGTTTCGGCTCTAATGGCTTTAATCTGCAATGGAGAACATAATACAACGAATATCTTGAGCAATACTGGACCCATTAACTGGCCTGATCGAACATCGTCTGGATTAATCTTCGAAAGGTCCCTTATGTCAACAGGACGAAAACGCGGTGTGGCTGCAATAGCCCGGCGTTTTATAGCTTCCAACAGCGTAGTACCCATAAGGTTATTCGCTGTGGTGTCTGCTGACAGAAGTGCATCCGAACCGAAACTGGCACCGCTGTTACTGATCGTGCCTGCCGCGTTCTGGCCGCCGTAGAAGATGCGATCCGAAGTTGGGTAAGATTCATTGATCGTAGTGATCGCCGCACTTGAAGAATTTTCATTGTAGCCGCCATAAGCAGCCGTAATGATGTCATCTTCCATAGACTCGGCAATCCAGTCGCCAAGGTCTTTCTTTGAATCTGTGCGAAAATCAGATCGCGTCAACTGTTCGCTGACGTCACCGGCTGAAACGGTCGATTGTGCTCTACCACCTATGGTAACAGACATATTACGCCTCTTGATCTGTGCCTCGTTACCGGTAGTATTACCATCGTCACCGACACCGGGATCATCAATCGGTTGTCCGGACTCAAAAACGATTGTCCCGCCAGGTTTTGTCATCAAGGCAGAATCGACGTGGATCAGACTGTTTGCGTCTTTACCCATCATACCGGTAAAGAACCTGTTTTCCAGTCCATAAACAAATACAGCCGCAGACCAGATAGTTTGCGCTCGGGCATCCGCAAACGTGTAATTCGTATCAACAAATCGCAATTGTCCATGACCCATAATACGCGGGTTCATAAAGCCATGCTCTCGCTGTCTCGCCGCCATGCGGTCTATCGCACCCTGACGAGAAAAGTCAAATATCTTCATTTTAAGCTCCTTAATTCAGGAGCAAATCGTTACAAAGTCACTATGTAGTCAGCGTGTGGATCAGAACTCTTAACCGCATCGGCTAATATCTCATCCTGCGACTTCCCTTTTTCAGCTTCTTCGGCTTTCTTAACCGCGTCCGCCTCATCTTTCGTTTTTTGCTCCGATTCGCTCAGTTCCGGAGCAGCTTCTTCAACAGGTTTGTTTCTCTTAATGGCCGCTTGGCATTTTTCGTAAGCAACTTCGCCGAAATTACTCCCAGCCTTGTTGATCGCGTCCAAATCTTTACGGTTAAGAAGTTCTTCACCATCTGCTAAAACTTGGCCGTAATCCTCATGGGCGATCTTTGCCGCTGCTGCCGACTGCATTTGCGTGGTTTTCATGTCGTCTTGGGCTAACAAGTTGGCTTGCTGCCTGTCCCACGCTTGCTGTTTCTGGTACAAATCGCCGTCCATCCGAACCTCGCCTACCGAACAATCATCTTCTTCGGCTCTTAGGTCCAGTGGCGATTTAGCTGCTGGGGCATGGGCAGTATTGACTTGATGTAAAGTGTCAATCTGCCCTTTCATTTCTGCCAACGCAACAGCCGTACCATGCTTTTCCGTCCTCAATTCCTCTCGCAGTCCACCTATGACCGCAATCGCTTCGGGCGGAAACTCAGACTTTTCAGCCGGAGAAGCATTTTCCTGTTGTTCTTCACTGCTCTCATTTACATTTTCTTCTGACATAATACTGCTCCTTTTTTACCGGCTGGAAAGCCGTAGTCCTGTGTACCTCACAGTGAGGGGTGGATTTTTACTGTACCCACCAAAACATATACCCGCGACACCCTCGCGGTCAGGTAAGCCCGGTTTGCCGCTGTCCGGTGCAGTTAAGTTTTGGCCGCTGCTAAATCAGCTATGTTCTGATCTATCTTGGCCTTTGCCGCTGTGAAAAGTTCTGGATCGGCCTTGATATTCTCAACGTCACGCTCTACCGTAGCCAACCGCTCTAAAGTAAACGCTGCGTCGTCGATCATAAAACGCTTCTCATCCTTATCTTTCACCTCCGACAATTTCTTCGGCTTCATATCTGCTGTTGAAGCCGGAGAAGTCGTTTCCTGTTGTTCTTCACTGCTCTCATTAGTTTCTTGTTCTGACATCGTACTGCTCCTTTTTCTTTCCGATCAACTCTCTTAATCTGGTTTTGTCCGTATCGTATTGTTCCCGAGTACCATCTTTGGGATTAAACTTTTTAGCAAGTCCAACACGTTTGCCCGGACCCTCAAGGACTTTTAGCCTCAATGCTTCATAGTCAGTTGTTTCGTCAGCGGTTAAACTCATTTCACGTCATACCGCTTTATGAGTCTGGAGTACCGAAGTATGTCCGCGGCGGGCGGCATAGCGTTTTTGCGTGCCGAAATGTGTCCCCTGAAATCTTTGGGGGTCATTTTCGCCGCCACTTGATCACAGAAATCCCTCTCATGCTGTTTCAAAGGCACGTTGGCAAGTCTATCCTCTTCGGCCTCCCGTTCGATCTCTTTCTCCGCGTTCTTAACATCAACACGTTCTTTGCGATCCGCGTCCTGTCGTTTTGTGCGTTCTTCAGCGGATTCAGTGGGATCCGGAGCGATTGGTTTAGCCGGGCCGATGATCGTCATTTTCGTAGATTCGCACTCGTCGCCTTTGCAGACAACTTTCCCGGCCTCAATGTTCTCTTTCTTGTAGCCGGTTACGAACTCATGTTCGCAATCATTACATTTCACGCTTGTTCTTGGCATTTCGGTACTCCTTAATTAACTTCCGTGATTATTTTCTTTTTAGGCCCGGTATAAATCTGCTCGGGCAACTTAACATCCGGACCCCTCAAAGTAACTGTATCGCTTTCAGGGTCATAAGATAACTGTGTTTCATTGTCGGTTTTGGATTCTGCGTGTAACTGTCTGAACTTTCGCAGAGAATCCATACTAACCGTCAATTGGGCTGGCATTGGCCGATTGTGTATCTTCTGCTCAAGCATTGCTTTTCCGGTCAATAGCAGTATTAAGAAAGCCTGAACGTCCTCCGGGTACATTTCCGGCTGTGCTTTGGCTTTCTTTTCCGCGTTCTTGCGGGTATTGGATGGTTTGCGTTCTGTCATTCTAACTCGCTTTCAGGGCGGTCGCCGCATGTTGCTCCTGGCAAAAACATAGATGTAACGCCGTCGGCATCACAATCAGCAAAATTACTACACGATTCGTCGCAATTAATAGCTCTTTCCATTATTCATCGCACCTTTCTTTCTTTTTACAATGCCCCTTAACTTGCTTTCTTTTTATCTTTCGCCCCTCTATGGCAGACACCATCATTCTTGCAATGGCTTCCATCAACAGTATCAACGTCCTCAAAATGCTGGCAAAGGGTACAAATGCCTTTCATTCGGCTATAGTTTCGGTCATATCGACGAGTTTTCCAATTTACACCCTCGAACTTATGCACATAATCAGGATTCCAGCCAAGCCCGCCCGACCCGGGGGCGTTCCAGTCCTTTTCCCGTTTGCCTGCTAAACTGAAATTTCTTGTTTTAATTAATACCGACACTGTTCCCTCCTAAGCTACTGCCCCTATTGCCCTTACCCTGAGTATAGTACGAAGAATGACCAGCTTAACATTCAACTCTGCAACAAAAGCTATAGTCTTCGTATTACTTCTCTCGTGGAGTAATTCCGCTTCTTTGTTCTTGAGTTCTTGTGTTGTCATAGCAACAAACTGTAATTTGATTTCTTCGTCGGTCATTATACACTCACACTTAAATTATCAACATTCTGCTGTAAACCCTGCAGCTTCTTAGCCCTGCCTGCTATTAACTGATCCTTATTGTCAACGTCGAAAGCATTGATGATATCTTCGCCGTCAAGCCCAACATCGCCTACGTCAAGCAATACCTTAGCAAGTTCAATGACCTCAGAAGCCTTAACAGCCCTGATCGATGTCGCCATTGGTGAAGTCACCACGTTTGTAGAATACTTGCCAGCTTTCATATTGCGTATAGAGTCCATCAGCATACCCTCGGCAAGTGGTTGAGCATGTTGATTGACTTGCGCCATGAAGTCCTGAAACAATGCCTGATCTCCAAGAATTGCCGCTTCTACTACCGCTGCCTGTTCCTCTTGTGTAGGTTCCTCTATTTCCAAACCATTTTTGCGGGCGAATTCCATATTATTAGCCATTGTTTCGAGTTCTTTTGCTGCTATTTCCTGCGCGTTTGGCGGTTGAGGTATTGGTTCGCCCGCCGCCTGTAATTCCTGAATGACAATGTTTCTGGCCTTATCCATAAACTCTGCGTCTATTAAGTCATCCGCGTCAACTATCTCCCTGATCTCATCTTCGCTAAATATGTCGTTCTTGCGAAAGATGTCTATAATCAAGTCACCGAACATAGTATCAGAGTAGTCCTTATTTAAGAAAATAGTAGCCTGCCCCTGTGCCGCGGCCTGTTGTTTTAGTGCGATTGCCGAAGCCACTCTGTCTTTAGCTGTTGTTGGGTCCTCAAGTCTAACGCCAGATACCGCTTTCAATGTCTCTCTTGACTCGGCCTCGGAAGCTGCTATTGCTACAGGAAATTCGGTGGCCTTTACTTTCTCAAGTCCGCCGCCTGCTTTCGTCTTATTTAGAACAATGCCATCTTTGCCACCATGCTTTTTCAGCCACTTTTCGTATTCCCCTGTTGGATCGTCGTTGATTATATACCCTGAGTTGGCTGTCAGTGAAATTAGATTGAGTTTTTGTGAATGCAGCCAGTTGATCTCTTTTTGAATCCCTACAAGATCCTCGCTCATGCCAGACTTGTAGCCATTAACGAAATAAGGCCAGAATGGAATAATCGGGTACATCATAACGCCGTTAAGTTCGTCAACTCTGTCCTCAAGGAAGATGTTGTCAACTCGGATAGTATGGTGCATGACGTTACATAGCACTTCTTCTATCAAGAATCGATCAGGTTCAGCTTCCGTGGCGTCTCTGGCAGCTTTAATCTCAACATCTTTCAGGAGTAGTTTTGAATCAATCTCGCTCACTGTGTTATCATACCACTGTACGCATGTTTTCGGTTCTCTCCACCATGTATGATTTACCCTGAATTGAGTCTTTTGCAGCGACAATACATCTTCCCTGCTCTGTCCGCTAAAATTGGCACTCTTAGCAGTACCTCTACGTCCGGGGACTATCCAGTTGATAAATGATTGTGCTGCACCAAAGAAGATATTCGCTTCAATCCCTGAATTGCCGATGGATTCAAGGTCAGTTTTCTTCTTGGGGTATTTCTTTTTGATCCAGTCTTTGTCTACCCACGGTTCCCATATCACATATTTACAACCGGCCTCCTGGTCGTTGATATCGTATACAATGCAATTCGGGTCAAACATTACATTGTGTTCATTGAGTTTGCGAATTGATAAGTCGGCATGAAGTGGGTCGTTGGTTTTATCAAGGAACACGCCTATCGCTCCTTGCCCGGTTCCAAGTGCTTGTTTGAACATTTGCGACGATTCAAACCTTACTCGGTTAGTGTCCGTGACCTGTTTAGCCAGCGATGTAAGAATCCACGCGACCGCTGCTGTGCCTGTCCGGGTATTCTTAACCTTGATATCCTTTGGGTTTTGAACCTCACCACCGGCTACCTGATTGATCTGGGGCTTAATCAACGGGATAGTCAAACAGAACTTCTTGCGGCTCTCATTAGCTGATTTGACAAGCGGATCCCATTGGTTATTAAGCAATCCGAAATCCTCACCCGTCCTCATCCGGTCGAATAACTCGGTCGATCCAGCTACACCATCTTTGCGGAATGCTACCATGTCCCTAATTATTTCATCTTCTTTAGTTGTATTTGCCATATTATTCCCTACATCAACATCGGATCAACTACGTCCGCTGGACCGCTCCAAGTAAATTCACTTTTAACCTCTGGCTGAACGTGTTGCAGTCCCCATACTCCATAACAATACGATAAGCCCTTATCAGGACTGCACCCGATTATCTTCTTAACATCATCGTTCGGGATCATTATCGTTCTGCCGCTGCCTGGCATAAGTTTGTATCTTGACAATGCTACAAGCTGCCGTCGTGTCTCGGGGTCTGTTACCGGTTCGACTTCAAGCCGCCTGATCTTACCTGAAACATACAGTACACATTGAGCCTTGCGGTTCGCTACATCATCCGGCACTCCATCACGTTCCGAACTGTTGAAGTACTGGACGTGGTATTTAGCTTTATCGCCAGCCAATTCGTCAGTTACACCTTTGCCGATACCTATACAGTCCACTATGAAGTTATGCGTACCAAGAGCCTTTGCAACGTCTTTAGCTGCACGAACAACCTCACTGGTCAAGGTAAAGTGGACTATCTTCTCATACTCCGGAACATCTCGGGTTCCTTCGAAGCCCTTAATAACACACATATCCCCACCGAAAGCGGGATCAATTGCTACTATCTTGCGTGTCTCGGGACTGGCTGCATTATAAGATGACCAGTTCTTCTCGCTGAGTTTTTGCAACATCGCCGACGTTATCAGTGTTCTTTCCTCATCGGTGGCGCGTTTGCACTGCATTTCCTGATCGTATTCGATCTGTGTGAGTATTCCGGCAGCGATCTCGGATTTCATGGTGTCAAGCTCTTCTCGGGCTATGATCCCGGAGTCGTCGGCACATAGTCTCGATGCGAACCATCCGGGCTTATGCTTATCTGATTGCCCCTTGGTCGGCAGCTTCATCGTTTCGTCAATGCAACATGCCGCATTAAACATCATTGTCGCGTGATTCTCACCCTTTGGAGTGTACAGGAATGCCGCCCATCGGTCGTGTGTCCGTCCCGCCTTGCGTTCACCTGCTATGATCGGCCTGAACGTCTCGCCCCATATCTGCGGCTTATGCAATGACCATTCATCGAAGCCTACTCCGTCTGCGTCGATACCCCTCAAGCTGTCCGGCTCATCACTTCCACCTATCTTTAGCATTGCACCATTAGCAAAGGTAATGAGCATCTTTTGCCCGTTGGCCTTCCAGCCCATTTCGGCTTTGTCGGGCAGTGAATCCCATAACATCGTTGGATCGTCCCAGACTATGTTTCTGGCCCATACCTGCGTCGGGGCTACATAGACATATTTACTCTTAGGGTTTTCACAGCATTCGCGGATCATTAGATTTATGAGGGTTGTTGTCTTGTATGCCCGCCTATGCCATTCAAGAATAAAGAAGCGTCGCCCCTGGTCGAAAGCCGCGAGGAAATCAATCTGGTGATCGTTCACTCTGTCCAGGAATTGTTTATTGGGGATTGACATTACCACCCCCGAAGTGAACTATAACTGGCGTTTTCGTCTGTTGTTGGTTGTTATCTTTCTCGAATACGCCCAGGTGCTTGCCAAGGTCTGTCAATGCTCCGAGTTTACTGTGGAATTTGACTTTCACCTTTTCAGTGTAGCCATCGGACTTGCCGCTGTCGTGCCGGATGTCTGATTGTATTGATTCAATGGCTGCTGTGATATCGTCCGGTAGTTTGGATATGTCAACGATCTCATTGTTATCATCAAGCACACCTTTTATGTTCGCAAACCCTATCTTCGCTAGTTCCAATACAACGCTCTCGGGCGTGATCCCCGTCTTTTCTTGTATCTTTGTGCGTAGTTCGGCGATTCTGGCTTGAATACTAACTTTTGCTAAGTTTTGTGCCCCAATTGGATTAGCCGTCTTTTTGCTATATCCTGCCCTTATTGCTGCTTGTACGGCGTTTAAGTCTATCAGATACTCATTACAGAACTTCTCCTGCTTGTCGGTCAACTTGGTTGTGTTCTTCTTTGCCATAATATCCTAAACTTTATTTAATGGCCTAAACATTGGCTCTGACAAACGGCAATGACTTTTATTTGGTTTTGCTGGTTTGAGGTATGTCTCTCTTAATGCCTGCCTGATGCTATTTGCAACCATTTCCTCGAACACTTTGTTTTCTACAATTATAGTTTCTGCCATCGTCTTATCCTTTTCGGGCACAAAAAAAGCGACTTGTAAGAATGTAGGCTCCTACAAGCCGCTTTGATTGTTTCTTCGAGCCTCAACATGCCTGTCGAGGACTACCCGATATATTTAATTTTAATCAACGTCAAATATTATTGTATCGCCGCTTCTTTTCATTAAACGGGTATCAATTATTCTAAATCTGCTGTCTTTCCGAATAGATTCCATTATCTTATTGTGGTGTAAATTTATCCTTTGCTGTTTGATTCTTGTTGTTTCTCCAAACGAGCAATGCACATCGATATCGTTTTCGGTTGGTTTCATTCCGTTACCGCCAGTTCTAAAGGAGGAAATACATCGAGAAAGCATTGCACACAAGCAGCCGTTGCTTCGGTTTTAGTGTTATAGTAAAGATGGATCACGTCTGTTGTTTCGCCATGTTTCGGGCATTTGTATACTGGTGGCTCCCAAATTTTTATCTCAAGCTTTGCTTTGTCGGTGTTGTAAATAAGCCAATCGCCAACCGCAAAGTTAGGGTCTATATCGGCAATACTGAAATCGCCTGGATGCGATTCAGTGGTATGCACGTTACCAACTTGATCCGCCATCGCCTGTTCCGTGAGATACCATCCTGCAAATGTCGCCCCAACACACAACCCTATGACTATGTAGTAGATTTTATTCCGCACTTCTCACCTCACAAGGTACTGTTTCGGTTGTGTATACATGCCGTGAGCCACTCGTTAAACCTCTGTGTCGGGTTTATATATCCTGCTCGCAATACACCGACGTTTTGGCTTGGCCGTAAAATGCTTGGCGTTTCTTTCTTCTTCATTCCGTTACCGCCAGTTTTACGGCTTTAGCTAATGTCGGGCAATGTACAATTAAAAACTTTTTCCCATTTACGACCACATTTGCCATTTTAGGATTTTTCCGCCGCTTGATTCTCTCGGCATATTCTATAAGCGTTTTACCTAAAATCTTTTGGCTCATTCCCATACTATATTACCGTTCATAATATCCCACGATTCTGCAAAATACTGACGATTATGAATCCTAACACACTGGCGATCAGGCTCGCTACGCCTGTTATTGCCACCGATATCGCTATCACTGTCTTTTTCTTCATTCCGTTACCGCCAGTTCTAAAATTTGTATTCAATATATGGGTATACTTTTCCTGAAATATACCTCGTGTTTTCGCATTTAGTACATTTATGGGGGTATTGTGCCGGGTAAGATGTTAAAACACCGCCATCGCATAATTCCATAAAACCACCACAACGGTAAATGTCGCAAATCAACTGCACTCTAACCGCGATAGCATCGTTTCGTCTTTCGGTTCCGGCCACTTCTTGAAATACATTCGGCTCTGTGTCCTCCATAACTATCGTATATTCATTGGTTTCCACGTCGTTTAACGCTTCAACTATGCCACTAAAGACTAAAAATCCTGTTAAAGTGACGATCATTGTCCATGCGATTCTATTAAATATTTTCATTGTGTCACCTCGCAAGGCACCGTGACCATGATATCGTTTGGATCAAATACTATAATTTCGTGTACCGGCCTTGCCTCAAGATCATGGATTTTATCAGCCAAATTCTTGGTTACATCCATGAGGTTGGCTATGGATTGGCCGTGTCCATTGCTCTTGTTTTTCATTACGAACAATATCCGGCTATGGTTGTCATTGCCGAAATACCCCTGCCACACCGGGTCCGGATCGCCTTGGCCCCATTGCTGTTGTTCCTGGCATCCGCATAGTGCCAACATTACTACACATAAAATAATTCGTTTCATTCAAAACTCCTTTACTATTTCCATAAATAAATCTACGCGATACTGCTGTGCATCACTTATCAATTTGTCGATCACTGCCAACCGTTCCGCGTCCTTATCCGCTCTTTCCCACTCACCCTCGAAATGTTCGATTACGTCTTCGATGTGAATCATATCGATCACGCTTTACTTCATTTTCTTAATTTCTCCGTTATCGGAGGTATGTCGAGTGCCGGCGCGTCGTGATCAGCGTCCATTTGATTCACTAAGCCCTGCATAGCGTCTAATTCATCCTCTGCGCAAACAAAAGCAAGATTCGCTTGTGATGTGCCGCATATATTCGCTTCTACGCTGAGGCGATCTACCAGCTTTCTCTGCCCTAACAGTGTTGATCTGATTTTGTTCATTTTAACTTGCTTTCCTTGTGGCTTCAATATACCAGCAAAGGGCCATCCTTGGCCCTTCACGACACTCGTTAGCAGCCGTTAGCTGCATTAGGAGGCGTCTATTGCTGGTTGACTGACAATGTGCCCATTGTACGCGGAGATACATCGGCCAGTCGGTAATACGTCCATCAAACAGGATTCATCAAACCTGCTGCGTAGTTCGAGTTTACGACCCCCGCACCTGATTTTAAGCGTATGTCAAGCAGGACTCTCCGCATACGCCGCCGATGGATATTGTATAAGGCAGGCTCTGGATAATCCACTGGACAATCTGTGATAAGTGGGTGCTCTACCAAAAGCCATGTCTATAAACATGGGCATCAAGGATTGCAGTCCCTTCCGCCACTGCCTTAATCTTTATTCTGTTATAAAGAGCTACCTGTCAAATTTGCTGAATTCGTCACGCCCTCGCCATGCTCGTAAAACTTCTTCCCAAGTTCCTGATTTTTTGGTCATACTTTCTGCCGCCGAAACTGTCGGAACGCAACCGCCGTGGCAGTTTGGATTATCACAGTATATACATCTCATTTTCTTTCTCCCTTACATAAAATTATTCTTCGAACCCACCTAAGCCACTCCCTGTCATCTTATGGTTAGCTGTGTATCAGCCATGTGCCCTCATATTTAGCTGTGGTGTCTCGCACAAAAGCGTTCCACCTGCTATTCCACGGCACAAATAAGGCTCGTCTTAGCGTTCCTATGAAAATCATAATGAAACCCTTTCAAAAAAGTTTGTCAAATTAAATTAGAGGCCCACCTAAGCCACTTCTTTCCTTTTAAGGTTTTCGATAGCACTTCTTATATGCTTTAGTGCTACTGGTCCGATCTGGTGCATCATAAGAATTTCTCTATCTGTCATAGCATCTAACTGGCCCACTGTATGAAGGGCGGGGCTGTAATTTCTTATATTGATCGCCGGACATCCTTTGGGGAATTGTAGTCTGCCAATCCCTATCTCTGCCCATTGCGGTTTGTCATCAACGGCGTTATTTTGCAACATGCGATCTGTTTCTTGGCTTGCCTTTTTAAGCCCATCTACAACCTCGGGGTAGGTCACTCCGCTCGACATATACAACCCCGCAATTATCACTTTTTGATTTTTTAGAATTAGTCTTTCGATTTCTGTCATATATCATAGTATACACTATTTCTGGACAAAGTCAAATGGTATCGCTTTGGTATCTTTTTGGTGGCGTGGTATGTCGCACTATGTCGCACTATGTCGTGTTATTTTTATCGTGAGTGCGGTTTTAATCTGTAAATGTACCCCCACATTGGTTTCCTAAACCAGAGGTCGTCGGTTCGATCCCGACCGGGCGTAGTAGATAAGTCGTTGATATAACAGTACTTAGTACAATTTGCACACTATCTATCTACTTTGCTGGTATCTGTCTGGTATCTTTTTTTTATTTTTTTTCTTGACTTTTTGATTTTATCGTGTATTATTTATATATGCTACGCAGTACAAAACAATTTACTAAGGCCGCACAAGGGCAATTCGGGTTCGCGCCCAAACTGCGTAGCAACCTTGTGCGGCTCTTTTGATTTGAAAGGGATAGTATTATGATGTTTTCGATTGTAAATGACAAGGTTGGCGACTGTGTTGTTGTTGAGGGCGAAACAATTACAGATTGCCAAACGCAAACAATGTCCGAATTAAACAAACGGGGCTGGGATATGAACGACTGTCACAGCATCCCTCTTGACGAGTAGTGCAGTTAAACCCCCAACTTTATGAAAGGAAGTGTATTATGAAGCATACACAAGGAACATGGATCGTACAAAACGATGGCAATGATAATGCCGAATATATTTACTGTGAAGAGACTACGCAGTGGATATGCCAGATGAACCGACTGGTTATCAAAGTGCCGAAATTGGAGCAGGAGCGCAGGAATGCCAACGCCAAACTAATAGCCGCCGCACCTGACTTGCTGGCAGCGTTGAAATTAGGGCTTAGGGGGTTTGTTTCCTCTAATAAGGCCTTGAGAGGGGCGGGATTTTTTGACGATGAAATGGAGCAATTAGAGAAACAGGTTACATCGCGGATAACCGATGCCATAGCCAAGGCCACCCCCTAACCCCCAACTTTTTGAAAGGAAGTGTATTATGAAAGTAAGCGAAGCAATTGAATTATTGGAAACTGCCCCCGACGACGACAGCCCGTCCGCAGTTAATCCATCACTGACAACCAGCCAAGCATTAAATATCGTTATTGCTGGCCTGCCAAGTGGACAAAATGCAGTGTTATCCGATCTGTTCGAGAAGAGGGTTTATCAGGTTGTGCGAAACCAAAGCAGACCGAGATATTAACTAAACCGAACCGTCCAACACATACCTTGGGCGGTTCTTTCTTTGATTGAGAGGTGAAATATGGCTGTGAATTGCGAATGTTCAGGTAAGCTGTTAACAAAACTAAGGGATGAAAAGAATCTATCGTTGGCGGAATGGGTGAACGGTACGGGCTTTACAATGGGCGGGCCAGATGCCCCGTTTTCAATACCCATAAGAACCAAGAAAAATAACAGGTTTAGGATTCAGCATTTTTTCCCCAGCTTCTGCCCTATTTGCGGAAAAAAATACGCTATCCTCTAACCCCCAACTTTATGAAAGGAAGTGTATTGTGAAAGTAGATATGCAAGAAAAAACAGCCGTTGACGGTGAAACTTGCCTGTTCCTGAAAGGCAAATTCGCCGACGGATTCCTGTTGGCGTTCTGGTCGCATAGCCCTTGCGGTTGCGTGAGAGATCAAGAGCAAGGCTATGCCCTGATAGACTGCGATACACAGGAAATAATAAACCAATGCGAAACAGTAACTATTGGAATGCCCGCTGGCGAGGATTTCAGGTCATGGCTGAAAGAACAAAAAGAGGAACATGGAAAGTTAAAGTACTTCACTGACGGACACGGTAGGCATATTTGGAAGATAACCGACTGCTAACTAACCCCCAACTTTATGAAAGGAATAGTATTATGCAAGTAACTTTTACAAGAAAAACAGCACATCAAACGGACTCGGATTGTTTTTTGTGCAAGAATCAACCGATATGCGTTATTTTGCGTAACATAGGGGAAATACAAACCCCAAGAGAGTTTAGCATAATCTTCGAATGTAGCCACTATGAACCAGAGGCCTAACCCCCACCCGTACTATGAAAGGAAGTTTATTATGAAGAAAGAAAAAACAATCAGCTTTGAGTCTACTTTAGGGGCAACAGGTATACCGTGCCCTATCTGCAATAAAGAATTTAAGGTCGGCGACATTATAAATCACGGAGATTTGAAATTATTGAAGGCCGCACCTGATTTGCTGGATGCTCTGATATTAGCCAACAGGATAATCAACAGCAACACGCTACTCGATGCAGGGAATCCGGTTAATATCAAAATCAAGGCCGCTATCGCCAAGGCTACCCCCTAACCCCCAGCTCTTTGAAAGGAAGTGTATTATGAGTGAAGAATTGAAACCGTGCCCGTTTTGTGGCGGAGAAGCAGAGTTGTGTCAGGGATACGATGAGGACGGAACAGAACTCTGTAGTATCCATTGCGGGACATGTGGCATGGAAACCATCCGTGACGACAGAAAGCCAGCCGAAGCCATCACTGCATGGAACACCCGCCCGAGTCCGTGGATAAGCGTAACACCAGAGACAATGCCGGAAAGAAAGCAGTCTGTTTTTGTCACTAATGGCAAAACGGTCAAGGAAGTGAGAGAATTATTCGCTTCGGACGACGATGGCGTTATAACGGTGGGGGCTTCATGGGAATTTGACGAAGCAATTACCCACTGGATGCCAATACCAGAACTACCGACCTAATGAAAAAAGTCCGAATATGGTGGAGAAAGGAACGAAATTGCTGGTACGGTGAATATCACCTAAACGGCAAGCGGATTACGAAGGCATTTCCCAACAAACGAGAAGCAAGGCTCTGGCAGGTCTTCACGTTGTACACGCTCAATTACGAGAACTGGCAGGGTGTCACGGGCTTACGTTGGGTCGACGCGATCCATCTGTATTTTCTTGCAAAAGAAGCTCAGGACATCGCCGCCGGCACACGATTTCAGATCGAGAACACTTTTAAGCACTTCGATAAGGTTATAACTATTGGCAATACTGAACAACTTTGCGAGCAGTATATCGAGTCTTATATCCGAACCCGTAAGGAAACTGTTTGCAACCGATCTGTCAACAAAGACCTTGAGAATCTTCGGGCCTTTCATAATTGGCTGACAAAGAACCATTACAATAATCAAAGTATTACATGGACAATGCTTAAAACTATCAAAAGGCCTTTTATTCCGCCGACTACCGATCAGCTTATCAGCCTGTTCAACTACGCAAAGAAGCATTGCCCTTCGCTCTACGCCCGCATGGTGCTTGCCCTTGCTTTGGGTGTCCGACGGTCCGCCATAGAGAGTATCACGCTGCTACCCGACGCTGATTGCCGTATTGATCTTGATACCGGGATAGTCTATCTCCTCGAAATCAAAACCAAAGAGATAATCGCCAAGAGGCTTGGTGATAAGGCGTTATCAAAGATAATTTATTACATCGACACGCTCCCCGCTCAACAGACTCGGCTGTTTAGTGACGTTTGGGACGGTAAGGTTCGCCAAGAATGGGAAAAAGGCCGGAAAAGGGCAGGCTTGCCAAACTTCCACTTTCATCACTTACGGAATTTATCAGTATCATTGCTGGTTGATAGGGGGGAATCGTCCGTAGTACTCCAAGAACATCTTGGACATAAGAACTTCAAGACTACCAAAAGGTATATCGGTATCGGTATTGAAACCGAAGATCGGGTTGTTTCTACACTTGATGATGTTATTGGGGGGTTGTAAACAAACTCCTCTGTCCTTTTTTCATTTCCTTAACCGTCAACCCTACATCCTCTGCGGCCAGCCGGTCGCGGGCTATCTGGCAGTTTCGTATCGATAGTTCAATCCCGATATATTTACGTTTCATCTCCTGCCCTGCTTGACATATAGCACCTGACCCACAGAACGGATCTAATACTGTTGAGTTTGGTGGAGTCAACCCAACAAGCCATTCGCATACATCAGAGGGCTTCTCTGCCACATGATCTTTTTGTTTACTATTGACCGTTGAGCAACTAAAGACATTTTGTTGGGATTTCTCGCCCGCTGTGACCGGACCATTTGAACCATAAACAACATACTCCGCAGAGCTTGAAAACCTACCCCGTTGCATTCTGACGCCTGGTTTCCACCAAGTTGCTATATTTCGCCACACCCATCCGCCACACTGTATGGCATCTGTTGAAGTCGGCAACTGTCGCCAGTCAGTGAACATCAATACAATACCGCCCGGCTTGGTTAGCCTACGGCATTCAGAAAGCCACATAGTACACCATGCCAGAAAACTTCGTTGATCTCTGTTGTCGCCGGCAAAATCTTCCCTGCAGGTATCTTTGCTGTCAGAGTTCACATATTTAACCGTTGTTGGCAATGCTCGATCGCCTTTGTATTGGCCTCCGCTGCTATAAGGCGGATCGGTGATGACTGCATCAATACAGTTGTCCGGCATGTCCCGCATAATATCGAGGCAGTCGCCGCAATAGATTTTGTTGACTTCAAGATTCACTTTTCACCCCAAAGCTGTAAGTGTTTTCCATGCTAAAGCCGCTGTTTGCGGTACTACTCCATTTCCACTAATTGCCAAGGCCAGACGTACCGTATTTTTTTATGGGCGTTATTGTGATTCCGTGCCCTGTCGCCAAAAACCACCACTTTAGTCTTACGCGACTTTGTTTTGCCTATGGGTATGCAAGGCATCGTGTAATTGTAGCCATTTCGACCTATCTGGTGGCGGCATTTAAGTTTATGTGTTGCGTCCGAAATATCATACTTTTCTAAATTCATTTTCGCTCTCCATATCCGGTACAAAAGCTGATAATGTTTTGGGTACTATCCACAAAGTGACTTCCTTTCACCTCAAAGCTGGATTCAGTGTTTGGTTCTCTTTGGCAAGGTTTTCTTCCCAAGCCGCTATATCGCTTCGCGGCCACCATGTTCGCCCATCGATCACTCTGCCTACTGGCCCGATACCCTTAGATCGCCAGCGTTCAAACGTCCCGGTTGATCTGTTTAGGGC
>SDBV01002955.1_pt1 | contig 25334 bp, 19 predicted proteins | sample 2277081 | NCBI WGS metagenome assembly SDBV01 (sample SAMN10402039, study PRJNA504765) | marine sediment metagenome | isolation source: marine sediment core GS10_PC15, 223 cmbsf | place: Arctic Ocean: Southern Knipovich Ridge | collected 2010 | reverse complement strand
ATCGTTGATTTGACGGATATCATCGATCCCTCTATTTGAGGCTCCATCTATTTCAATTACATCTAATGATCTAGAAGCTGTAATCTCTTTGCATGATTGGCATGTGTTACAGGGTTCAAAGTTTTCAGTTAAATTTTTGCAGTTTAGTGCTTTTGCAAAAAGCCTTGCAAGCGTAGTTTTGCCAGTTCCTCTTGTTCCTGAAAAAAGATAGGCGTGAGCTACTTTTTTAAAACGAATGGCATTTTTTATTGTTTGTACAATAGATGTTTGAGCTACAACCTCTTCAAAAGTTTGAGGTCTATATCTTCTTGCTAAAATTTGATATTTTTCTTTCATAAGTCAATCTTTTTGCTTTATTTTATTTATTTTCAGCGATTTTTTTTTATTCGTCTAGTAAAAATTATATTTATAGAAATCTTGATTTGTTGTATCACTGATGCAAGCAATTTTTTTATTATGAATTCTATTGTTAAAAATATTTTAAGAAAGCTAAAAAAAGATGATCTTGGTTTTAGATTAATTTTAGCGATAGTTTTTTGGGTCTCCCTTACGTTGTTTTTACATTATAAACAGGTTAGGTTAGATGTTTTTGATCTGCATTCTAATTCTAATAGATATGTAGTCTCCCAAATAGATTTTGACTTTCCTGATGATGAAGCAACAATACTTTCAAAACAAAAAAAAATAGCCACGATTAATTCAATATATTTTATAGATACAAAACAGATAAAGCTTAAAAGAATAAATTTTGAAAATTATCTAATAGAAAATCCAAAGTGGAAAAATCTTTCATCTATTAGCTACGAAAAAATAAATGATCTTGTGGATCGTTTCGAAAATATGCTCATCGCTTCAAGATTTAGTGATTCTAAAACTATTAAAAGAATGAAGAATCACAAAATTGATACTACAAATTACATAGCTCTAAATCATGAAAATAAAAAAGATTTTATTCTCCCAAAAGGATACTTTTCAATATTTGCTAAAAAATTAGAAAATGTTCCCGAAAACACACTCGATTTTATATCAAACTATTTCGAGAATAATGATTATAGATTAACTTTGGATTACTTAACTTTATCTAAAATAAAAAAACTAATAGAAAAAAATGTAACTCAAAAATATTCCCATATAGGTGCTGGTGAATTAATTATCGGTTCGAATGAAAAGGTGACATCTAAACACATAGCAATTATGCAGTCTATGAAAGCTGCTTTAGCAAAAAACAGAAATCTATTTGAGCCGCTTACCATTCTTGGTAATATTTTGATGTCCTTTGTTTTTATAATTTTAGCTATTTTTTATCTAAGGTTAGAACAGCCAAAAATACTCAAATCTGTAAAACAGCTATCTTTGGTTTTTAGCATTTTGATTTTAACTCTTCTTAGCGCAAAAGTTATGGAGCTTGTCATTTTAAAAAGTACAAGCTCACTCGTTGAAGTAATTCGTTATCCAATAGTTGTGCCTTTTGCGTCTTTATTATTTAGTATTTTATTCAATATGAGAATATCACTATTTTTCTCAACAATTCTTTGTATTATCATAGGTCTCTCTTTAGCTGTTGAGCACTCTGCTTTTTTAACGATAAATTTAGTAACAGCTTTGATAGTAATTGTATCGACTAAATGTATGCGAAAAAGAACTCAAGTATTTACTGTTTGTGCAAAATGTATGCTAGGTGTGATTCCAATTATTATAGCCTCTAGCTTTATCAAAAATAGATTTTTTCATTTAAATTTAGTTACAAACATCTCTAGTTCTGTAGTTTTTTTATTGATTATCGGTATTATGGTTGTAGGTCTTCTTCCTGTTTTAGAAACTATTTTTGATGTTCTTACCGATATCACTTTAATGGAGTATATGGATCCCAATAATGAGCTGCTCCGGCGTATTGCCTTAGAAATACCTGGCTCATATCAACACTCTCTTGTACTTGGTAACTTAGCAGAAGCTGCAGCTCAAGAAATTCATGCGAATGCTCTTTTTTGCAGGGTAGCTACGCTATATCATGATATAGGCAAACTAACCAACCCCAATTACTTTATCGAAAATCAAGGCTCCGGCGTAAATATTCATCAGCTTTTAACTCCTCAAGAATCTGCAGAAGTTATTATCTCTCATGTCACAGGAGGAGAGATGCTTGCTAAAAAATATCGACTTCCTAAACAGATCATCGATATTATAAAACAACATCATGGCACAACTTTAGTTTATTATTTTTATAGAAAAGAGATGGAAATCAAACAAGAAATGAATGAAATAGATGAAGCTCATTTTAGATATCCAGGACCAAAACCAACATCAAAAGAAGCTGCAATCATTATGATAGCAGATGCTATGGAAGCAGCTTCTAGATCCTTAGAAGAAATTACAGAAGAAATTTTATGCTCTTTGGTAAATAAAATAGTAAAAAATAGAACAGAAGATGGGCAGTTCGATGAGTGTTCTTTAACATTTGAAGAGATGAAAATAGTAAAAAAATCAATAATTAGAACTCTTTTACTAACAAGACACTCCCGGATAAAATATCCAGAGCAAAAACAGGAAAAATTAAGGTTTTATCTAGAATCTTATTTTGCTGATAAAAGTGTTTAGAGATTTTTTCTTTTTTTTTAATTTCTTGTAAATATTTATCCCGTTACATAAGTTAATGCTTTTTAATTTAAAGTTGGAGATGTTTTATGTCGGTTGCGCGTTGTGAAAGATTGCTTGAAAGGATAGAAACTGATTTATATCTTTTATCATTAAACGATATAAATTGTATGCACCCACCTACCAAAGAGCAAAAACTACAAGCGGGGAGAAGAATTATTAGTTCAAAGGAAAAGATTCAAAAGCTTATAATAACTATGAAAAAACTAAACCGTTTAGCTAATAATGACGCTCTCGATCATCATCCTATGTGCCATGAAAATTTAAGAGCAAAATTAACGTGCTCTCAAGATTCTATTTTGGTAGATAAAAAGACAATAATTAAATTTCAATGCATATTGAATTTTCTAGCTTATTGTTAATAAAACTAAAAAAAAAGTTTTTCAAAATATTAATAATTTAGATGTGTCTTGATTAATGAAATCTAAGATTTCATTTCCAGCTCTATAGCATCAATAAGAACATCTAAATGCATATCACATTTTTTAATATCGTTTTTTAGATCTGTAATATTTAGCTCTTGAACTCCCACATATATTTTTACTTTAGGCTCTGTTCCAGAGGGTCTAATTACAATTTTAGAATTATCCGCTAACCAATATCTTAAAACATTAGATGAGGGAAGAGTTAAAACTGTTTTTTTATTAGTTTGAAGATCTAATGTTTCAGATGTTTTATAATCATCGATAAAAGCTACAGTTTCATTAGCAATTGTTTTAAGAGGATTCTCTCTTAATCTTTGCATTAATTTTTTCATTTTCTCAAAATTCTCTAAAGTTGCTTCAAAAGCAATTGATGCTTGTTTTTCTCTATAAATTCCATGTGCTTGATAAAGATCATGCAAAAGATCCACTAGAGTTTTATTCTCTTTTTTAGCATCCGATGCTATTTTAGCTATTAGAAGCGCAGCGCTTATCGCATCTTTATCTCTTGCAAAGGTATGTATTAAATAACCTAAAGACTCTTCTGCGCCAAATATAAAATCTAAAGAGTTATCTTTTTCCCAATCATGAATTTTCTGAGCGATATATTTAAAACCGGTTAAAACATCTATAGAATGTATCTTATAGCGTTTGCAAATACTTGCAAAAAGCTCTGTTGTAACAATTGTTTTAATGGCAGCTGTTTTTGAAGACAAAGATTTTTTTTTGCAAAGATAATCGAGCATAATACAAGAGAGTTCATTTCCTGTTAATATGTAGGAGCTATTTTCATGGTTTATAACAGTTCCAACTCTATCAGCATCTGGATCTGTAGCTATAAAAATATCTGCATTTTTTTCTTTTAAATATCTAATTCCAATTTCTAAAGATTTTTTTTCTTCAGGATTTGGTTTTGGAGCATTTGTGAAATTTGGATCAATAGCTTCTTGCTCTTTTACAATAAAAATGTCTTTAAAACCGAGCTCATTTAAACATTTTGGGACTAGGGTAATTCCAGTTCCATGAAAATTAGAATAAACGATTTTAAGATTAGGGTTTTCAATTTTGTTTTCAAAAAGATCTATAGAAAAAAGGTTTTTTATATAAGCTTTATCGACTTCTTCTAAAATAAGCTCAATCAAAGGATGCTCTATCGTATCTAAGATTTTTACTTTTTCAATTGAATCAATTTTATTGTACTCAGATATTATTCCTGTATCATGTGGAGGCAATACTTGCCCTCCATCCCTCCAGTATACCTTATAGCCATTGTATTCTTTAGAATTGTGAGATGCTGTTATCATAATCGCTGAAATGCAATTTTTAAACCTACATCCAAAAGATACTATAGGGGTAGGTCTTAGCTCTTTTAGAAGATAAACTTTTATGTTGTTTGCAGCTAAAACTTTTGAAGCCTCATCAGCAAATAATTTTGAGTTTTGTCTATTATCGTAGCCTATCAGAACTGATGGATCTTTTGCTTTTTGAGATAATATATAATTTGAGAGCGCTTGGGTTGCTATTGCTATTGTGTATTTATTTAACCTATTCGTTCCAACGCCCATCTTGTCTCTAATGCCGCCGGTTCCAAAGCTTAGGGTATCTGAAAAAGCGTTGATAAGCTCTTTAGAATTTTCTTTGAGAAGTTTTTTTATCTCGTTTTTAGTATCTTCATCGAAGGGTCCATCTAACCATGATTGAATTCTTTTTTTTGCTGAAAAATCTAGATCCATAGAATTGCCATTTATTATTGATTTTTAAAAGATTTTATTTAAAAAATCAAAAGAAATCATCAGATCTTTTTATTTATTTCATCTAGCGAGAATAATTTACCATCTTTTTTGTCAATTCCAGGGCAGTAACTTTTTTCATCTTGCCAGTTTTTGGAAGATTTTAAATTGCTTTTCCAAAAGGGATATGTTTTGCATTGCTCAGGTCTTGCATCATATATTTGACATTTTTTATCTTTTAAAAAACAGCAATCATAATTTTTGAAGTCTTCTATAAGTGAGATTTTTTTTCCAATTTGTCTTGTATGTTTTTTTAAAAAATCTTTTTTAGAGAGTTTTAGATGTTTTGAGATTTTTTCTATTTCACTATCATCTAACCAAACATATCCAGGAGCGCCTGTGCAACAATTTGCGCAACCTTTTAAGCATTTAAAATAAAGACCTTTTTGATACCATGTCATGAAAAATTAAGCTCTTCTACTCTATCTTTTTTCCAATTGCTATCTTGCAAAATATAGCTTTGCATAAAACATTTATCATCTTCAATTTTCAAGATATTAAAAGATGCATTTTTTTTGTGTGCTGAACACCCTGAGCAGATCATATAAGGCATGTTATCTTCTTTTGTAATTGAGCGTTTATGGGTATGTCCATGTAGGTATAATTTTATATTTGGATATCTCTTTATTACGTTTAATAAAGCTTCTCTTCTTTTTAAAAGCTTTCTTTTTGCAGCTTTATGAAATATTGGAAAATGATTAGAGATAATGATGTTTTTATCTTTTGGGATCTTTTCTAAAATATCTATTAAATCTTTTTCTATCTCTGTAGAGAAAAGTCCTGTTGCTGAAAAAATGGGAGTCACTAATGTTGTATCTAAACCAATATAGACCCATTTCTCAGAAAGATCTGAGAGATGAATTTTTTGTTTTTTTGTATTTAAGATATTTTTGCTTTTTATAATGTTTTGAAAATAAGAGCATTTATCAGCTTGTTTTGTATAAGTATCGTGATTTCCTGGAACTATGAAAAATTTTATGTTTTCATCAAATGAATCAATAAATTTTTTAGCTTTTTCAAATTCTTTTTTCAGTGAAGTAGAGCTCAAATCTCCAGTTATAAAAATATTATTTACATCTAAGGATTTTAGAAGATTTGGAAGCTTAGATAGATGCATATCAATATAGGATCTTTTTCTTGTAATTAGCAGGTTTGTTGTGCCAATAAATCTTTTTAAACTAAGCGGAAATATACTGATATTTGAGAAATGCAAATCTGATAAATGAGCTATTGTTATCATAATAAGTAAGTTATAATCATGTTTAAGTTGTTTGTTTTTAAAAACTTAAATTAAGTATAACCCATTTTATCTTTTATTTAAAGTCGAATTTGCTTTTTACTCGATCTCTCTCTAATTACAGGAGTTCTACCTTTCATTTTCTTGTTTTTCTCTTCTATACTTAGATGCTCAGGGCTCTTTAGTTTTCTTTTTTTCCTCTCTATGCTTTTAGCTTGTTTGCCCTTTTGCTTGTTTTGCTTTGATGTAATCTCTTTTCTATAGCTTTTTTCAAAATTCTCTTCATTAGCGCCTTCTTCTTTGGCCTCTTCTTTTTTCTCTTTAGTAACTTGTTTCATGAATTTCATCATGTGACTTGGTTCATCTTTCATATTCTCCCTCCCTCTTATCTATGATTTTATTATTAAAATTATTACTAATCAATTAGAAAATACAATGGATTAATGGTTAATAATTTAGATTATTATTAAATTAATTTAATTAACTTAGCCGAAAGGCTATTCAATCGTAAGTAGTTTGCTTGTAATACGTTAAAGACAAAATTTTAAGGACCCTTTTTACGCTTATGAACTTTTGAAAGTACTTTTCTCTTAGCCTCAAACCCTTAAGATTTATAATCCAGGAAGAGGGTAAAATTATGTTGGTTTTTAGCCAACCTCCTTGCCATTTTTTGGTCGCTTTTTTGTTTCTTGCGATCATTATATGATCAATTTGGAAAAGAGAAGCTAAATGGATAACTAAAGAATCGTTTCCAATTAAATAAGATGATTCATAAATATAAGAAGCTAAATCGCTTATCGAATGAAATAAAGGAAGGTCTAAACCCAAGCCTTGAACAAAAAGCCAATCTTTTCTCTCTTCAGGCGTAACTGAAATCGCACATCTAAACCCTTTGTTTTTAAGCTTTTTTGCAAGGCAGATAAATTTATGTCTACCCCAACATTTATTTATATCTGAGCTAGTTGGCTGAATAATTACTCTTTTTGGATATTTTTTATGCTTTAGGTTTTTAGGGATTATTATCCCTGTATGTAGCGATGTAGATTCTAAAATAACTTTGCCCAAAATATTAGCTTTTTTATTTAAATGTAAATTCAGAAATTTTTGAAAATTTTTAGCTAAGCTTTTAGCTATCGGAAGGTCATTATCTAGAAAAATATCTAAATTTGAAAGAGGTGAAAATTTTGATTTATTATATCTAAAATAAATTATGCTTAATTTAGTTTTTATTAGTTTTTTTAGCTCATTTGTTTTATCTATTTTTACTTCATCTTGCTGCAGAAAAATATGATCATATGAATTTAAATTTTTTGAAGATAACTTTTTGAAATGAAAATAGGGAAACCATTTTTTTAATGAATAAATATTATCGTGCAAAATAGTTACATCATAATCTGAATTTCTTAATTGATTAGCCGCTATCATTAAAATAAGAGCATCTCCAATTGTGTTAACAGGAATAATTGCAGCTTTTTTCAACATTATCTTAACAAAAATATTTTTTTTCTTTTTTTAAAAAACTATGGCTTTTGCTTCAAAGCCATCTAGATTAATCATAAATTTAGAAGAAAAAAAAGATTTTTCTTCTTTTTTATTTGTTATTATATTTTTAGCGCTTTTAAATTTTATTTGAGAAATATCAAACTCTTCCTCAAGTTTTTCTTTTGAAAAATTCAAGGCTACTAGTAAATAGGATTTATCTAAAAGTTTATACAACGCTAAAAAAAGTGATGAGTTTTTTACATCTAATATCTTAACTTGAGTAGCTAAATTAATCTGGTATTTTTTTCTAGCTTTTAAAATCTTTTGGAGATTAGATGCATAAGACGAAGGGTCTTTTAGCTGCTCAGATAAAGAGCCATATAAAGTTTTTGCTTTTGGAAGTTTAGATGGACTCATTGTTTCATCAGAACCTCCAAGTAGATCGTATGCTCCTCTATTTGTCCATCTACAGTCACCATCTTCTAAAAGCTCTTTTATTTCAGAAGGTTTTAAAGGAAACGCTCCAACTAAATCCCAGCCAGATATCATAAAAATGCCAGGTTGCATAGCGTTATAAAAAGTTAAGAGAAGATGAGCTTTCTTAACTTTCTCTTTTTGATCATTTGTCATGTTATAATAGTCTTTATAACCTAGCGCCAAAGCACATAGTTCTACAAAAGTTGCGCAAGGGCCATAAGATGTTTTTTTTTGAACAATTGAGAGATCCTCTTTTAATATCGAGTCTGCTATTTCTTTTCCTGTATATTCTTTACCTTTATAAGAAAATTTTTCATCTGGATTACCTTTAAACTCATCTAGACCATAAGATAGTGAATCATGATTTTGAAGGGCATGAATAAATCTACTCGGTGGGATGTTAGCTTTATCTAATAATGAAATATTAAGTCTTAAAAAATCAGCGTCTTGAGCGATTATTCCATGGGTATATCCTGGTCTTGTATTAAAATCATAAGAAAAATCAGCTCCAAATTCCAACATAGCTTTTATATCTGCAATAGATAGATGAAGTTCCTGATAAGTAATGCCACCGATACTTTTTGCAAAATTTAATTTTCTAGTTAGCATTGATATTAGATTGGTTGCAACAGTAGAGAGGGGATGCTCTTCTGAAAAAGCGGTTTCTTTTCCAGGTACAATTTCAACTCCTAAATAACCATTGGCATCTAATCGAACGCCATTGTTTTTTAAGACACCTAAAGATTCCATGATATCCCCAGCTATTAGTCTATCTGCTGCAAAGCTAGGATCTAACCAGTTAAGAGTAGGCTGGCCTGCATTATAGTAGTGTAGATATACCCATCTTCTTGTTTTACCATCTGCTCCTTTAATTTTTTTTGTAGCATCCCAATTAGATATTTTATCAGGCCCAGCTGCAAAAACACTTTGAAGTTTTCCAACTATGTATCCCTTTTTATAAAGTTTATCTACTTCGTTAAAATTTAAGTTTTTAGCAAAGTCATTTTTTTCTATTTTTGGAAGTAAGTTCCAATCCTTTTCATCAATTTCAACCAGATCATAGAGCCCTGGATAATCTTTATAATTTAGCAAAGCTAAAATAAAATCAGCTCCCAGACCAGTATGGCCAGGTATTAAATCTCCAATAAGTACACTATTAAAAGAGTGTATAGTGTTCGCCATTTCAATATACTCATCTTTTGTTCCAAAGATACGATCAATTTTTAAAGAGATTCTATCAAATCCACCATCGATAGAAGGGGTGTGCTTTCCTGTTATTATTCCTCCAGCTTCTTTCATAGGACCTGTATGAATACCATCTATTCCAATCTCCGTTAAAACTTTCCATAAATCCGGATCTCCAAGAGTCTCTATTACTGTTTTCCCTTTTTGGGGAATTATTGATCTTGCATATGAATCTAACCAAACAGATGTTTTTTCTAAAATTGCGCTAGGTTTTGGATTCCCATATGGATTTTGCCACTGAGCTTTTTTTCCTGAATAATTAAGAGCTAGCTTTTTAGAAGCATATAGAATTGATTCTTTTTCAAGCTCTTTTACATCAAAATTGTCAAAAGAATAAGAACATAGTATTAAAAGTAGAGATGCTAAAAATATATTTTTCATTGAAAATCCTAAATATTTTTTATTTGAAGATATAAAAAAAAATAGGCTCTAGTCAATAAAAAAAACCTAAAAAAATAAGACTTTTTTAGGTTTTTTTTAGAAAATTACTTCTTATCTTCATCTTTTGCATCTGCAATTAATGCATCAGAGAGAAGTACAATCTTAGCAATCGATACAGCATGAATTAAAGAGTTTTTAATAACCTTTGTAGGGTCGATAATTCCAGTTTTTATAAAATCTTCAATCTTCTCTGTAACGACATTATAACCAAACGTTTTTTCCTTTTTTAAAAGCTCATCTATTATCAAATGATAATCTATTCCAGCATTTGAAATGATCTGTTTTAGAGGAGCTAGAAGAGCCTTTTTTAAAATATTTACACCAACCTTTTCTTCAATCGATACTTCTAAATTATCTATTGCATCTCTTGCTCTTAAAAGAGCAATTCCTCCGCCTGCTACTATGCCATCTTCAATAGCTGCTTTTGTGGAATTTAAACTGTCTTCATATTTTTGTTTTTTCTCTTTTAGTTCGCTATCTGATGCTGAGCCAACTTTAATTACTATAACTCCGCCCTTTAGCTTTGAAATTCTTTTATCTAATTGGTCTTTGTCTACATCATCATCTGAATTTTCTTTTTCTTGCTCTAATAGCTCTATTCTTTTTTGAAGGTTTTTTCCTTTTCCTCCAATGAGTAGAGTTTTATCTTTTGTTATAATAACCTTTTCTACCTCACCTAGCTCTTCAAATTTAGCATCTTTTAAAAAAAGACCTTTGTCTTCACTAAAATATGTGCCGCCTGTCAATTGGGCTATATCTTCTAAAACATCTTTTCTTTTATCGCCAAAACCAGGGGTTTTAATAGCAGTAACTTTCATTACCCCTTTGATATTATTAATAACTAAAGTAGCTAAGGTATCTGCATCAATATCATCTGCAATAATTAACAGCTCTTTAGAGGAAGAGGCTGCTCCTTGTAGGATTACTAAAAGATCTTGAATAGTGCTTATTTTTTTATCTGTTATTAAAATCTTTGGGTTTGTCATTTCCACTAGCATCTTACTAGCGTCACTGCAAAAATATGGACTTAAATAACCCCTTTCAATTTCTAAACCCTCTTTTATCTCTATTTCAGTTTCATTTTTATTTCCGTTTTCTATAGTTATGCTTGCTCCATTTTCAGCTTTTTTAAAGCTACTTAAAATATCTTTACCAATTTTTGTGTCTCCAGATGCAGAGATAGTTGCTATGTTTTTTATATCTTCATCGCTTTTTATTTTATCTGAAATCTCATCAATCCTTTCTAAAACTTTATCTAAGGCTTTTTCTAATCCCTTTTTTATATGAATAGCAGATTCTCCAGTAGAGATATGTTTCATCCCTTCATTAACAATAGATCTAAGTAGCACAACTCCTGTAGTAGTGCCATCTCCTGAGCTTTGTTTTATTTTTTGAGCTACCTCTTTGGCAAGCTTTGCTCCTATATCTTCAAAATCATCTTTTAAATCAATATCATCAATAAGAGAATTTCCATCATTTGTAATTTTTGGCATTGCCCAAGAAGATATCGCTACATTTCTACCTTTTGGTCCTAGTGTTACAGAAACAACATCTGCAAGTTCATTTATTCCTTTTTTTAGCTTCTCTCTAGCTTGTTCATCGAAAATTATCTCTTTCGGATTTGAAGACATATTTTAGCTCCTATATTTTAAACTCTAAATCAAGTTTTTTAATTAAATAATAATAACTATAGATAACTTTTAGATTATTTTCAATAAGCTATTTTTCAATCGAATTATTTTATTTTGAAAATTTCATAGACCTTTTTTTTCGAGATATTTTTTATTTTTGCTGATGCTGTTATAGCTTCTTTTAAACTAAGCCCATACATGCTCTGAAGCAGTTTTACGCTCTCTTCAATACTAAGATCGTCGATTATCTCGCCTTTATTAACCACTAAAACAAGCTCTCCTTTAAGGGGATGTGTTTTTAAAAATTTGAGCATGTCATCGGCTCTATGAGCTATTCTCTTCTCAAATTTTTTCGTCATCTCTTTTAATATGCAAATCTCTCTTTTGGGATCTAATAGAGCTACTTTCTCAACCGTTTTTATAATTCTTTTAGCTGATTCAAATGCAATAGATACCCCATCGAAAAAAAGCATTTTTTTGATAATAAAATTTAGCTCACTTGGTTTTTTGGGTAAAAATCCTACAAACTCAAATGGATGTGCTTGAAAGCCACTCAGAACAAGAGCTTGAATAACGCTGCAAGCCCCTGGAATGGCTTCTACTTCGATGTTTTTATCAAAACATGTTTTGATAAGGTTTTCGCCAGGATCCGAAATTAAAGGGGTTCCAGCGTCTGAGATTAGTCCAAGGGTTTTTCCCTCTTTTAAATCCTTTAAAATGCTTGCTAGCTTTTGTTTTTCATTGAACTTATGAAAGCTAACTAATCTTTTTTTGATTTGATACCTATCAAGTAAAACTCTACTAGTCCTGGTATCTTCACATAAAATATAATCGCAACTTTGAAAAATTTCAATTGCTCTAAAGCTAATGTCTTTAAGATTGCCTATCGGCGTAGATATTATATACAACATAATGATGATAAAAAATGGCACTATAAAAAAAAGGTGGCACTCAGATTCGAACTGAGGAATAAGAGCTTTGCAGGCTCCCGCCTTACCACTTGGCTATGCCACCGGCATTTAAGTTACCAATTATGCGTGAATTATAAAAGTAAATCAATGAATTTTTATTAGATCAAATATTTGATTTTAATTTTAGAGGATTAAAAGATTTTTTCTATAGATTGAATAGATATTTATTTTGCTTTGGATTGCTTTTTACCAAATAGTGAAAAGTCAGAATACCAATTTTTTTTTTGTGCTTTTTAACTATCTTCTTCTGTAGCAGAAGGAGCTGGATCTTCAGCATGAGAAGCTGCAGGGTTTTGTTCATATACTATTGTTTTTGCATTCTTTAGATGTCTTCTTAGTGCTACTTCATCAATTTTAAGAGCTTCTGTATCAGATAGATCTTTTGTATTATCATAAATATAGTAAACGCCTTTTTCTTTATAAATTGAGAAATAATGACCTCCGCCTCTATCTCCCTCATGAATATCAGCATAATTAAATTCGAATTCACCTTTGTCATCTGCTACAAACTTGTCATCTTCATATTTTAAATTAAGAGGAATATTGTCTAGTATAGCTTTATCACTGATTTTAACAGTGATTGCAGGGGGCTTTTTAGGGATTTTGATGGTTTCTGTTGATGTAGAGCCATCATCGACAGGGCTTTCTTTTTTATCTATAAAATAGTTTTCAATTGATTTAGTTAAATCTAAATTTTGACCTTTCTTTAGAACAGGAATAGTAATAAATGTCAAAGTCTCATCTTGTGTTTCATCAGATGTTGAATATTTTCTCTCTACTTTAATTTTTGCAATATCAATTGCACCGATTTCTATGAGATAATCTTCTAAAACTTTATATGCATCATCTGAATCTTCTTGAGAAGTCTCTTTGAAACCTAAATCTTTTCTTATTTTTTCAGCGTAGCTTTTCGTGTCATCATATTTCTCTTCAATGATAGAATATTGTTCATCTGATGGCTTGCCTATACATTTTTTAATACACTCAATTAAATTTTTAGTTTTTGCTTTTAAGTTCCGAAGCTCTGTTCGTGCTTTTATAGTAGCTGCAGAGATTTTAGCTACGTGCTGTTTATTCAATCGCTTCTCATCTTCTAGAGCAGCTATAAATTTTTTATTGTGTAAAGCTCTTTGGACAGTTGTATGTAACCAACAGTTTTGCTTTGCTGTATCTTTGGCTTTTGTTTCTTTTATAGAATCAGCGTTAGGTAAATCTTTAACTGTTTTTTTGAGCTCAGCTAATGTAGGAGCTGTTAATCTGACTCTCTCGGTATCATTTTCTTTGAGGTTATCCCAATCTTCAACAATTGATGTGGATTCAACAAAAATATCATCTAAATCATCTAAATCTAATTTACCCCAAAATAGATATTTCATTTTATATTCAAAAATTCCATCTTTATCGACTTTGTATTTTCTGTTTTTATCTTGGCCTTTTACATATTTTCCGTTTTTATCAGGAATTCTATAGACTATTCTAAATCCAAATCTTCCGCCTTTCTTTTGGGGAATTTCAAATCCCCATTTTACAACATCTTCAGAGAGTATTTTTTTATCGTCTTCTTTACCTTTATTGTATTTTTCTTGATGGGATTTCCAGGCCTTATCCATTTTTTCACAAAATTTATCTTTTTCATCTTCAGTAAGTTCAACAAAATGTTGAGCACGAAAGGGATTGATATTGTGCAAAAATGGTGGTAATATAGATTTTTTTGAAGTATTGGCTTTGAGATGTTTAACCCCATGAGTTATGGTTTTAGCTCCATGGGCTAAAGCTAACCCAGCTCCAGCAAAAATACTAACAGGGGACCAAAGAGCTTTTTTCCAGGTTTTTTCCGGCCAAAAGATTTTTTTGGCTGTATCTGTTACCTTTGTTAGAGTTTCCCACTCAGTTGGAGAGACATCTACAGGTTTTTTTTCTCCAGGTTTTTTAGCAGTTATTTCCTTAATTTTTTGACCACCAATTTTTCGTTTTTTTCGTTTATTCACAACTTCTTTTAAAGATATTTCAGTTTCATTAGGATTAAGCGTAGCAGATAAGGCTTCGTTGGTAAGCTTTACTTCAGATTGAACTTTGGTGGTTTTTTCAGCGGTAGTATCAAGGCTAGGATCAACGCTTGAACCTTCTGGTTTTTCAGAAGAAGGTCCAGCGCCTAAAGGTGGCTTTGATGAACTTGAGCTTGTTGATGATGTCATAAAATTATATCTTTTTGTTATTAATTCCTATTAATATTATAATACATTTTTTAATATAATATCAATAAAATCTTAATTATTTATTAACTTTTATTGAATATATAAGAGGTTGAATATCAGATGGATAAGATGATTAAAAAAGTGTTGGATTTGCAAAAAACTGATTATCAGATAGATAGTAGACTTGTAAAAAAAGGAACTATTTTTTTTGCTCTAAAAGGAGAGAGAACAGATGGCCACTTATACCTAAGAGAAGTGACTAAAAAGGGAGCAAAATTAGCTATTGTTGATAAAAATGTTAAAGTTGACTTGCAAGGCATTGATTTAGAGATTCTTAGAGTAGAAGATGTGCTAGAGTTTTTGCAAGCTCTTGCAAGAGAAGAGCTTAAGAAAAGTCCAGCTAAAATAATAGGGATAACAGGATCTTCAGGAAAAACAACTACAAAAGAGTTTATATATACGCTTTTAAAATCTGAGTTTAGAGTATCTAAGACCCTGAAGAGTTATAACTCAAAAGCAGGGCTTCCTATCGCTATTTTGAACATGGATAAAAACGTTGATTTTTTAGTGCTAGAAATGGCTATGGATGAAATAGGGGAGATTGAAAAACTAGTTAAAAAAATAGCTCGGCCAGATATTGCATTAATCACGCAAATAGCAACTTTTGCAGGAGATGTAGGTAGCCAAGAAGTATTAGCTGAAGCTAAAAAAGAGATTTTTATAGATGAAAAAACGAAGGTAAAACTGATAAATAAAAGACTTGAAAAGCTAAAAGCTTTTCAAGGCGAAAATTATTTAACTTATTCAATAGAGGATAAAAAAGCTGATTTTTATTTAGATGTTGAAAATTTATGCTTTTATGAAAAAGGAAAAAAATGTTCAATAGAGAAACTTCCTTTTAAAGAGAGTCATCTTTTAGAAAATCTTTTGGCTGCTATCTCTATTTGTAGATTGGCAGGTGAAAAATTTAAAAATATCTTAAAAAAATTACAAACTTTGAAAGCATATGATATGAGATTTGAAAAGGTTTTAATCGAAAATATATTATTTATTAAAGATTATTATAATGGCAATCCAGATGCAACTTTTGCAGCTTTAAAAAATCTACCCCAAACAAAAGGAAAAAAAATTGCTGTTTTAGGATCTCATCGATCTTATGGGAAATTATCTTCAAGAGTTCATGAAAAAATAATTAATGAGGCTAGAAAATATGTAGATGAGATTTTATGTATTGGTGAAGAATTTAAAAATATCAAAAATATCAAAAATTATTCAAGCTTAGAAGATATAGCTAAAAATCTTAAAAAAATCATCAAAAAAGATGATGTAGTTTTAATTAAAGGCTCGAGGTTTTTAAAAATGGAGAAAATTTTTGAGTTTTTAAATTGATGATATTTTTTTTTTGTCATATTATAGTAAGGGCTAGCAAAAAGCTTGGCGAAGAAGTCTTTTCATCATCCCAGAGTAAAAGGTTTTCTTGCTTTAAAAGGAAAAAAAAATGCTACTAATACTCATAAAATATTTATTTAAGCTTTTTAATAGCTCCATTCCAAGTGTTTTTACATATGCATCTACAAGAATGATGTTAGCGGCTATTACCTCTTTGATTATCACTATTTTTTTAGGACCATTTGTTATAAAAAAATTATATACTTTGAAAATAGGACAAAAGATTAGAACAAAAGAGACTTGTCCACTTCTCGCTGAACTTCATGAAAAGAAAAAAGATACTCCCACAATGGGAGGTATTTTGATTTTGTTTTCAATGCTAATATCTCTATTTTTATGGATGGATCTAACAAATGTTTTTACTTTGATTTTACTCTTTACGACTCTATGGCTTGGACTTATAGGAGCTTTAGATGACTATCTGAAATTAAAGCATAAAAACTCAAAAGGGCTTCCATCGAAATTAAAGTTTTTGCTTCAGTTAATATTTTCTGTTGTTATTGCTCTTTATCTTCTTTGGCCAAGTGCTGATAAATTTACAAAAAAAGAGTTTCCGAGGAGCGTTTTAGCTAAAGAAAATATCTCAAATAGTGATGCTAAAATAATTGAAACCACAAAAACTTTTGCAATCTCAAAACCTATAAATTTGACTGCTAAAGAATACTTCTCAAGGTTTTATATTCCTTTTTATAAAAAACCGATTATTTTAAAGGGATTTTTTATAATTTTAATTTTTCTTTTGATGATCTTTGTAATTACTGGAACCTCAAATGCGGTTAATTTAACAGATGGATTAGATGGTCTCGCAGCGGGCTCTCTTGTTATGGTAGCTTCCTCTCTTGCTCTATTTGCTTTTTTATCAAACCATATCCAAATGGCAAGGTATCTAAATATCTTGTACATAGAGCATAGCGGAGAGATTGCTATCTATTTATTTGCAATGACAGGAGCGTGCTTGGGTTTTTTATGGTATAACTCCTTTCCTGCTCAAATATTTATGGGAGATACAGGATCTCTTGCACTTGGTGGGGTAATAGGGGTTAGTGCAATACTTCTTAGACGTGAGTTTTTATTAGCTATTGTCGGAGGAATTTTTGTAGCAGAGGCTCTCTCAGTTATTTTGCAGGTCTTGAGTTATAGATATAGAAATAAAAAAAGAGTGTTTTTATGCTCTCCTTTGCATCACCATTTTGAGTATAAAGGTTGGCCAGAGTCAAAAGTTGTTATTCGTTTTTGGATAATAGGTCTTTTGCTTGCATTAATTGGCGTAGCATCATTAAAATTCCAATAAATTTAAGAAGTCTAAAAAGTTATGAAAAATATATATTTAATATTAGGCTTATCTCTTAGCGGAAAAGCTGCTAGCTTTTTTTTATTAAATCAACGAAAAAATATAAGGGTAATAGCTATAGAGGATAACTTAAAAGAAGATACTGAAGTAAAATTATTAAAAAAACAAAATGTTAAAATTTTTAACTCTATTGATTTTATAGAAAATTTTTCAGATTTTAATAAAATTAAAAAAGTTATCATCTCTCCTGGGTTTAACCCAGAAGCTAAAATTGTTAAAATCATAAAAAAAAATAAGATCGAGATAATATCAGAGATTGAGCTCGGTGCTAGATTCTTAAAAGAAAATAAAATTTACAAAAATAAAATAATAGGAATTACAGGCACGAATGGAAAAACAACTCTAACAAAACTAATAGAACACATTTTAAATGAAAATAAAATCAAAGCAAAAGGTTTAGGAAATATTAAAATACCTTTTACCTCCTATCTAACGAAGAGTTTTTTAAAAAATAATAATGTAGAAAATCAAAGAGAAACTTTTATTTTAGAGCTTAGCTCCTTTCAATTAGAAAAAATGAAAACAAAATTTTTAGATTTAGCGATCATTACAAATATCACAGAAGACCATTTAGATAGATATCCAAATTTTAAAGCTTATGCCAATGCAAAATTAAGAATTGTAAAATGCTTGAAAAATGATAAAAATTTATACGTTACAAAAAAAGTTTTAAAAAGCTTTATTGTAAATAATTCGAAAATTAATATAAAAGAAGTTAAAGAAGATATAGAAGATGTTGCTATAAAAATTTGTTTGGATTTGAAAATAGCTAAAAAAAACATCTTATTTGCTATAAAGACTTTTAAGCCTTTAGAGCATAGACTAGAATTTGTTCGTGAAATAAAGGGTGTATATTTTTACAATGATAGCAAAGCTACAAATGTAGATTCAGTAATTTATGCTGTAAAAAAAATAAAAGGTTCGATTATTTTAATTGTGGGTGGTAAAGATAAAGGGTTTAGCTATAGAATTTGGAATAAACATTTTAAAGACAATGTGAAATATGTTTTAGCAATAGGTGAGAGTTCTAAAAAAATAAAAAAAGAACTGATAGGATGTAGAGTGCAAATAATAAAAGATTTAAAAACAGCTATAGAAAAAGCATTTAGTTTAGCAAAAAAAGAAGATAGAGTTTTACTCTCTCCTGGCTGCTCTAGTTTTGATATGTTTAAAAACTATGAGCATAGAGGAGATAGTTTTAAAAAATTTGTAAGTATATTGGGGGATAAATAATATGTCTCGAAGAGATACCATTATAATTTCAGTGCTGGTAAATGCAGCCCTGCTCGCTGTTTTATTTACAACAGCTATTACCAAAAATAGTACTTTAGAAGAGCCAAAATTAGTAAATAAAGCTCTTGTTGAAGATTCTTTGCTTGCTAAAGATATGCTGGCAAATAAAGTAGATGCTAAAGAAGAAAACAGTTCAAATGCTTTAGAAAAACCAGATATACAAAAACAATTTGCCTCTTTGATGGAAGAAAAAGAAGAAGTGAAAAAAGATGCAAATATAGAAGCAGAAAAAATTGTATATAAACTACCAGAAATTGCAAAAGCTACAAATGAAAAAGCAGATGAAAAAACTTTTGAGAATGTTTTTGAAATCACTGTTAAAAGCGGCGATTCTTTAGAGAGGATAGCAAGAGCAAATCATATAAAAACATTAGATATAACAAATTTAAATAATCTTCCAAATAGCTTTTTAAGAATCGGACAAAAACTTTTGATACCTAAAAACGCTCAGAGGATAAATCCTATCCCAACTCTAAAGTTAGAAGAGAGAAAAACATTTGAAACCCATGAGTTTTACATAGTAAAAGTTGGAGATAATCCATATACCATTGCTGTAAAACATTCAATGAATCCAAATGATCTTTTAAAGTTAAATAATTTAGATGAGAGAAAAGCAAGGAGACTAAAACCAGGCGATAAATTAAGAATTAGATAATAATGAATAAAACAACTCTTCTTCTTATCGTTAGTACAACATGTATTTTTTTCTCAGGTCTTTTGATGGTATTTAATACCACGTCTGCTGAAGTTTTATCAAGATCATTAGAAGTTAGCACTCATTTTGCTTTAGTAAAACAACTGATTTTCGGTCTAATTGCTGTAGTAATCGGTTTTATTGTATGGAAAATAGGCTATCTAAAAATAATTCAAAGTAGCCCTTATCTTTTACTGGGATGCACTATACTTCTTCTATTGGTTTTCTCTCCAAAGATTGGTCAAACTATAAATGGAGCTAAAAGATGGATCGGCTTTTCAGGATTAGGAATGCAACCATCAGAGATAGCAAAATTTATAATTCCAATATTTTTTATAGGTGAAATAACAAAAAGAAAAAAACATTTAGATTTTAATGCTTTTTTAAAGGTGATTTTAATCTCTTTAATCCCAATTACACTTATATTAATGGAGCCAGATACAGGAACTACTGTAATAATTTTAACAACTTTAGTGGTTACCTTTTTTTTGACAAAGATACGTTTTTTGTATTGGGCGACTCCTCTTTTCGTTATAATTTGTTTAGCTACTTTTGCTGCATATAATATGAATCATGTTAGAAATAGAATTACTGTATACCTACATCCGGAAAAGGATTTAAAAGGAAAAGGACATCAACCCTATCAAGCTAAAATAGCAGTTGGTTCTGGAAAGGTTTTAGGAAGAGGTCTTGGTGAGAGTTTGCAAAAATTAGATTATCTTCCAGAGGCAAGATCTGATTATATTGCAGCTATATATGCAGAAGAAGTAGGTTTTTTGGGAATAGCTATTTTAATCTCTTTATATATGTTAGTTACATATTCAGGGTTTTCAATCGCTATGAAATCTAAAGATAAAAAAGGATTTTATTTAGCATGTATTTTAACTTTTTTGATATCATTTCAAGCGTTTTTAAATTTAGGAGTAGTCTCTGGTCTGCTTCCTAGTAAAGGGGTGACTCTTCCTTTTTTTTCACAAGGAGGGACATCTTTGATGGTAAATATCATTGCTATATTTTTGCTACTTAGCATAGAAAAAGAGAAAAAAATTAAAAAATGCATAAAAAAAAGATCAAAGCTCTAATAAGCGCATCTGGAACAGCGGGTCATTTAATTCCAGCTATTCAATTAGCTAAAAAGCTAGAAAAAAGCGGTTTTGATATTTTTTTTGCTGCTTATGGGCTTAAAGATAGAGAAATTTTTCCAAAAGATAAATTTAAATATTTAGATATTTTATCATCTACAATTACAAAAAAAAATATTCCGCTCGCTTTTTTTAAAATCTTATTAGGTTTTTTTAAAAGCTTAAAACTTATCTTAAAATACAAGCCTGATGTAGTTGTTGGGTTCGGTTCATATCATACTTTTCCAGTTATCTTAGCAAGCTGCATTTTAAGAAAAAAAATTGTACTTTTTGATTCAAATATAATACTTGGAAAAGTAAATGAATTTTTTGCAAAAAAAGCTAAATTTTTATGCACTCAGTTTGAAAGAGAAAACAAATTAAAAAATGAAATTTTAGTAAAACCGCTTCCTTGGATAGAGAATTATCAGATAAAAAGTGACTTTTTTAAAAATATATCTCTTAAAAAACAAATCTTTACAATTTTAATTTTCGGAGGTTCTCAAGGCTCTGAAATTATTAATAATAATTTTAAAATGACTATAGAGGAGCTTCAGAAACAAGATAAAAATTTCCAAATAATTCACATACTTGGAAAAGATCAAAACAAAAAAAGATTTAAAAAGTTTTATGATAAATTAAATATAACTTCATATGTTAGCAGGTTTGAAAAGGATTTTTTCAAGTTTTATATTTTTTCTGATCTTGTAATTTCAAGATCAGGAGCTGCATCGATATCTGAGCTTATCTATTTTGAAAAACCCTCTATTTTAGTGCCTTTTAAAAGAGCAAAAGATAATCACCAACTTAAAAATGCTATTTTTATGAAAAACATTGTAAAATCATCTACCGTTATTGAAGAAGATAGCTTATCTAAAACTACTCTTTTAAATCAGATTTTATCATATTTGAAAAATGACAAAAAAAAGCTTTGTCTTTTTAAAGAAAATATTCAAAAATTTAAAGCTATACAAGGTCTAAAAAATATAAAAGATTTAAAAGATATAGTAATAGATGTTTCAAGAAGCTAAAGGTAAAAAATCGTATCATTTCATTGGCATTGGCGGAATTGGTATGAGCGCTATTGCTAAAATACTTCTGCAAAAAAAATATATAGTTAAAGGCTCTGATCTCAATAATAGTTCTATTATAGATGATCTAAAAAAAAGAGGAGCTAAAATTGAAATAGGTCATAAAAAAGAGAATGTATCTTCTAAAGATATTGTTGTTATCTCTTCTGCTATCGATAAAAAAAATAGGGAGTTTTTAGAAGCCAAAAATTTGAATTTAAAAATTTTACATAGATCAGATCTTCTAGATCAGTTAATGACTCATTCAAAATCAATATTAGTTACAGGAACTCATGGTAAAACAACGACAACATCACTACTAACTGAAATTTTTATTAAAAATAAGTTAGATCCCTCTTTTGTAATAGGAGGTATTTTAAATTCAAAAAATACAAATGCTCATTTAGGAAAGGGAAAATATTTTATAGCAGAAGCAGATGAGAGCGATGGCTCTTTTATAAATATTTCTGATAAGGCTCATTCGGCTATTGTTACAAACTTAGAACAGGAACATCTAAATTACTGGAAAAATTTTGATAACTTGAAAAAGGCATTTATAAAATTTTTTGATAAAATCGAGAATAAAAATCTTTTGCTTTGGTGCATAGATGATAAAAATTTAAAAAGTTTAAATCCAAAAGGTATATCTTATGGATTTTCAAAAGAGGCTAATTTAAGAGCTACAAATATTAGAATAAAGGATTTTCAAACTATTTTTGACATCCAGTTTTTTGATAAAACATTTAAAGACATTATCATAAATCAAATCGGAACTCATAGCGTTTTAAATGCTCTATCTTGTTTTGGGTTAGCCTATCAGCTGAAAATAGATGAGAAAGTAATAAGAGACGCTTTCAAGTGTTTTCTAGGGGTTAAAAGACGTTTAGAGAAGGTTTTAGATCATCAAAAGATAGAGTTTTTTGATGATTACGCTCACCATCCAACCGAAATCAAAGCTACTTTATCAGCTCTTAGATCTTCGATTAAAGAAAGAAGACTAGTAGCTATTTTTCAGCCACATAGATATTCAAGGATACATGATCTTTTAGATGATTTTACAAGGTGTTTTAGAGATGCAGATGAGCTAATAATTACAGATATCTATAGCGCATCAGAGAAACCAATTAAAAATATCAATGAAAAACTTTTAGTAGAGTTAATCAAAAAGCAAGGTGTAGATGTTAAACATATCAATGATGAGTCTTTAGAAGAATATCTACTAAAAAACTTAAATCCTTTCGACGTTGTAGTAACCCTGGGAGCTGGTGATATCTCTTCTAAAATTAGAAAGATTGCAAAAACTTTTCAAAAAAACTTTTCAAAAAAAATAACTCTCGGAGTTATTTATGGAGGACAATCTAACGAGCATGATATCTCAATTAAATCTACAAAAAATTATATATTAGGTTTTGATAGTTCTTTATACGACCTAAAATATTTTAAAATTTTAAAAGATGGGAGCTGGATTCAAGAAAGTGATATTTTTTCTGAAAAAAATGAAAACCTGCAAATCTCAAAAACATCGATTAGAAAAAAGATAGCTACAGAAAAATCAAACAGGAATGAGCTTTTATCTGGAAAAATTTTAAAAGAACTATATTCTTTGGATGTCTGTTTCCCTATCTTACATGGACCTCTCGGTGAAGATGGAATGATCTCAGCATTTTTACAAACACTTAATATTGCTTATGTTGGATGTGATTATTTCACATCTCCTGTTGCTATGGATAAAGCTTTTTCTAAAACAATTCTAAAAGCAAACGGAATCGATACTTTAGACTTTTTAGAAGTAAATATTATCGACTACCCGGAAAATAAAAATGAGATTTTAGCAGAAATCGAGAAAAAATTTAAATTCCCAATCATTTTAAAACCTAATCATTTAGGTTCTAGTTTAGGAATTGAAGTTGTTGAAGATAAAAAAGAATTAAAAGATTCAATTGAAAAAGTTTTTACTCATGATTCATCATTTATTATTGAAGAGAAAATTAATGCAAGAGAAGTGCATACTGCTGTAATTGGAAATGACTATATTGAGATTGGTGAAATAGCCGAGATGTTAACCTTTGGCGCGTTTTTTAATTTTGAAAATAAGTATAAAAAAAAGGTTGTAAAAGCCAAAATCCCAATTGATTTAGATAAAAATAAAGTAGAAGAAATTAAAATACTTAGCAAAAAGGTGTATTTAGCTCTAAAATTAAATGGCTTTGCGAGAATAGATTTTTTTATAGATAAAAATGAAAAGATTTATTTCTCTGAAATAAATCCAATTCCCGGCTTTTCATCTAATAATAGCACCTTTGCAAAAATGCTTGAGTTAGTCGGTTTAGATAGAAAAAAGATGGTTGATAAATTTGCTATATTAGCTCTTCACAGAAATAGAAAAAATAAGATATTTGAAAAACAGTAGATTAAAAAAAAATAATAAAAATATGAGTAAAAAATTATCTAAATCAAAAGCTATTTTTTGGATAGTTTTTTCAACTCTTATAATTTCGGGATTTAATTATGTTGTGATCTCAAAAGTAAAAACCTATAGACAAACCAGATTTATATCTGAAAAATATAGAATCAAAACAATCTATCAAAATAAAAAAGATCTAAATTTAGATGTAAATTATTTAGCCGAAATTATGGATCTATCTTTTGATAAACCTACAAATATTTTTACATTCGATGAGAATGAAGCTCAAAAAAAACTACTAAAAAGCCCAATAATTGTTGATGCGAAAGCTAAAAAAATGAAACCTGATTGCGTTTTTGTAGATTATACACTTAGAAAACCAATAGCAATTTTACATGATTTCGAAAATACTCTAATCGATCAAGATGGTTTTATTTTTCCAAAAGATCCCTTTTTTAATGACCAGAACTTGTGTAAGATTTATTTAAATTTAGATGAATTTAAAGGTTTTGAAAAAATTGATACAAAAGAGGCTAAACTTGCAATAGATATTTTAAATAAGTTAAAAATTAGTGGTTTTGCTGATGCAATTAAAATAACTATGTTAGACACCTCCAGAGCCTACCTGCAAAGTTATGGCAAAAGAGAGATAGTTTTGCAAATAGATGAGATAGTTAAAATAAATAAAGAGCAAAAGAAAACAGAGTTTGTCTTCCCAAAGATTTTAAGGCTCTCTAATACTAATTTTTTAGAGCAAATCTCAAACTACGCTTCTCTTAGAAAAAAAATTATTAAAGATTATGAAAATCAAGCTGTTAATTTTGAAGCTACATCCGGCATCGTTAGATTTAGTCCAAAAACAATAGATCTTAGAATCTCAAAACTCGCATTTATAGACCAATAAGAATTTTAGTTGAGCTCTCCTCCCTTAGAGGAGAGCTCAGAGATGAAATGATTAATTTGTTTTTGAATACTCTCTTAAAGATTCTAGATAAGCTGCAGTTAAATTATTTATCGTTTGAATTACCCATTTTGATCCATCAAATCTTGGACATATCACAATTGCTTGTCCTGATGAGTTTATGGAAATTTCAGGTTGATATCCGTCTTGTCCGGCTGTTGATAGATCTGTAGCTGATGCGTCCCAAGTAGAGCCTCCATCTTGGGAATCTTTTGTTTGAACTATCCAATTATAGCCAGAGTGTCTTTTCCAAATAGCTATTGCATCATTAGAATCTGTTAATGTTATACTCGGATTGTAACTTTTTCTACCAGATAATGATAAATCAGTTGCCACTAAACTCCAAGTATCTCCTCTATCAGATGAATTTTTAGTTTGAGCTATTAAATTATAGCCATCGAATCTTTCCCACATAGCAATCGCTTTGCTTAAATTATTAATAGCTATT
>SDBV01002954.1_pt1 | contig 25334 bp, 21 predicted proteins | sample 2277081 | NCBI WGS metagenome assembly SDBV01 (sample SAMN10402039, study PRJNA504765) | marine sediment metagenome | isolation source: marine sediment core GS10_PC15, 223 cmbsf | place: Arctic Ocean: Southern Knipovich Ridge | collected 2010 | reverse complement strand
AAAATATAAACAGCAGAATTCAAAGATTTGTCATGATAAATCAGGGCACTAGAGATAGAAATTTTTTCTACTTCAGAATAGCCAACTATTTTTCTTAACACCTCAAAATGAGATTTAGCCGTTATTTATGATTGTATCTGATTCTATTTGTTGTGCAAATGAAGGTGAAGCTAATGAAAACAAACACATTAGTGATATAATACCAATCTTTTTATAATCCATTCAGTTTACATATCTTGAATTTCAAGAAATCTGTTTTGACCTTTATGAGAAAGGTAGGGGAGCTTGATGTCTCCTTTATTATTTGTACCATTTCTTACAACAATCCTCGTGCCAGAATGAGATGAAAGTTTATCTTGTAATTGTAAGACCTTCGAGAAGAAGTCAAACCTATCGCCTCCTCGTCTGTGCCGAGGATGTAGTGGAAGGAGCACCCGCCGGCGAGGCAGGTTTGTCCTGCGGAAAAGAAGAAGGAAGATGAGGTGAGAAGGAGCATATAGTTCAAAATTATAACCCCATAAAGTCCTCGTTGCAAAGAACCAGTGGGGGTAGTCGAAGAATTAGAGAAGAAGGCTTGTCCTTGCCAAGAATAGGAGATTGATTGACAATTCGCTTTTATATCTATGACACACAAATCCGATGAATTCAGAATTTTTAGAAAAAAGTAAAGAAGATAAGCTTCACATTAATCTTGAATTCGACTTTTAAGAATAAATGGAATTTCTCATATTACATATATACTCAATTGCACATATATACCCTATATCGGTGAGTATGCATAATACACACAATAAATATAATAGAAGTGTGTCTAATACACATACACGGATATTAAGTAAAATACTTATAAAAAAGATATTTTAATGGAAAAGATTAAAGTAAGTGCGTGGAATAATGGAAAACACGATTCTCGAGGAAATGGATATGGAATTCGAATTGGAAAAAATAATAGATCTTTATTTGACGAAAATTGGAAGAGTATTGAATTATCCATTCAAGGGAATGATTTTTTTGAGGTTTCCATAACTTCAGGTTTTTGGATAGATTGCCCTGAATTTAGAGATGCACGAATTGGACAATGGTTTGTTAGTAATAAATTCGCGCCATGGAAGAAGAATGGTCCCCCAAAATTTATATTGACAAAACTTGATGACAGAAAATTTAGATTGGATAAAATATAAATCAGACATGCCCTGCACATGTCGAAGAGTTTAGTAATTTTTCAGCGCTGCCAGTAGTTTTACCTGACCTAATTCCCGAATCCATATTGCCGGAAAGAAAGGCGATATGTACCCAATAACTGGATCATAGATCCTAAGTTATCCGTCTTCGATATGCCCTTCGGAAAATATCGAAGAGGGGGTGCTAGGTTTAGCACAAAGTGCTGAGCTATCGAAATACATAGAAAAAGTCCTTGGAAGAAAACCAAAAGATTTCTCCGAATATGTCCGGGAAACGGTAACAACAGGTGTCTGGAATCCGGTCAATCAATCGGCAGCAGTATAGTTTAAGATTTAATGGAGTAGCTATTCAGTAGGTTTGAGTTTCGTACTGAAACCTTTTTTAATTTGCTAAAAGCCATCTCCTTTTAGAGCGTCATTTTGAGGAACTTTCGTCTGACGGCAAGAAAAATCGTACTCTTGCTCCCCTACTATTTTATGAATCTTGAAATTTACTCCTTTGTGATTTAAATAGCTTTGGATAACATTATGATTTTCAGATAATAAGAAATCGGATTTCATGATGGTCTCCGCTAGTTGGTCTAGTTTAGAAATAGGACGGAGTTGAGACCATTGTCTAGTCATTTTGTATTTCTGGTCTGATTTTGTAGAATTTAGTTTCGTTTGGAGCTTTGACAATAGATATTGATTGTTCTAAAAATTTAGACTTGGAAAAGTCTATTGCGCCCAAAATAAGCAATAAGTTAATTGTCCCGGATGACTCACATATTTCTCTTAATGAATTCAAATCAATCTCACTAGGTTCGGGTGTGACTTGTGGATGGGAATGCCATTCTCCTATATAAGTTACCTTACCTTTGGAGTTGGCATACTCTATGTCTATCATCATTTCAACATAGTTATTGTCTGCCTTAAAATAGAAATTTTCATGAATAGCATTGGGCCCGGCATCAATTGCCTTTGTCACAATGATTCCTTCTGAGTTGACATTTCCAAGTAGTACCCCTCCTGTTTCAATAATCCCAAATTTCGTCACCTCAGCTTCAAATGTCTTTAAAACTGACTCATGATAGATCAATTTCATAGGCCACAGACTTTACATTCTTTATTCTTCGGGTGATTTGTTATTTCCCATGTGAATGGTAGTTGTTCATCTGTCCCATAAGGCCCGTGCCAATAATATTGCATTCCTAGTAATTCGGAATAATTTGTATTCTTTCCTCCTAACAAGAGCTGGAGCGAAATCCGAGAAACTTGCAAGGCTATTTCCTTTGTATCTATTTCAGAGCCTGGTAATGGCGGTGATGAACAGCTACCGTATTCTGGTTTGAGCTCAGAATAACCTGTTTTAGTTTTTGGCTTTGGTAAATAATCAAGTCCATGATTTGACAAGCATCTCAAACAAGCAGAATGTTCCTTATTAACTATTTGAATAGACCCAGATACTCCACCTGCTGAAACTCTTGCAAAAACGAATGGAATGGAGAAATGAGAAAGGTATTTATCATTAATTAGGTAATCCACAGAGTCTTCGCCTGTAAGAACTATACATAGGTCGCTTTTCTTCAGACTTTCTTCAAGGAGTCCAATATCATTCAAAACATCAATGTGATGAGTGTTAACCGTAATGTTCGGATTTGATTTTTGAATTAAGTATTTGGCGACATCTACTTTGTTTTCACCTATATAGTATAGATCTGCTGCATGTCTAACTGAATTACCAATTTCGAAGGTATCATTATCAAATAGATTGAAGTGACCTACTGCATTTCTTGCAAGAGATCGACCTACCTCACTGCCAATTGCGCCAAGTCCAATAATGGTTACTCTTTTTTTCTGGAGAACCTTATCACTAAAAATAGTAGAGGTTCTTAAATACAACTCTTCACTAATGTTTCTTGCCAGAAAGTAATTAAAGGCAATTATTTGGCCTGCTGCTCCATTATTTGAAACGATTAATTTAAAAAAATGCCATTTATTGTCATCTGAGGGTAAATTGATAGCGATATTCTTATTTTGAGAGCCTTCAGTAATGTTTTCACCAAAGTGAGTTTCGAATGCTTTATAGATAGTATTGGCATTCAGGGCTGGAAACAAATCTTTAAATGTTATTCCATTTTTAAACTTATACCACCGAAATACTTCCTTCCCCAATTGTAATTGAAATGGGTAATTTGTCAACTGATTATCTGCTAGGATAAAATGGTTTGGTTTAAACTGAGTTAGTATAAATTCACCATTCTTAGCAGATTTTGGTAATTCAATCTCCTTAGGCAGCAGAACTTGACCTATATGCTTTATTGGAGCTGCGTATTCCTCGACAATTTCTTCTGGCTTAAAGCCCTTTTCGGAACTAGCGGATATTAACCATTTTTGAGCCCTCCTAAGTACCCATCCGATATTATGTTCATTGGAATTCCAATATTCCTTCGGAAAAAGGCATAGAGCTCCATCTCCATACTGATTTCCTTTTCCGAAATGGAATGGTTGAATGGGTTCAAGAATTTTATTTTGTTCAGTTATGTTGAGAATAACTGAAATAATTCTTGGGGGAGCGTATGGGTACTTAGTGGGGTAAATGATTTGAATTGCTTGTTTTTGAGATTCAGAAAAACTTAGCTCTCCTACGGCAATCACTCTACCATCCTTTTGTTGAGGATCAAAGAGTTCAAGCAATTCAAAGTCACCACCTAGCCCACGTTTTAGAGCTCCAATCTCAGCCACATATAGATTCAACCTTGAAGGATCTTCATGCCACTTATAAGACTGTTCCATCAAGCAAATCCTTTATCACGATCAGGTTTTGGCGCTTTTTTAAAGAACCTTAAACACTCACCATCAGTAATTCCAACATTTTCAATCGTATTTGTCCAATCCAAAATTGGCGCTCCATCCTCTCTTTTAAGTTCTCTTCCTTCTGAATCGATCCCAAGCTTTGCCAAAGCCTTGTTCACGATTACTTGGATCTTTTGATTTTCATTGTATTCCTCCAAAAAGACCTGGTCTCCTTCTATGAGTACTTTGATTTCAAGTTTTTCATTTTTCATAATTATTTTTCTTTTCTTACTCCTTTAAATGGTTTTTCATCTTGTTTGATATCCATAAATTTTCCATTGGAAATATCACGTTTTACCCATTGATTAGTCTTTGGGTTAAGAATTTGAGACCTCCCTCTCACTGATCCTTTTCTGGCATTATTGCCGTATGGTTTGTTTGTAGCCATATTGTTTATATATTTCGATTTTAAATTGCATTTAACTTATTGTTTGGAGAAATGCTTCACTACCCAAATACGCTAAATAGTTACCAAGGCTTTTGCGTACTCTTTGTGAATGCCCAATGGTAATAGCTGAAAAATCAATTGAAAATACTCCTACCAAAACTCTTGTTGAGTTGTTTCAGAATTCGGACGTTCCCAAATTTGAGCGCGACCAGGCTTTTATACTTCTTACCTTTCATTTCAGACAAGAAGTCCTCAATAAATGTGAAGTTCTTTGTAAAAGATTTGGTCACGATGTAAGCACTGCTGAAATGATTGCCATTAATACTTTTGATGCATATGCAAGAAAAGGAAAGTTTGACGAAGCAAAATCAAACCAGGGCAAGAGCTATGAACAGTCGTTTCTGCTATATTTATTGAAAATCGCAGAACGTGAATTGATCAACTATTATCGAGATATTGAGAGAAAAAAAAGGAACCCATACAATGGGACTGAGCAGATCTATTTTGAGCTACCTGAAGTGCCTATTGCGAAACTAGACCCGGAATCGATAATTGAATTTGATATTTTAAGCAAAGTATCTAGATCGTACAGAACAATTTATTTGACTTATAAGGTACATCAAAGGCCAGAATTTAAGATGCCAAGGAAATTGCTTGAACGTTTGCGATTTGAGTTGGGTGATATAAGTCAAAATACTGTTAATTCGTATTTGAAGGAAGTAAGAGATGAGATTGATAGAGCAAAAGAAGCATACAGATTAATACTAAAAGCTAAAGACAATGGAAAATGATAAAGACAACCTTTTGGGTAGTTTAGGTTACGTTTTTCCTCAAAACAGCCAGCAATTAGAGAATTTCAAAACTATTTATTCCGAATTCAACTTTGAAGCGAATGAAGCGGTAGTTAATCCAAAACGCATTTTAAAGCGAATTGAGAATGATAATGCGGAAGTCACCCAAGTTGATTATCATAAGCGACTAACGCTTGCTGCTGAAATAGTTTATCAGCTTCATGATGATCACTATATGGGACATTTGAAGCTTGAGAAAATGCTTTATCTATGTCAGAACGTAGCTAACATCTCTATATATGTAAATTTTCTTAAACAAGCCATGGGGCCTTATGATCCGGTAATGATGAGATCATTGGATAAGCGTTTTGAGATGAATCGATGGTTTAAATATAACTTCACTTCGTTTCCTAAATATAGTGCTCTTGAGAAGGTTGGAGAGCATCGCCTTTGGTACAACAGATACTATCAAGATCATCTTGATGACATAAATTCATTAATCAGCACATTTAGAATATTTAATGGTGATCAGATAGAGTTAGTTGTCACAATATTTGAGTGTTGGAAAGAGCTAATAGAAGATGAAATGGATTTTTCAATTGGGCTGATTAAGAAAAAGGTTTATGCTTGGTCAGAAAACAAGAAAAAGTTTAAAGAGAAGCAGATTGAAAATGCTGTATCGTGGATGGAAGAGAAGGGTATTTTTCCTAATTCTTAATTGCACACATTAGCCATTCCCCACCTCCCTCTCACTGGCTAAGTCGACCCAGTTGTTTGGAGTCTTTTAGCCTTCAAACTGTAAATGAAAAATAGGCCCTCCTACGGCGAGTAAAACCCACTCTTCGACATGTTCCGCAGGGCATGTCGAAGTAGGATGATATGGATTTACAATCCAGGTATTAATTTAATTTCCCTATCCCCTCTAGGTATAGTTTGCAACTACACCCCCTCACTGGTCGTAAGTTTAGCGATAGCGATCCTACGACCAGGGAGGTATTTATGCTGCATTTGAGTGGATAATCAAGGTAGTTACGGTCGTAGCGGACGCTACGCCAGGGAATAAGTTTGAAGCCCGTAATCGCCTACATTGCAAATTCTCACCATTGTTTCCAAAACAACCTAAAAGAAATACCCTCGTGCACCCAAAGATCAGTTTACGAACACTAATCCGAAACTTTTTCAAATCCGGCATCAGCTATAGTGTTTCGCACATCTTTGCCGGACCGGAAGTTAATTTTTACCTTTGTAATACTTTTTGAAGTCACCTCTTTAGCGCTGTCTTTTCCTTCACTGCTAACGGAGGGATAAAATGATCCCAGCTGCTCAAGGCGGACGATTTTTCCATCAGCCAGCTCGTGTGCTATGGTATCTTCCAGGGCGTAGATCATTTTTAGTAGATCCACCCCATAAAAGTTACTTCTTTCTTTTATTTTCTTTATAAGCTCTTTGAGGTCAGTTACTCCACTTGAAACTGCGCAAGCATAATACTTCTTTGTACCACCACCACTCACACCCGGTACACCTTTTTCAACTACTTTAAATTGTATTGCCATTGCTTATTTTTATTTGTGTTAAAGAAATGTCAGCCAATACCTGACATAATTCTATGATTTTGTACCGATGCACTTCATAAACATTTGAATAAAAAGTAAAATTAAATGTGCTCTCCAAATAGTTGGTTTAAAGTGCTTCTGAGTACAATATCAAGTGTTCAAAAAAACATAGTTATATTTTTGAAAAATATAACTATAGTTTGGGTAAAGTATGCTTATGTTTTTGACTAAACATAAGCATACATTTAAAACCCTTCAGGAAGCGCTTAAAATCAAGCTTTTTTGTACTTGAGTATTTTAAACAGTTCCTTCAGCATCGCACTCGGAGTAAAGAGTACTTTTGCACCTTTGATTGAGTATTCTGAAACTTTGTCTTCCGTGTCTTCAGCATTGCTGCTGATACTTATACGCAAGCTACCAAGCTCTCCCAATCGTACAATCTTACCCTCCGCGAGTGCGGTTTTCATCACAGCAACTGTGGCATAAACCACGGCCCGGATATCCGCTCCACTTACGGTACTTATTTCCTCGATTCTTGCGGTGAGATCCTCAAGGGACATTTCACCATTAGAACTTACCGAAGCATAAAACTTCTTCGTGCCACCCCCGACTACTCCGGGCTGACCTCGCTCAATGACTTTATATTTAATAGCCATATCTTTAGTATTTATTGGTTAGAAAATATACCGCCAACATTATACGCCCCTGGCAGAGATGGGGCACATCACTCTTTCGTTGTGTGTCATAGTAAAAGATTAAGAAAAGAAAAGCAGGCCATTGGATTTGCATCCTGGACACGGGTATACATCCAGTGAGTGCCGGTGTTTTTGGCAGATCGTTATGGAGGTATGTGCAGGCAATTTGATTTTTTTGTGTACCGATGGTCATATAAACAGCAGGCTTATCTGTTAATAATTGATATACACAATATTCGATAACAAAAAGGATACATACATCACTATAAATAGTGATTTTTATATAGCTATTTATAGTGACTTTTTAAAGAATAATGGGAGCTTTGGCCTGCCTCGGCGCTCGCAGGTGAATTTTGCACACTACAGGTGCAGGGAATTTACTTTTTCCTCTGGCGGGCCGTCTGTGACGCGTGCCTGTTTATGAGCACTATCGTGTTGTCAGGTGTTTCCACCTGACAAATCTGAGGTCATAGACGATTATTTACCGGATTCCATTCCTATTAATAGTTAAGGATTCTATCCTGTCAGTATCTCTAAGGAACGAACCCAGTGTCAGGTCGAAAGACCCGACACCACCCCGAATGTAAATCGGACTGTCATCCCCCGGAAGCGGGAATATAATCAATATCAGAGTAATCGATTTTAGTTCCTATCCCTGCTCTTCGACCTGAACTCCTGCGGAGTTAATCCGGTCTTCATCTTAAATACCCGGCAAAAGTAGTGGTCTGATTTGAAGCCTAGGTTGTACGCAATTTGTTTTGCCCTGAGGTCTGTATTATTTAAAAGATCTTTTGCTTTTTCAATTTTCATCAGTAGAAAATACTGTAATGGAGCAAAACCTGTTTGGTGTTTAAAATCTGACCTGAATTTAGAGTAACTGATGCCATGGTTTTTACAAAAAACATGAAGATCAACCTCTTCATCAATCTTTTTATGCATCAGATATTTAGCTTTTGAAATAAGCGAGGTGGCCTGCTGGACTGTACCTGAACCCTTTTGAATATTACAAATTTCAGCAATTAGCTGAAGGCAAATGCCGGAGGCAGTTCGTTGAAAACCAAATGGTTCCTCCGAAATAAGCTGAACCATTGATTTCAAAAGATTTAGGACGAGCATATTTGCACATTTCTGAATTATAGGTGACTCTTTATTGAAAAAAATATCATTCATGACAATATCAGCAATTTGACCTGAAAACCCAATCCAGTTTTCTGTCCATCCGGTATTTTTTGTTGGTTTGTATCGATGCCATTCTCCGGGGAAGAGAATAAATCCGTCACCTGCATTTATAGTTTTTGCATCAGTAGATTTACTTTCGAATATTCCTTTTCCATGGGTGATCAGAACAAAGTGATACTCATTTAAAATCCTACCTGTCTCCCAGGAAAACATATGTGTTCCGGGATGGCCTAAGGAAGGATAATTGGAGTTTTCAGGGATTACAGCATGGCCAATGTCATTGATATTAAAACCCCACCTGCTGTCCATGTCTGATAGAGGAAGATATTTCTTGAATGCTTTTTGTTTTTCATTATCAAATTGTGGTATTAATTTGTCAGATTCTGCATTTAATTTCATGCTATATTATAGTTTATTTGCTTTAATACTAGCAATAAAAATATCAAAATGTATAATAATGAGCTTAAAACATAAAGTTGGACTGTTTGGAATAGGCCTCGATACCTATTGGCCTCAATTTGATGGATTGCTCGACAAGCTGAAAGGATATCAGGAGCAAATCAAAAATAAAATAGCCGGTTTTGGGGTGGAAGTAGCCGATGCAGGAATGGTAGATAACCCCGTGAAAGCTCGTGAGGCTGCCAGTTTTCTGAAATCACAGGATGTGGAAATCGTGTTTCTGTACGTTTCCACCTATGCCTTGTCGTCAACCGTGCTGCCGGTGGCGCAAAAGCTGAACGTGCCGGTGGTGATTCTAAACCTTCAGCCGGTCGCACAATTGGATTATGATGCCTTTAACGCATTAGGTGATCGGGGCAAAATGACCGGAGCCTGGTTGGAAAATTGTCAGGCATGTTCCGTTCCCGAGATTGCTTCCGTATTCAACCGTGCCGGTATTCAGTACGATTTTGTGACCGGGTATTTGCAGGACGCGGAAGCATGGGGCGATATTAAGGCCTGGACTGAAGCTGCAACGGTGGCCGCAGCAATGCGAAATAATCGTATGGGTGTTTTGGGGCATTATTATAATGGAATGCTGGATGTTTATACCGACCTTGGCAAACAATCTGCCGTATTCGGAACTCACATTGAGCTACTTGAAATGTGTGAATTGAAAAAGTATCGCGATGAAGCAAGCGACGTTGAGGTACAGGCAAAAATTGAGGAATTTAGTGAAGTATTTGATGTTTCACCGGAATGTGAAACCCAGGAAATTGAACGCGCTGCCCGAACATCGGTAGCCTTGGATAAATTGGTTGAAAACCGGAACCTGGGTTCAATGGCCTATTATTACGAAGGCGAATCAGGAAATGAATATGAAAATATGGTGACCTCTATAATTGCCGGAAATACCTTGCTGACAGGAAAAAATATTCCCATTGCCGGAGAGTGTGAAGTAAAAAATGCACAGGCCATGAAAATAATGGCTGAGTTTGGCGCCGGCGGTTCTTTTTCAGAGTTTTACCTGATGGATTTTAAAGATGATGTAGTGTATCTGGGGCACGATGGTCCTGCCCATTACGCGATCGCTGAAGAACAGGTAAAGCTGATCCCATTACCGGTGTATCATGGCAAACCCGGGAAAGGGCTTTCCATCCAGATGAATGTAATAGTTGGCCCGGTAACGCTGCTCTCAGTAGTTGAAGGAAATGATGGTATCTTTCTGCTATGCGCAGAAGGCGAAGCGGTAGAAGGTCCTGTTCTTCAAATTGGGAATACAAACAGCAGATATCTTTTTTCAATTGGTGCAAAGCGCTTTATGAATGAATGGTCGAAGCAAGGTCCTGCCCACCATTGTGCAATTGGCGTCGGGCATATAGCTGACAAAATTGAAAAATTGGGTCAAATATTAAATATTGGTGTAGTGAAAATCTGTTGAGTAACTTTTGCTAAAAAAAACTGAATATGCATATTATTTACATAAAGAATATATTTTGTGAGGTATTCATACTGTGTGCTTTTATTTTTTTGTCATCATTCCAGATACTTGCGGCATCTGAATCCTTGGTATTGCATGACAAAAAAAATGGTGTTGTTCGCATTCACAGTGGTGAAGGTCGATTAATGTTTCGGCTGAAATATACCGATGGATGTTATTTTGATCGCGTAGAGGTATGTGGGAAACAAGTAATCAATTCAGAAAAGGGAATTTCCTCGGCGATTAAAGTTGATGGGCAATGGTATTCTACTCGGAATAAAAACACTTCGCCACTTGTGACAGTGGATGGGAATTCTGTTTTAGTTAAAGATATTCAATATGGAAGTGATGATTTTTTTGTGCAAGAAAGTTGGCAACTAACTGCCTTGGAAGATGCTATAGAATGGAATATTCATCGACAAGTAAAGGGAGTTGGATTGTTGGAAGATGCTGCCAGTGCCGAGTGGGTATTTTCCGATATGAAAATGTGGACAGGCGCGATTCTTGATAACGGGGGTGTGGCCTGGAATAGATTATTGGAAAGCACAAATATGACCTATGGTTCTCATGCCGGCAATGTGTTATTCTGGAATGCCGGTGATGACCGTTGTCTTGAAATTCAAGCAATTAATACGGGCAATCAAAACCTAGCCACACGATTCTCGCACAATTCTGATGATACCTATAGTTTTGTTCAAACTCTAAGTGATTCAGTTTTGGAGACCAGAGTGAATTTGAGCCGTTTTCTTCCTAACAGTCAAGCGGTGTGGAAACCGTTTAGCATAAATAACGAAATAGCAACAGTGTCCTATCGCATTTCTGCTCCCAGCTACAGAAACCGTTTTAATTTGGGCGATTTTAAAGGAGTTGACGAGGATGCCGTTCGCGAAATACTAAATACCATAACCCGCTACGGTGTGATTGATAGTAAGCTTTGCGGAGCCAATGGCTGGCGAACAGGTTATATCTGTTTGCACGAACAATGGTTTGCACAAATGGCGATGGCCATTCAGGATGAAAATTATACACAAAATGTGAGTTTGACATATGACCATTTTAGAGATCATGCAGTGCTCCCTGATGGCAGGGTGCTTGCAAGGTTTAAGGATAATAGCAGAGATGCTATGAAAGGAACTTATACAGAACAGGGTTTCTACGAGGCACAATGGGGATATTTGCTGGATAGTCAAGCTGATTATGTAATGGTAGTAGCAGAGCAGTTTCATAATACTGGCAACCTGGATTGGGTGCGAGGTCAGAAAGCAACATGTGAAGCAGCTTTGGAATACATGCTAAAACGCGATAGCGATGGAGATGGATTGATGGAGATGATGAACCAGTCTCATAAAGATCAGAGGGGAAGCGATTGGATTGATGTTATTTGGGCGGCTTATGAAAATGCCTTGGTAAATGCCGAAATGTATGGGGCAATGATCTTGTGGGCTGAAGTGGAAGAAGTTCTTGGAGATCTGGAAAAGGCACAACATTATCAAGAAGCAGCTAAAAAACTAAAAAATAGTTTCAATAAAGATATTAAGGATGGTGGTTTTTGGAACCCCGAAAAGAGTTGGTACGTGTATTGGCGTGAAAAAGATAATTCAGTTTACGGCGACAACCTGGTGATTCCTGTTAATTTTAGTGCAATTGGGTACGGGCTATGCGATGATAAAGTTCGTCAGGCTAAATTGTTGACAGGACTAGAAACTGCCATGCAAAAGGAAGATTTATTTTCCTGGCCATTGTGCATGTATCCCTATGAAAAGGAAGTGGGATTAGCGGGCAGGAATTTTCCATTTCCAAGCTATGAAAACGGGGATATTTTTTTGTCTTGGGCTGAACTTGGCACCCGGTCTTATGCCAGTTTCGATTCTGGTATTGCCATGAAATATATTGGCAACATCATTAAACAATATAAAAAGGACGGCTTGGCGCATCAGCGTTACGCACGTGTTTCGCAGAATGGTTTGGGCAGCGATATTCTTGCAGGTAATGGTATGGGTATTGTAGGTTTGTACCGTAATATCTTTGGCATACAGCCACAATATAACCGTCTATATCTTGAGCCGCATCTGACTCCTGAATTAAACAACACAATAGTGCGATACACCATGCGGGGTAAAAATTACAAAATTGTCTTGAAAACCAATCAATATCAAATTTCAGCTGACAACTTCACTATAAGTAGCAACCAGGCTTTCGGCCTGAACACCGATTCCAAACGGCTTAACTATTTTGAAGGAAAAAATAAAACACCCAAATTGAGCTTTGAAATAGCTGAGGAAACCGATTTGCATGTTGACATTTTAGAGAAAAATGAAGAAGGACTGCTAAATTGGACACTGCAAAGTCAGAAAACGCAACATGTGAGACAAACCGTTTACGGTCTTAATGCTGGTAAGAAATACCAACTTTTTGCGGGGCTGGAGATTTTTGAAGTAAAGATTGCTGATTCTACAGGTAGTTTATCTTTTTCGATGAATTTGGAAGATGGACAAAAGAGACTAGTCACATTGTCGCCTTTCAGTTCCGGTAATAGTCAGGATTAAGTGGATATTAGATTCTACATATTATACTGCAAGCAAAATTAAAAAGTGGACAAATATTAAATATTGGTGTGGTGAAAATTTGTTGAGTAACTCTATAAGGTAAGAATATGAATTTAATAGCAAAAAATATACTAGCAGTAGGAATCATCGCATTTTTAGGCGCCGGTTGTTCTCCCAAAGAAGTAAAGCCACCAAATGTAATGGTTATTATGGCCGACGATCTTGGATTCTCGGATCTTGGATGCTATGGTGGGGAAATAGAAACCCCCAATCTCGATAAATTAGCCTCCGGTGGTTTGCGTTTTACACAATTTAATAACTGTGGTCGTTGCTGGCCTTCACGGGCAGCTCTTCTAAGCGGATATTATCCGCAACAGATAGGGCGTGATAACGCTCCCGGAATTAAGGGTGGGGGTGGAGGCAAACGTCCCGATTGGGCGGAATTAGCACCCAAATATTTAAAAGGCGCAGGTTATCGTTCCTATCATTCAGGGAAATGGCATATCGATGGAATGCCTTTGGAGAATGGTTTTGATCGCTCCTATTATCTGGGGGATCAAGGTCGTTTCTTTAGTCCTTTAAGCCATTACGAAGATGACAAAAAACTACCTTCAGTTGAACGAGGTTCCGGATATTATGGCACCATAAAGATTGCCGAAAAGGCAATTGAGCAATTAAAGGAGCATAAGACAAAACATGCTGAAAAGCCTTTCTTTTCATACGTGGCATTTACAGCGCCACATTTTCCTTTGCATGCCTTGCCTGAAGATATTCATGCCATTGGAGACCGTTATGCACCTGGCTGGGAAAAACTGCGTAATATGCGATGGGAACGAATAAAGAAATTGGGTATTGTGAATGGGGAGTTATCAAAGGTAGAACCTCAGGTTGGCCCCCCGTATCACTTTCCTGATGCGCTGGAGATACTTGGCAACGGAGAGGTAAACCGTCCTGTTCCATGGGATGGTCTCACGAAAGAGCAGAAGCAGTTTCAGCAGGATAAAATGACCATTCATGCAGCAATGGTTGAGCGTATGGACAAGGAGATAGGTCGTATTATTGATCAACTAAAAGCGATGGATGCTATCGATAATACCTTGATTGTATTTCTTTCCGATAATGGCGCCAGTGCAGAGATAATGGTCAGGGATGACGGACATGATCCAAAAGCAGCGCCCGGTTCAGCCTCTACCTATCTGTGCCTTGGCCCGGGATGGTCCAATATGTGCAATACTCCTTTTAGGAGACATAAAACCTGGGTACATGAAGGTGGCACCTGTACACCTTTTATTGCACACTGGCCTAATGGTATCGCCGCACGAGGGGAGTTACGCCATTCCCACGGTCACATTATCGATATTGTTCCAACAATACTTGATCTGGCTGGTGTTTCATCTGACAAGCAGCGGCAAGTATCATTTCCGGGGCAATCGTTGAGTCCTGTATTTACACAGGAAACAAAGCAGCAACATCCTATCTGGTATTATCATGAAGGGAACCGTGCCATGCGTATTGGCGACTGGAAATTAGTCGCTGCCAAAGATGAGCAGTGGGAACTATTTGATCTTCATAACGACCGTACAGAATCGAATAACCTTGCCAGTAGCAATACGAATAAGGTTATTGAAATGGAAAAATTGTGGAATACTATGTTGGATGAAATTCGTAACGTTGCCCCGCATAAAAGTAAAGGAGAAGATAAAGTTTCGGTGACAACAGAAAATCTAGAGTAATAAAAAAAACCAATGAAAACATTACTAACACCGCAGCAAATTAAATCCTATCAGCAGGATGGATTTTTACTGATAGAAGATTTTCTTAATCAGGAAGAGCTGATTTTTTGGCGACAGGCAGTAACAGAAGCCATTGAACAAAGAAATGGCCAAAAGATGCCCGGAAGTGATGTCAAGATTGGTGAAGATGACGGGATCAATGAAGATAGCGAATATTACAGTAAGGTTTTTGATCAGATGCTCAATCTCTGGCAAACCAACGATAAGGTGAAGCAATTGATGGTGAATGAAGAGCTGGGAAAAATGGTGGCTCAATTGGCCCATTGGGATGGGACCCGCATCTGGCACGATCAGGCATTGATAAAACGCCCCTGGGCCAATACGACCTCATGGCATTTGGATACCCCTTTCTGGTCGTTTAGTGACCGATGTGCCTTATCGATTTGGGTTGCTTTGGATAATGCAACATATCAAAACGGTTGTCTGTATTTTATTCCGGGGACTAACCACCAAACCACTTTTGAAAACCCTGGCATTGGCAAAAATATGGATGCTATCTTTGAGTTTTATCCTCAGTTCAATAATATAAATTCAAGCGCTGTACCCATGAAGGCCGGCTCTTGCTCTTTTCATAACGGCTTAACCATTCATGGCGCCGGCGCCAATATGACCAACGGTTTCAGGCGTGCCATGACTTGCGCCTATATGCCTGATGGAGCAGTTTTCAACGGCATCAAAAACATTCTTTCCGATGAGCAGGTTGCTAAATTGAAAATTGGTGATTTGCTCAATGATGATGCTCAGAATCCATTGATTTTTAAAAAGTAAGAAGCGTATGGAAATAAATATAATGTGTCCACCAGTCAATCGGAACAAAAATTTTCACCATCACCCCTTAGTTTGGCCCACCACCCAATTTGTGGACAAATATGAATCATAATTTACCAATCGTGAACCAATGGGATATTGACCTGTTTATTAAAAATCTATTGCAGAAGAGATTTTGAAATTTAACCCAAGAATCCTTTGAAGGGAGCAAAAAAAAATCAAAAAATATGAATTCAAGAGAACGCGTACTAAAAGCTTTTAAAATTCTTCCCGGCAAACCAGATCGTGTCCCTGTTCAATTTGAACTGTGCAGGCAATTGTACGACCATTTTGGAAAAGAACTGGGGATTCCAGTCAGTTATACTGAAAATCTATACGAAGATGTTACTTACCGAATCAGCGCCAACGAATTGCGTGTAGCCATGGGCAGTGATGTGGTGGTAACCGGAGCCTCTGTTTCTGATGGGTTTAAAATTGATAAAGACGCTAAGGGGTATTGGTATAACGAGTATAAAATGCTTATGAGCCAGGGGGATATTTACGTTGAAGTGAGGGATTACCCCTTAGCACATGCTCAGACCATAGCCGATGTTGATGCCTATGTTTTTCCTGATGTGGATGCGCCTGGCCGGTACCGGGATGCTGAAGCTTTGGTAAAAAAGTACCACGATGATTATCTCGTATTTGGCGACATTGAAGTAACCGTTTTTTCACTTGCTCACCAGTTGGTAGGAATGGAGAAATTGTTAATGGATATGATGATGGAAACCGAATATGTGGTTCCCTTGTTTGAAGCCTGCGCCGAATTCCAGACCCAAATTGGTTTGCGCTTAATTGAGAAAGGGGTTGACGCTATTTGGTTTGGCGATGACTTTGGTACCCAACAAAGTCTGATTATGGCCCCGGAAACTTTTCAAGATCAGCTGAAACCTATCTATACAAAAATGAACGAGCGATTTAAAGCGGCCAAATCTGATATCATACCTATTTTGCATTGTGACGGTGCAGTTGCTCCTCTTTTAAAAGACATCCACGAAATGGGCTTTGAGGTATTCAATCCCGTTCAGCCGGATGTGCCGGGGCATTTGCCTAAAGACTTAAAAGACAATTTTGGTCATCTCTTCCCATTTTGGGGAGCCATCGATCAGCAGGATTTACTGCCAAACGGAACAGATGAAGAGTTGGAAAAAGACATCATCGAAAAAATCACCATTTTGGGTGAAGGAGGCGGATACATGATTTCTCCTGCACATATTATTCAAAACGATGTTGCACCGGAAAGGGTATTGAAGTTTATTGAATTATGTAAAAAACATGGGAAATATTGATCTTCTAAAAATTTGTTAAACGGAAGTAGTTCCGAAATTTATATTGAAATGAAGGTATGACTAAACTAATTTTTAAACATTCGATTTTACTTGTTATTTGTTCTGTAGGATTCAGTTGTACAAGCAATACCAATCAACACGACAACGAAGCATTGCAAAAATCATTGAAAATCGATGTCAAAACTATAAAAGAATGGTCAGCAACATTTAGAGACTGGCATTATTACCCAGACCTTGTAATACCGGCATTGCCGGATATTGAAGACTTTGAGAATATTGTTATGACTGATGTTCCTACGGTATTCCAACTCCATGACGACAAGAAATGGTATATGACTTTCATTGGTTTTGACGGTAAAGGATACCAATCATTCATTGCCGAAAGTGAAAATCTTGTTCACTGGGATAATATGCGACTTGCCATGGGGTACGGACCTGAAGGTGAGTTCGATTATGGGGGAGTTGTGCTTGGCGCCTATCTTTACGAAGATAGTGACATTCAGGCTCCGCGAAAGTTGAAGAGAAAGGATGGTAGTTACTATTCTTTATACGGAGCCTATCCCCGCCAGGGCGGATATGAATTGCGTCCGGGTTATGAAGGTCTTGCCTTGAGCGAGGATGGGTTCACGTGGAGTAGAGCCAAAGAAGAACCTATTCTTTCTGTATTTCAGGAGGACTGCGGCACATGGGAAAAAGACTGCATTTATCAGCCCTGGCTTGTTGAGCATGAGGGCAAATATTACAATTTCTACAATGCTGCCAACGGTCGAATTGAGCAGTTAGGGATGGCCACGTCTTCCGATCTTCTTGAGTGGAAACGGTTTGAAGGCAACCCTGTAATCCCTGTTGGCCCGAAAGGAAGCTATAATGAAAAGTTTTCCTCCGATGCAAAGATTTTTTGGGATAAGAACCACTGGGTAGCGTTCTTTTTTGGAGTAGGGAAAGGTGGCGCACACATCATGGTAGCCTTTTCAAAAGATCTTTACCATTGGACAGTCGATCCCGATCCAATATACAAAGCTGGAGGAAATCCTTCAGGAATAGATAAAAAGTATGCACATAAAATTTCGTTGGTTTGGAATCAGGGAAACGAAACTTTTTATATGTTCTATTGCGCGGTGGATGAAAATAGTAAAAGAGGCATCGGGCTGATTACCAGCAAAGCTCTTGATAAGGAATAGGATGAACCAACTCACTATGAAAATCATTAAAGCACTGTTATTTGTTGCGGTTTTATCCACATTCAATTTTGGATGTTCAATTGATAAAAGCGAACAAAAACCAAATATAATCCTGGTTTTTATCGATGATATGGGCTGGGCAGATTTTTCCTGTTTTGGAAATACCGATGCACAAACCCCGAACATTGACAAGCTGGCGTCAGAAGGCATATGTTTTGAACAATTTTATGTAAACTCCCCAATTTGTTCACCTTCCCGGGTGGCAATTTCAACCGGGCAATATCCGCAGCGATACAATTTAAGCTCCTAGGAGTCTGTCGGACTTACCAATTATAGGCCCTGAGAATCGCATATTTCACTACAGGCCTCAGAGGGGGGGCCATGAAAAACCCTAAAAAAACGCTTAAGTCCGACAGGCTGCTAGATAACACTTAATCCTGAAATCGCTTTGCGCAACTCAGCGTTATGCTTTCCTGAGCGACAAAAGCTTATCACGCAAACCTGCCTTCGGTAGGCAGGGATTCGCAAAGTGTATACCACGAAATGAAAAATGCCCATTCTCTTCTATTAAATAAAGTTTAAATCCAACAAGCGATTTTAGAGAATTACAGTTTTGAGGCAGTCTGAAGCTGTTTTACAGCGTCCCGGAGTAATTTCATGGAGTGCCGAAGCAGTTTCATGGAGTGTCGAAGCGATTTCGTTGAGTGCCTAAGCGATTTCGTTGAGTGCCTAAGCGATTTCGTTGAGTGCCTAAGCGATTTCATGGAGTGCAGGGCAGTATATGGGCGTCCCGAGTAAGGTTGGAGTAGCCCCCGGTAATATCATGGCTTCCTTGGGAATATATGAGTGGATAGTCACATGTAGCTATGTTGGTGCAGGTGGTGTGATTATATTATTTGCGATTATAAAAACCTTTGCATGACCTTTAAACGCACTTAGTCATTATAAAGGAGCCCAATATTAAGTAAAAAGTAGTGCAAAAATAAAGAATGCATTGAAATGTACCTTTCAATTCTTTTAGAGATAATTATATGATCATTATTCCTGATTGCACTTGCTTGAGTATCCTTTCAGCCGCTCGGGTTCGTGCCAATATTCAGCCTTGCCATATAATCATATTTCATCTACTGCATTTAACAGGTCGGTAAAAGCTCTAAAAGCAGAAGGCTAAAAGCTGTGAGTCGTGAGCTTCGAGCTCTTCTGCCTCCTCAGCCAAAAGAACCTTGTCTAAGGGTCTGCTCAAAAATAAATTACGTTTATGATGTATAATTATACCACATCTTTGAGATATTTTATCCTCCAAAATCCTCACAATTGCTCGCTATTGCTGTGGTTTTGAATAATAAAATATTCCAAATCTGCAGCATACTTATTTTTCAAAACATCAATTTATTTTTGAGCAAACCCTAAGGTGACATAGTCAGCCTCTGGAAACAATTTTTGCAACAATGAGCTTTTACCAGCTTGCCTGATACCTGTTAATAGAACAACTGGGCGCATATTAACTGCATTTAGTAACTTTTATGCATACTATTTTTTTATCCACATGGCATTTTATATATTCCAGGCCAAACTAAGATATACTGTAATGCAATTGCAATTTATCTTAATTCTACTTTACGAAGATAAAGGGAGCATGATATAAGTTAACATTGATGACTACGAATCATTTAAGTAATCACCTAGTTCTACTTTACGAAGATAAAGGGAGCATGATATAAGTTAAAATTGGTGACTACAAATCATTTAAGTAAACACCTTGTGTACTTCGTGAAAACCTTTGTGTTCTCTGTGGTAAAAAAAAAGAAACCACAATGGGCACTAAGGATACCTCGAGGGGCACAAAGAAAAAAAATACAGACAACTTTTATTATTTCATGTTCCAAAATAGGTACAGGTTACTCATTTGATTATCGGGTATAATGCCACCTCAGATTAACTTAATGACGTTTGTGCACCTATTGAAAGCATATAATTTAAGTTCGTAAAGTAGAACTAGTGTACTTCGTGTAAACCTTTGCGTATTCCGTGGCAAAAAAAATTAAACTGAGGGTACTAAGGATGTCACAGGGGGCACAAAGAAAAAAATATAGACAACTATTATTATTTCATGTTCCAGAATATTTGCAGATTATTTTTTTGATATCATTTGATTTTCAGGTTTAATGCCATCTCAGATTAACTAAATGACGTTTTTGCACCAATTGAAAGCATATAATTTATCTTCGTAAAGTAGAACTAGTTACGTGAATATTTTTTAACGAAGTCAGGGGCAAAAAGAACAAGACTAGGTGCCTTAGAGTATGCGTGACACGGCACTAGTGCCAAATTTCCATATAAATGATTGACAATTTTTTGGTGTACGACACTTTTGCAATTAGTTGATCTATTTAAAAGGTTCACGCAAAAAGCGCAAAGGATTCTCAAAGAACGGTGAGCTTTTTTGTTGCTTTGCGTTTTTTATCTTAGCGTTCTCTGCGTGAAACAACCATTTTATTTTTTTCAATAAACTCCAGACTGTTCAAATCTAGTGATGTCAGTTTATTATACTCATTTTTTTCAAAACTGTCGTACATCCCAATTTTTCTTCTTCGATGTTACATTGATACATTTTAATACCTTTAGTGAATTTTGGAAGCTGCAGAAGAGAGCTTGTGGCTTATTGAATGTTGATTTGAAAAATAATCCTTTGGCGTTTTACCATATATCTTTTTAAAGCATCTGATAAAATACGATTGACTATTGAATCCAACGTGAAAAGCAACATCTCCATAGGTATGGTTACCATTTTCAATTAATTTTACTGCATTGTTGATTCTGACCAGATTTACAAACTCCGATGTGGAAGTTCCCGACAGCGACTTGATTTTTCGATGAAGTTGACTGCGACTGATTAATAGTTCTTTGGCTAATGTATCCATACCAAAGTTTTCTTGGTTGATGTTATCTTCCACCACTGCCTGCACTCGTTTCAAAAAGAAATTATCAAGACCTCCCAACTCAAAGCCTTTTTGCGAAACAAATTGTTTCTTAAAATTGTCTTGAAGTCGCCTGCGTTGCTGTAAAATGTTTTCGATCTGCTTCAATAACACAACTTCTTCAAAGGGTTTTGTTATGTATGCATCAGCACCCAAGTCAAGACCCATAATATGCTTGTCAGAGGTAGAAAGAGCTGTCAATAACACAATTGGAATGTGGCTGGTTTCTATGTTTGTTTTTACGATCTTACAAAGCTCAAACCCATCCATTTCTGGCATCATCACATCTGAGACCACCAAATCAATGTGACGCTCCTTTAGAACTTCCAGTGCATCTTTTCCGTTTTTAGCACATTCAACCTGAAAATATCGCTTAAGAAATTGGTATATGAGTTTTCTAAAATCACTATTGTCTTCAACAACCAGGATTTGGTATAAATTGTCTGGTTTCTCTTCTGTATTAAGTTTGGCAAAAGAGTTTTGTTTATCTTTCAGATTTCGGGAATCATCATGAATTTCAAAAGGTAAGCTACGTGTATTTTGTTTTGAGGGGAGTAAAACCGTTATTCGGGTTCCTTTTCCAACTTCACTTTTTGCAATGATTTTTCCTCCATGTTGTACAGTAAAATCCTTACAAATTGACAAACCGATCCCACTTCCCTTTATGTTTTTTTGCAGCATGTGCCCATTCTTCTTTGCTTGCTCAAAGCGATTAAAAATATGTGTCAGGTCGTCATAATCAATACCAATGCCAGAATCTTCAACAGCTATTTCAACGAAATCTTTACAATCAATTTGACCTAAACTAAATTGGTTTGAGAATGATTTTTCTTTCGAGTTGCCTGTCTTGTTAATTAAAATACTTATTTTTCCTCCGGGGCTAATGTATTTACATGCATTTGATAACAGGTTAAATAAGATTGTACTTACCTTCTCCCGGTCAGCTTCAATTTGTAAGGACGACCATGAAGGCTCAAATATGAACTCAATTTTTTTGGCTTTAACTTCTGATTCAAAGACTTGTTGCGTTTCTCTAATAAGTTCTATGATATCAACTTTCGAAACCTTTAAATTACTCTTACTCCTGTCCAACTTTCTGAAGTCGAGTAATTGATTTATCAATTTCAACAGACGTTCCGAATTCCGACTGACAACATTTAGTTCATCGCGCTGTTCTTTGGTAAGATTTTTAGCATTGATAAGACGTTTTAAAGGCCAGGTAATCAATGTCAATGGTGTACGAAATTCATGAGAGATGTTTGTGAAAAACTTCAGTTTCATTTCATGTATTTGTTCTTCGTTCTCACGCTGGTTTTTTTCGACAAGTACAGCCTTTTTAAGTTTTAATCGTTCGAAATAAAAGCCGCCAATCAAATATATTACTACACTCAGTAATGAAAAATACAGGAAGTAAGCCAAAGTTGTTTTATACCAGTAATTCTTAATTTCAATGTTTAAGCGCGTGGGAGTTTCGCTCCAAATACCATCGTTGTTACAAGCCAAAACTTCAAAGGTATAATCTCCGGCATCCAGGCTCGTGAATAAAACACTAGCATTATTTTGCATGTCTATCCAATCATCATAATAGTTCACCAGCCGGTATTTATATTTATTTTTTTCAGGCATAAGGTAGTTGTCGGCAAAAAAATTGATTCTAAAAATCGATTCATTTGGGCCTAAATTGATTTGTTGCGGTGAGTGGTCCGAGGAATTTACAGGGAATATAGTCTGGTTGTTTTTGGTAGTTATTTGATTGATGACTGCACGTGGTTTTCTTTCATTTTTTTTTATATTTCCCGGATCAATTTTTGTAAAACCATTTGTACCACCAAAATACAGATCACCAATGGCATCTTTATAAATGGATTGAATACTAAATAAATTACTTTGAATGCCATCAGAATAATCAAAATGCCTGCTTACATTTGCTTGCCGATTGTACATTATTAATCCATTATTTGAACTTATCCATAAATTTCCATTTTGGTCTTCGATGATTCCATACACATCCCTACCCTCTAATAGTCCATTGGCACTAAATGTTTCAAAAAGCTTGGTCTCAGGGTGATAGATCATTGCACCTCTATTTTTGGTTCCAATCCAAATATCACCAGAGTGATCTTCCCAAATACAAAAGATGGCATTATTACTGAAACCGCCAGAAGAATTAGTTTGCTCAATGCGTTCTGCCTTGCCTGTTGGAAGATGTACTTTAAATAGGCCATTTAGGGTGCCGATCCAAAGATTTGATTTTGAATCAGGCATCATGCTAAGAACCTTTACATTTGATATTTCGTTTCTCTGGCTACTATCCTGAAAACAAAAGCGAATTTCTTTTGAATTAAAATGGTAAAAATTAATGCCCATTGTGGATGTGCCAATCCATACTCCTGAATCGACGGCATTTAAAGCATAAATATTTGGCGAAGACACATGTGCTCCGTCTTCAGATCCTTCAGGAAACACTTTAAATCTATCGCTGTGAGGTGGGCGGTACCAAAGTCCTTTTTTAAATGTACCCACCCACACTCCACCATATTTGTCTTTACAAAGAGATTTGATGGGGTGTACTCCCAAATTCTGGAAAAATTAAGCAGCCCACTTCATGTATGAATTCGTTTTTATATCAGCCTGATAATCAGGATTGTCAAGACGGTTTTTTAAATTTTTGAAGAAAACATTCCACCTTCCGCTAATTAGCTGCGATCTTATAAAAAGGAATATTTCCGCATTTTCTTTTTTCCAAAACGAACCACATGACTTAAGTCTTAAATTGATTACCCTCCGGATAGCACTTTCAACAGAGCCACTTCCCTGTGGCAGTCCCATGGATTTAAATTTTGTATACTGCATCCTTTCTTTGTTTTTCAAAAAGTAATTCTCCCATTTTTTTAATGCTGGTTTCCTTCTAGGTCCACTGAAATTGATTTTTATCATTTCACCGATTCCTTCAATATCTCCTTCCCAAAGTCGTCTCTTAAACAATTCAATTAGTTTTTCCCTTTGTTGGAGTCGTTTAGGCAATAAGCCAAGTATTTCATTCAACGCCTGTTTTGCATGTGTATAGTCCAGGACTTGGAACGTTGGCATTTCCTGAAAGAAACCTTCGAACAATTCATCTGCCCCTATCCATATCCAGGGAGCTCCATCACCAACAAAAACAATCCGGGAAGGCTTTTTACAGTCTAATGCCTCTAAGTATGATTTTATCAAATTAAAAATATAATCTCGGCCCTGCATGGTGGCATCATAAACCGGGGTAAAACTTTTGTCTATGTTTCCTTCAGAATCTGTAAGGTACATGGTGAGCAACAGAGGATCCTTCCAACCTGTAGTTCCCTTTTTTTTCTTCTTTTCTTTTTTATCTATTCTCTCCCGGATGCGGCCCCCATCTGTACCTATTACCAAAGTACCCCCTTCAATTGGCTCATGATCGCTTATGGAGATGCTTCCCCGCCCTTCAAGACCAATTTGGCCTACGTCACGGACTATTTTACGTAAAGTTTTTTCATCGATTTTGATGCCTTCATCGGACAATACCCGACAAGCTACTTTTGTTGATGGGCACAGAACTGCCATTTTACAGATTTTCTCACCTAAATTTCCACTAAAACGACTTACCATGCCTATTCGTGAGAGGCCAAGATGGCAATCAAGATTATTCCCTTTTGATCGTTTCTTCGCCTTTTTGGTAGGTTTTTTCCTGACGCGATTAAAAAAATACGGGGAACTGACCAAAACATTTCGCCCATCTAATATACGTATTTCAACTAAAATAAAGCCTTCCAGTTTTAAACACCTTTTACCGCCTATAAATTTCAATAGCGAAAGAAATAATGGCTCAATCATTAATGATTGGATTGATTCCTGAATTATCGGTGCCAAAAAATCATACATTGTTTTTTGCAAAGCAGACTCCAATTTATTGAAATCATAGTCCTTCTTGAAAATCGTGACTAATTCTTCTATCTTCGACAACAGGTGGGATGTATCTTCTGTCTTAATCATAGGATTACCTTTTTTGTGGTAAAAATTGTAACCCTATATTAATTCTTTTTTATTTTATATTCGATTTTAGTCTTCCAGATTTCGGGAGTGCACCCGATCCCATAGCTCTTCCGCAAACGAGACGGAACAGGGCCGGGAACAGGCAATTCACTGACTTGGAGCGTCGTCGAATTCTTGCCTTCAGCAAGCAGG